>Ga0334888_1002650_pt1 | contig 19188 bp, 18 predicted proteins | sample GraSluR1_MG_FD_207227 | JGI IMG/M metagenome (GOLD analysis project Ga0334888, IMG submission 207227) | Sludge microbial communities from methane-producing bioreactor in Wageningen University, Netherlands - Granular Sludge_3_08-R1 | ecosystem: Engineered > Bioreactor > Anaerobic > Unclassified ...
AGAATCGTAAAAACACCCTGACGCTGTTGGAGGGCGACGGCGATTTCCGCTCGGAGGAGTGCATCGAATTGCTCAAGGAAGCCGACATCGTGGTGACCAATCCGCCCTTTTCATTATTCTGCGAGTATGTGTCGCAATTGATGGAATACGACAAGAAATTTATCATTATTGGTAGCAAAAATGCGGTCACCTACAAAGATATTTTTTCCCTAATTCAAAAAAACCAAATTTGGCTGGGAAATGGTTTTCGTAATGGAAATGCATATTTTAGAATTCCTGATGAATATTCACGAGATTGGGCGAGTGGAGTGTACAACCCGGAAACGGGATTGGTAAAATTTCGAAATGTGGGCTGGTATACAAATTTGGATATTCAAAAGCGCCATGAATCTTTGACCTTATATAAACAATACACCCCCGAAGAATACCCGCAGTATGTCAACTATGACGCCATCGAAGTGTCAAAGGTCGCTGATATTCCCTACGACTTTCACGGTGAAATGGGGGTTCCGATTACTTTCCTCGATAAATACAACCCCGACCAGTTTGAAATTATCGGGTCATCACGCCTACTGGGAAAACCGATTTCAGAAATTGCCCCGAAAGGAACTTATGTTTCGGGGGGTGTAAGGTTCTATCTGCCGAATGGCGATGGCACATATCGACGGTTGTATGACCGGATTGTGATCAAGCGAAAGAGTGGCTTACAATGAAAATCGAACTGCATGAAATCAGTGTGCGTGAAGTGGCGGAAAAGTATGTAGACAACGCCGAAGAAGGTGTGGTGGGCTATGGCGGCAGGCTCAACATCCGCCCCAAATACCAGCGCGAGTTTGTGTATGATGCCAAAAAGCGGGATGCCGTGCTGGATACCATCCGCAAAGAATTCCCGCTGAACGTCATGTACTGGGTCAAAAATGAGGATGGCACGTTTGAAGTGCTCGATGGACAGCAGCGCACGATTAGCTTTTGCCAGTATGTGCAGGGCGATTTCTCCATCGACAACCGCGCCTTCCACAACCTGACCAAAACGGAGCAGGAGCAGATTCTGGACTACCCGTTGATGGTGTATTTCTGCGAGGGCAACGACAAGGAAAAGTTAGACTGGTTCAAGATCATCAACATTGCCGGAGAAAAACTGACCGACCAGGAACTGCGCAACGCCGTCTACACCGGGCCGTGGCTGACACACGCCAAAACCATCTTCAGCAAAAGCAACTGCGCCGCCTATCTGCTGGCAAAAAACTATGTGAACGGCTCGCCCATCCGGCAGGATATTTTAGAAAGAGCGCTGAGCTGGATATCCAATGGCGAAATTGAGAAATACATGAGCATTCACCAGCACGACCCCAACGCCAATGAATTATGGACTTACTTTCGCAACGTGATCGAGTGGGTGCAATTGACCTTTCCCCATTACCGCCGTGAAATGAAAGGCATTGATTGGGGCGGTTTGTACGATGAATTCCATGGCAGGGTGTATGACACCGGGGAATTGGAGCAGGAAATCCGGCGACTGATGATGGATGATGACGTTAACAGCAAGAAGGGCATTTTTGCGTATGTGTTGACCCGCAACGAGAAGCACCTGAACATCCGTGCTTTTACCCCGGCGCAAAGAAGGGCGGCGTATGAACGGCAGGCGGGTATCTGCGTCAGCTGCGGCGATCATTTCACCCTGGAAGAAATGGAAGCCGACCATATCACCCCGTGGCATTTGGGCGGGAAAACGCTGCCAGAGAATTGCCAGATGCTGTGCAAAGATTGCAACCGCCGAAAATCGGGGAAGTAAAAAGCGAAGGGTTACTCACCAGAAGTACCCAGGAAGAACATGACTGAACCATTAGCACCCCTGCACCCCGGCGAAATTTTGCTGGAAGAATTTCTCAAGCCGATGGGCTTGAGCCAGTACCGGCTGGCGCTCGATATCAACGTGCCGCCGCGCCGCATCAATGAAATTGTGCACGGCACGCGCGCCATCACGCCGGATACCGCGCTGCGCCTGTCGCGCTACTTTGGCAACACCGCCATGTTCTGGTTGAATCTGCAGATGAAATATGACCTGACCATCGCCCGCGAACAGCTCGGGAGGCGCCTGCTGAGCGAGGTCAAGGTGATGGAAGCGCGTGCGGATTACAACGCACAGCAAACGGAAGACTGACCTGCCGCGGAGCGGGTATACTTAAGCCAAACCCATTCGCAGGAGTACATCGCATGCATATCCTCGCCATCAACGGAAGCCCGCACAAAGACGGCAACACCTTCTTTGCACTCAATTACGCACTGGAGCGCTTCTACAGCCAGGGCGCGCACATCCAGCTTCTGCAGCTGCGTGATTTGCACATCACAGCCTGCTACGGCTGTTTTCAATGCATCGGCGGCGAGTGCATCCACCAGGATGAGATGCATGTGGTGGAAGAAGCCATGCGTTGGTGCCATGGTTTGCTGCTGGGTTCGCCGGTCTACATGGGGCTGGTGACAGGCTTGCTGAAGACCATGATGGACCGCTCGGTGACGCTGCGGGTCAACGATTGGCAGATGAGCGGCAAGGTCGGCGGCGGCATCGCCTGCGGTGGTTTCCGCAACGGCGGGCAGGAATTGACCCTGGTCAACATGCAGACCTATTTCCTGCAGCAGGACATGCTGGCGGTGGCAGACGGCCCGCGCTTCAGCCATTCCGGCGCTACCATCGTGGGCAAAGCGCAAGATGACAGCATCGGGCTGAAGACGGTGGAGAACCTGGTGGACAAGATGGCAGCCACGCTGCGATTGATGGGGGTGGCGTGAGTGTGGCCGGGGAATTTTGATATAATTCTGCAGGACGCTGGGGCACACGGACTCGGCACAACAATTTACCGGTAGAGGAGCAAAATAATGGCAGATTATTACAGTGTAAAGTGGATTGACGGCGCGGTGAGCATGATCGAGCAGCGTTTGCTGCCGCACGAGGTGCAGTACAACAGTTATCATACCTATCAAGAGATAGCCGAAGCCATTCGCGTGATGGTGGTGCGCGGGGCGCCGGCGATCGGGGCAGCGGCCGCCTACGGGATGGTGTTGGCGACCAATGCGTTGACCACAAGTGATGTGGGCGAAGCGCTGCAGGCATTGAAACAGGCTGGCGAGCATCTTAAAGCCGCGCGACCGACTGCCGTTAATCTGTTCTGGGCGGTGGACCGCGTGAATGCGGCGGCCGTCAACAGCGGTGCTGCTTCTGTAGAAGCGCTGCGTGCGGTGGTCAAGGCTGAGGCCGACCTGATCTGGCAGGAAGATGCCGAGATGTGCTTCCGCATCGCAGAGAATGCCATGGCGGTGACACCTGACCCGGTGGTATTTGTGCATCACTGCAACACCGGCGCGCTGGCAACGGTTGATTACGGCACGGCGCTGGGCGTCATCCGCCGCGCGCACGAGGTCGGCAAGCAGGTTTTTGCCTATGTGGATGAAACCCGCCCGCGTTTACAGGGTTCACGCCTGACCGCCTGGGAACTGCGTGAATTGGGCGTACCGCATGCCGTGATCGTGGATGGGGCATCCGGTTTTGTGATGAAGAACAAAGGCGTCAACATGGTGGTGTTCGGCTGTGACCGCATCGCTGCCAACGGCGACGTTGCCAACAAGATCGGCACCTACAACCTGGCGCTGGCGGCAAAAGCGCACGGTATCCCCGCCTATTCGGTGGGACCCACCACCACCATCGACCTGAATACCGCTAATGGTGACCTGATCGAGATCGAAGAGCGGCCGGCAGATGAGATCACCCATCCGGACGGCAAACGTCAGGTCACGCCTGACGGGGTGGCGGTGTATAACCCGGCGTTTGATGTTACCCCGCATGAGCTGATCACCGGCATTATCACCGAAGAAGGCATTGCCTACCCGCCCTATACCGAGAGCCTGGCGGAGATGGTCAGACGGGCGGAGGAACGCAGACAAAAAAGGGGTTGAACAGTTGAAACCCGAAAACCAAAACGGGGGCTATGCTTGTTGCCCCCGTTTTTTGTTGTAATGAAGTTAAAAACCTGGTTTCCCAACGTTCCGTTGGAAGAAACCAGGTTTTGGCTTATACGATGAGAAAACCCGGTTTTCCAACTTTTCATTGGCGGTAACCGGGTTTTGGGTTACAAAACAGATTGATTGACTTAATATTCGATGGCGCGTGGCAGGGCTTTGGCCTGCTCCACCCAGCTGGCAACCTGTTGGCTGCCGGGAATCTGGCGAACCAGTTCCTTTTCCTGGTTGACCTCAACAATTTTCGCATAAAGATTGTCAGGATTGCGCTGCGCCAGTTCTTTGACGGTATCCACACCGGCGGCTTCCAGCAGTTCTGAGTACTCTTCACCGACACCTTTAATGCGGTAGAGGTCCGCAAAGTTGACCCATTTGAGGATCAGGGTGCTGCTGACGCCGGTTTTCTCGGCCAATTCCTGGCGGCCTTTGGGGGTGGCGCCGGCCTTGAGCAGGGCTTCCACCGTCTTAATGCCAACAGCAATCAACTTCTCAGCGTAAACGGGACCTACGCCTTCCAGATCAATAATCTTTGCCATTTGATGACTCCTTATCGTTTGTGTGAGTAATTATTAATGATTATACAGGAAATGGTCCAGGAAAACACAGATGAAACTTGTGTAACACAGCACCAGGCAGCGTTTGGCATTTTTCCTCTCCGGCAAGCTTACTTCACAACATGATACTTCTTGTTAACATCTTCCCAATTGAGGGATTCTTCACTATAATGGAAGCAGTACCCCAGGGGCTGTATTGTTATTGGTAGGGATATCCATTCATTAGCGGTAATGGAGATTGGCTGTCACATAACGATCAAAGAAGCTCAACCAGCAAACAAGGCGGGACAATGGATCAAAACTCAAAGCCGACAAAGAAAGACACCGGCTTGCTGGCCAGGTATGATAATCGGCTGGCAACCTCGTCACTGCGCCCTTTGAGCGAAGTGGAGGCTGAAAAGGCGCGCACAGATTATCTGGGCACGCACCAGGCGCTCGCATCCTTGTTCGCGAACCAGCAGCAGAAAAGTGTACGCGAACTGGTCGATGATTGCGCTGCGTTGTTGAAGAAAATGACCGGTGCCACCTACGTGTGGATTGGCACTCTCAAAGAAAACTTGGAGCAGTTAACCTTGCTTGGCGGGCAAACGCAGGAAGGATTTGCGATCACGGGAAAATTCCTGCTGATGCAAAATTCCCCCTTAGCAGAACTGGGGAAGAAAGACCTGATCTGCTATCCGCGCAATGCACTGGTTACTTTTGTCAACAACCCCTACATGCAAAAGTACAATATCAATGGATTGGCGGCACACACCATCCGCGATGAGCGCAGGAAATTCCTGGGCATCATCTGTGTGATGGATGTGACCGCGATTGCCCACCCTGATTACACCTGCGAATTGCTGCGTGAGGCAGCTGAAGGACTGGGCAGTCTGCTGAAAAACTGAACGGATAAAGAATAACCAGCCGTGCTCGCGCCGATTAATCGGTCTTCCACTGCACCTGGCTGCTGCCGGGCAGGTCCACGAAACCTTCAAAGGGGGCGAACAACACGTTCTTAATCGGAATGATCACATCAAAGGTGGAGGCCTGTTCGGCGGAAAAGATGACTTCGCGGGCGTCATCCTCTTCACGTATCTGCAGCACGCGCACCTTGAGAATGTATTGTTTGGCTTGCAGGTTCATGGTGATCTGCTGTTTGAAGCGGATGAAGGAGCCGGGCTGCAATGCAAGGGGGAGTTCTTTGCCAGTATCAAGCTGGTAATTGTCTTTGGCGTGAATGAGGTTGTTCAAGGAATCAAACAGCAGCAGCGAGCCAGCGGGCTTGCCTTCAATGGCTTCACGCACCACCTGGAAGGTGTAGTAGAATGTGGCGGTTTCACCCTGTTCAAACACGGTGGTGGGCTCACCGGCTTCGTTGAGCATCAGGAACTGCTCCAGCACCAGGTTGCGCTTGCGGATAGGGGCGATAGTTGGGAAGAGGTCGAGGTCGGGCCAATCGATGGCTTCGCCCTGCCAGTTGTTCTGCACCAGTTTGCGCTGGACGCGCTCGATGTGCTGTTTTTGCTTGGCTTCGTCTGGCAGGCTTTGCGGGGTGAGGGTGCGCAGGCTTTTGTGACGCATGCGTCCATACAGGCGTACGCCCTCTTCTTTTTCGCCCCAATAGGCCTGCTCACCGGCATTGATGACCAGGGTTTTGTTGCAGAAATTATTGACGTACTGCACGGAATGGGTGACGAGGATAATGGTGGTGTTGTTGCGAATCAGCTCATCCATGCGGTTGTAGCATTTTTGCTTGAAGAAAATGTCGCCGACCGCCAGCACTTCATCCAGAATCAGCAGATCGCAATCGAGAAAAGCAAAGGCGGAGAAGTTGAGGCGCGAGCGCATGCCGCTGGAATAGGTGCTGACCGGGTATTCGAAGAAGTCGCCCAGCTCAGAAAAATCTTTGATCTGCTCGATGCGGTCGTCAACCTCGCCCGCATCAAAACCATAGATCTTGGCGCGGTTATAGATGTTTTCACGCCCGGAGAGAGCAGGATTGGTGCCGGTGCCCAGTTCAAGCAGCGAGAGCAATCGCCCGTTGGTGTGAAAATCGCCTTCTGATGGCACCAGCACGCCGGAAAGCATTTTCAACAGGGTGCTTTTACCGGCGCCGTTATGTCCCAGCACACCCAAAAAATCACCGCGCTGTAGTTCGAAGTTGATCCCGCGCACCGCCCAGAAATCCTGGTGGGTCTGGCGCTTCCCCAGGGTGAGCCACTCCACGATGCGGTCCTGCTTGCGGTGATAGAGCTTGAAGCGTTTGCCGAGGTTGTTGACGGTGAGAATGGGCTCGCTCATAGGTAGTCCCTGATTTCCGGTTCCAGTTTGCGATTGATGAAACTGCCGATGAACCCGAACACCACCAGCCAGATCACGATCAACAACCAGTCACGCGCCAGCGGCATCTGGTTTTCGAGGATGATGTTGCGGATGGAGTCAATGAAGGCATAGGGCGGGTTGATGCGCATCCAGAAATGAAACGCCTGCGGGAAGATATCCAGCGTGTACATGATGGGCATGGTCCAGCGCCACAGGTGGATGATGTGATGGGTGAACTCGCTGACATCTTCGAACAACACCTGCAGGTTGGCAATCACCACGGTGATGAAGAAGCCCAGCAGCAGGAGCAGGAAAGCGCCCACCGGCAGATACAGCCAGGTCCAGCCGGGGTTGATGCCGAACAGGGGATAGATGATCAACATCAGCACAAAATAGATGTTTAATTCGATGAAAGACACCAGGAATTCGATAGCAACGAACACCACCGTGGGCATTTTTATCACACGCAGCACATTAGCATTGCGCAGCAAGGCTTTGCTGCCGGTAGTGATCAGGTTGGAAAATGCCAGCCAGGGGAACAGGCCCGCGATCAAGAACAGGGCAAAGCCCTGCCTGCCGTCCGGGCTGCGGTAACCGAGGATCTGTTGAAAGACAATAACGTAGATCACGGTGGTCAGCAGCGGGTTGAGGATATTCCATAGCACGCCCAGCACCGTACCGGCGTAGCGGTATCGGAAGGCGCTGAGGGCGTTCTCAAAAATGTATTTGCGATGACGGACGAGTTGGGTCAGCATAGTGCAATCATTGTAGCATCAGCGTTGTCAATCGATAAGGGAGAGCAGGGCAATCTGGCGGTGCCCGACCTTAAATTTCTCCAGCCGGTGGTAATCAGGGTGGCGGATCTTCTGGGCTTTGTTGGAAGCGATGGCAACCACGCTTTGGGGGGTGAGGCAGGTTTTGAGCGCACCCAGCATGGCGATGAGAGGGTTGTCAATCCCTTCTGCTGCCTGCCATTGACTGCGCCTGCCGTAAGGCGCATCGCTGAAGATGATGTCGGCTGGCTGCGGCAGGTGTTCACCGAGGGCTTGCGCATCGAGGGCATTGACCTGCGTCAGGGTGCAGGGGATGTCACCTTGCTCCCAATGGCGCATGTGTTTGAGGAATTTATCAGCGCTCTGGATGGCAACTGCGTGAGATGGTTTTTGAAATTCATCAAACAAGTCCTGCAACTGGCGGCGGCGTTCGCGAAGCCCTTCTCTGGTTAAGAGATGCAGGTTCATGGCAGCCAATTCCAGGGCGCGTGCGTCAATGTCGAAAGCGGATATGCGGGCGATGGCGGAGCGGTGCAGATGGCCTAATATGGTCAGTTGATAGGCGCCGCCGCAGCAGGGATCAAACAGATGACAGCCTTTTTGCTTGCTGCCGCGCGCTGACCAGATCTTGTAGGCGCGCTGGAAGACCTCACTTGCCAATCGCACAGGAAAAACAGCCTGTCCGGGGAAATGATGAAAGACACGCCCGGCGGCGTAATCCTGCCAGTTTTGCCGAATCGCATACTTGTACTGCATATATCCATTATAGTACAGCCGTCAATGCTCAGCCGCTGGCATTTCCGTAAGCCAGCAAGGTGCGTTCTCGTGCCTCATAATGGTCAACGATCGGCATAGGATAGGTGTCACCGAGTGTGACGCCGAAGGTCTGCTGTTGTTCCTGGCTCATCAGCCAGGGTTCATGCAGGAATTTATTGGGCAGGTCTGCCAGTTCGGGCACATGGCGGCGGATGTAATCACCCTGCGGGTCGTATTTCTTGCTCTGCAAAATGGGATTGAAAATGCGGAAATAGGGTGCGGCATCGGTGCCTACCCCGGCGGTCCACTGCCAGCCGCCGTTGTTGCTGGCGATATCGCCATCGATGAGCTGGCGCATGAAGTAGGCCTCGCCTTCGCGCCAGTCGATCAGCAGGTCTTTGACCAGGAAGGAAGCCACGATCATGCGGGCGCGGTTGTGCATCCAGCCGGTTTGGTTCAACTGGCGCATGGCGGCATCCACAATGGGGTAGCCGGTGAGGCCCTGCTGCCAGGCAAAGAGTTCCTGCGGAGCATGGCGCCATTGCATGGAACGGTAGTTCTCACGGAAGGCGGTATTGTGTACGAAGGGGAAATGGTAGAGGATGCTGGCGTAAAATTCGCGCCAGATGACCTCATTCAACCAGGTTTCTGCGCTTTTACGCTGGTTGACGTCATCGGTCTGCTGCATGGCGCGCCGGGCAAGCGTGGCTGCCTGCGCGGCCGAGATCAGCCCCAGATGAAAGTCAGGCGAAAGGCGCGAGGTGCCGTTGAGGTCAATGCGGTCACGCTGCTCGCGATATTGATAGATGGCACTGCCGGTGAAGTCGACCAATCGGTCGAGGCTGTCTGCCGGTGAGACAGGGTCGATTTGCGGCAGGGGCAGGGATGCCAGGCCGGGAAAGTCAGCCCAAAGGACAGGAGGGGGTGAGAAGGATGCTTCACGCAAGGGTAGACTTTTCCAGGTTTTGCTGAAGGGCGTGAACATGGTGTAAGGATCACCATCAGCTTTCAATACCAGTTCGGAAGGGATGGCGGTGACACCGGCGCTGAGGTGCAGCGGTATTTCAGCTGCCACGCCTGCGTCACGGCGGCGGGCATAGGGGGTGATGTCGGCTTCGGCGAAGATCGCGGTTGCCCCTGTTTCCTGCCTCAGGCTATGCAGGACTTGCAGTGGATCGCCTTCGGACAGGATCAAGCGACCGCCCTGTGCGGCAATCTGCGCTGCCAACCCGCGGATGACGCCCTGCAGGAATTCTTGCTTGCGGGGAGCGTGCTGACCCATCAGCAGAGGGTCATAGATGAACACCGGCAGAATGCTGTCAGCAGCCTTGGATGCTGCTGACAGCGCCAGGTTGTCAATTAATCGAAAATCTCGCCGAATCCACCAGATAGCTGCTGACATTTCAGGTAGATTAATTTTGCAGGCGAAGGGCGGCGGGCCGTTGTTTGCGCTGGAAGAACATCACCAGGACCTGTTCCAACACCACAATGATAGAGGTGATGAGGATGGTTGTATTGCCGTCATTGGCGACTGCGATACCGATCACAGCCCAGATCACCACCAGGGGGAAGAACCAGTCACGCCGCAAAACAATCATCAGGTTGGACACCAGGGTCACCACGATGATCATGACTACCGTCCAGAATGTGCCGGACACACCCAGGCTGGTGATGCCGTTGGCAACAAAGATAATGCTGGTGTTGGCGATGGTTGCCACACTGATCCAGGCCAGGTAGATGCTGAAGGGGAACAGCACAAACCAGAAATCCTTGCCGCGCACATCTTCGCGGAAGGCGTTCAGGCGCAGGTAAGTGATGACCAGGGTGACCAGCATGAGGGCGATGATCACCAGAGAAATTAACCACCATTCCATCAGCCATGACACCAGCCAGACCATGTTCAGCAGGCTGTTGATCACAAACCAGGGCCCGATGCGGTCGATCAATTGGTTGTCAACCTGTTTCTTGCTGACGCCGTAAATGACAAAAGCGCCCAGCGCCAGGTAAATGATGCCCCAAATGGCGAACACATAACCCGCCGGGGTGAACAGCGAGGCGATGCCGTCCGACACACTGGCAACCGTATTTCCATTAATCTGCAGGTTGCTGCTGGCCCAGTTCATGGCGATCACCAGCACAAAGGCAGCCAGGTTCAACCAACGTAATGTTTTCATGTTTCTCTCCTCAAAATATGTTTTTTCTCATCTATATTAATGATGTGGAATTAGAAAAGAATTTGAAAGTTGCTGGAAGGTTCTTAACCCACCAAATTGGGCACAAAGATGAACGAAATAGCCAATCTTTGTTACAATGGATACAATTTTGATTCGTATGCTGACAGGATGGCGGGGCGGGAGAGTGCCATTCACATGAGGAGAAGGTGCGATGAAACTAAAAATGGTGGATACGAGCAAACGCCGTGATGTCAAAAAATTTGTTCAATTTCCTTTTGACCTGTATAAGGATTGCGAGAACTGGTGCCCGCCGATCCGGCTGGATATCACCAGCCTCATGAATAAGAAAAAACACCCCCTCTACCAGGTGTCAGAAGCGGATTTTTTTGTGGTCGAGAGCGAAGGCGATGTGCTGGGGCGCATTGCCGTGAACACCCCCAAATCGTTCTCCGAATATAAAAGGCGCGAGTTCGCATTTTTCTATTATTTTGATGTGGTCGATGATGCACAGGTGTCCAACTTGTTGTTTACGGCGGTAGAAGATTGGAGCAAACAACGTGGGGTGGAGATCATCGAAGGGCCGACAGCCTTCACCCGCTCGGGTTCCAAAGGCTTGCTGGTGGAGGGATTTGCATACAAAGCGCCGGTGGGGGTTAACTACAACTATCCTTATTATGGTGGTCTTGTGGAAGCAGCCGGTTATGTGCATCACATGGACTGGGCTTCGGGGAAAATTGACGTCGAGAAAGACACTATAGATCCACGTATTCATGAAATTGCCAAACGGCTGCAGGAGCGCGGCAAGTATGAGGTGCTCAATTTCAACTCAAAACAGGAAATGCGCCAGTATATCGCTGATATCCACCGTGTGAATCATGAAGCGTTCAATGGCTCGCCAGAGTTCATTCCTTACACCTTGGAGGAATTTGAGGCCATGGCAGAAGACCTGATCGCCATCCTGGAACCGGGCTTGCCCAAGATCATCAAAGCCGAAGGTGAAGTGATCGGGTTTGTGATCGCCTATCCTGACATCAGCGACGGCATCCGCAAAGCCAAGGGGCGACTGCTGCCGTTCGGATGGTATCACCTGCTGCACGCCAAGAAAACCACCTCGAATCTGGTGTTGAACGGTGTGGGAATCATCCCCAAATTCCAGGGGCGCGGTGCCAACGCTGTGCTCTATTCTGAAATGAACAAAATCCGCGATGACTTTCCCCAGTTCAAAACTGCAGACAACCTGCAGGTAGCGGATTACAACCGCATGAGTTACGCGGATATGAGCAGTGTCGGCACCCATTGGGGGGTAGTGCATCGTGAATATGAGAAAGAGATCGCCTGAGGAAGGACACTGCCATGAGTGACAATGTGACTGCCCGCAAACTGCCGGTTTGGTACAAGCTGATCTATGGTTCCGGTGATATCGGCCGCGCCAGCTTCAACACGCTGCGCATGTTGTTCTATGCCATCTTTCTCACGGATGTGGTCGGGCTGGATGCGCGCCTGGCATCTTTCGCTTCGCTGGTGGCGATCATCTGGGACGCCATCAATGACCCCATCGTGGGAGCGTTGAGCGACAACGTGCGCACCAAATGGGGGCGGCGGCGGCCTTTCCTGCTGGTGTTTGCGGTGCCGTTTGCACTGGCGTTCTTGATGCTGTGGTGGGCGCCACCCTGGGAGTCGCAGATTGCTCTGATGCTGACCATCATGCTGGCTTATATGATCAGCGATACGCTGCAAACCTTGATCAGTGTGCCGTATCTGGCACTCACCCCTGAAATTGCGGTTGAATATGATGAGCGTACCTCCCTGACCACCTTCCGTATGATGTGGAACCTGATTGCCTCTTTGATGACCGCGGCGGCCGCGCCAGAGATCATCAAGGCGGTGGTGGGCAGCGGGGCTACGCTGCAGCAAGCTTATTTGCTGGTGGCAGCCATCTTCGGCGGACTCTCTATCATACCGTTTCTGCTGGTGTTCTTCGTGGTACGTGAACGTGAATTGCCCCCGGTGGATGTTTCCAAACAGGAGCAATTGACGTTCAAAAGCACGCTGAAGGAGTTTGTGCAGAACACCCCCTTCAAATACGCCACCGTGATTTATGTCGCCAACTGGATCGCCTTCGACATTGTGTCGCTGATGCTGCCGTTTTTCCTGTTGTATTGGGTCGCCAGCGGCGACCTGCTGGCAAAAGTCAACCTGTTCGGTATCAATCTGGGGGTGGAAACCGCTGTACTGGGCATGATGTTCCTGATCGCCATCCTGACCCTGCCGTTGTGGAACTGGCTGGCAGTGCGTATGAGCAAGAAAAAAGCTTACATCATCGGGCTGCTGCTGTGGATCACCATAGAAGCCCTGGTCTGGACAGTGCAACCGGGTCAGTACGGTTACATGCTGGCGCTGTCGTTTCTGGTGGGCATCTTCACTTCCAATGCGCATGTCATCCCCGAAGCCATGTTCCCAGATGTGATCGACTGGGCGGAATTGAAGACCAACAAGCGCCGCGAAGGCATGTATTACGGCGCGATCAACTTCATCCGCAAACTGGCAACCGCCATCGCCAGCTTCCTGGCATTGCAGATCCTGGGCTGGTCAGGCTACAGCGCACCGGATGGCGCCACGACTGTATTCACCCAGAGCCAGAGCGCGCTGACCGCCATCCGTATTCTGACCGGGCCGCTGATCATCGTCTTTTTGGTGATCGCGATGGTATTTGCCCTGCGCTATCCGCTGGACCGTGATCGCCAGCACCGCATCCGCCGTTCGTTGGAGCGACGCATGCGGCGGGCAGAACGCAAAGAAAAACGAGGGTAAACGATACTTTCGTTGTAGTCGTTGTCAGTCAGTAGGGGTTATTTGTCTTTGATTGAATCTTCACCGGTTTCAGAAGATTCTTCAGCCTGTTGGCTGGCTTCCTTGAGCGCAGGGTCTTTCTGCCAGGGCAGTTCGCCGCGTTTGCGCTTGTAAAGCGCCCAGAAGAACACCGCCAGCAGCACCACCACAAACAGGATCTGGAAAACGGTTTCCAGGCTGTCTATCCCTTCCAGAATGCCGCGTGAGGCTTCCAAACCGGTGTAGCCGAGGTAGAGGAAGAAGAAACTGCGGATGATGGAACCAAAGAAAGTGGCGGTCAGGAATGTTTTGATATTGATCTTGATGGCGCCGCAGGTGACGGAGATGGGCGAACTGGGCATGACGGGGATGGAACGCAGGGCAAACAACACCAGACTGTCCTTCCAGCCGCCGCTGATATAGGCACCGATACGCTCGATCTCTTCGTGAGATACGCCAAAGAATTTGCCGAAGCGCGTCATGAACCAATCCTCTGCCACATCCGCCACGAAATACAACAGCCAGCCGGCGAGGGTCTTGGCAAAGGCGCTGATGGAGGCAATCACCACCAGGTAGGGAAGGGTTTTTGCCTGCGCCTGGGCGATGCTGCCTGCCATGGTCATGATGATGGGCGAGGGGATGGGGGCGATTAATTCTTCAATGAAACTGCCCAGCAGGGCGAACAATTCAATGGATACCACGCCAGCCAGTTGCTCCAGCCAGGCGATCATGGTTTCGACGAATGCGGTGAACAAATTGTTTTCCCTTCGATCTGATAGCGGATGAACAAAGCAATTATACACAATTTTCGCCCGGTCGCTGGCGAGGAAGCACACTACAATAGTCGGTCAGCAGAGAATCAGACAGGAGAGGTTAATAATGTCCCCTCGCCTCAAAACGAAAGGCATTTTGAGGCACTTCTCCCAGACTGTTGGACGAGAATGAGTGAAATCATAAGTAGTTTGATGACAGTGAAGGTGAAAAATAAGAGAGTGCGAACAAGCCGAGATACATTAACAATATTCTAAATTTACCGAATGCTAACATATTGTAGATTGCCTGTTTGCTGAAACAGGTACGATTAATGGTAAAATAGGGATTAAGGCAGTAGCAGAGGAGAGCACACTATATGGCTGATTTGGCTTCATCAAGACGTACTGTAAAAGTAAGCGCCGCCATGATCAAGGAGAAGTTTCTTGCCTACCTGTTCATACTTCCAGCGGTATTGATCATTGGCATTTTTGGCCTGTTCCCCATCTTTTACTCCGTATACATGAGTCTTTTCAACTGGCGTGTGGCAAAAGGCCCCTTTGTTTTTCTCGAAAATTATCAACGCTTGTTCGGTGACGGCAAAGGGCTGCTGATCTTCTTGCTGGGGTTGGTATTGTTGGCAGTGGCTTACTGGCTATGGAATTCTGCCTTTAAGTCCAACAAAAAATACCAGAAAGCCGCCAAGATCGCTGCGGCTTTTGTGTTTTTGGCGTTCGGGGTGGCTTTCTCGGTCGGGTGGAACCAGATGGTGGCAGCCGGGGATGAAAAATTTTTCAAATCGATGACGATCACCCTCTATTATGCTTTACTGTCGGTACCCACCCAAATGATCATCGGGTTGGTGGTTGCCTATCTTCTGTTTCAAAATATCAAAGGCAAAGAAGTTTTCAGAATGTTTTACTTCCTGCCCTATGTCACCCCCACCATCTCGACAGCGGTAGTGTTCCGCATCATCTTCAGCCCGCGTGAGACCGCATTGGCCAACACGTTGTTGGGTTTCGCCAACTTGCAGCCGCTGCAATGGTTGTATGAGAAGACCGCCTTTTCGAATTTGTTCTTCCAATCCAGTTTAGAAGGCTTCTGGGCGGGGCCGAGCCTGGCGCTGATCACGATTGCTATTTACGGCATTTGGTCCTTTGCCGGCTACAACGCAGTCATCTACCTGGCGGGGTTGGGTAACATTCCCAAGGAGGTGTATGAAGCAGCACAGATTGATGGCTCCAGCGGCTGGCACCTGTTCTGGCACATCACCTTTCCGTTGATATCACCGATTTCTTTTTACCTGCTGTTGATATCGTTCATCGGCACGTTCAAAGCCTTCAATCACCTGTATGTGATGCGGGTGCCTTCTGCCAGTGACACCGTGGTCACCGCCAGTATCCGCATTTTTGATACTTTCTACAAAGAAAATAACTTTGGTTATGCCGCCACGCAGGCGATCATTCTCTTCATCATCATTGTTGGGCTGACATTCGCGCAGAGCAAGCTGTTGGGAAAGAAGGTGTTCTATGGCTAAAAGCAGCCGAATCACCCGCGCCATTGGTCAATTCATCCTGTATTTTCTGCTTACTTTTGGGGCGGTGGTCGCCATGATACCTTTGTTTTGGATGGTATCAACATCGCTTATGACAATTGGCGAAACCATCAACCGCCAGTTACTGCCAAACACACCCCAGTTCATCAACTATGCGGAGGCCTGGGGACAATCACGTTTTGAACGCTATTTCTTAAATAGCATTATTATCACGACGATCACCCTGATTGGGCTGATGATCTCTTCAGTGCTGGCAGGCTATGCTTTTGGCAGGATCAAATTTCCTGGCAGTAACATCATCTTTGCCATTCTGCTGGCTACCATGATGATCCCCGAGTCAGTGACCGTACTGCCCAACCAGCTTTTGGTGCGCGGCCTGATCATCCCGCTGCCAGGGGTTGACCAGCGCGCGTTTGATATATGTATCGGGGATGGAGGCCAATGGCTGGCTTGCCAGTTATCCAGCTTTGGCATGGGTGTATCGTGGATCAACTCTTTGACCGCGCTGACCCTGCCATTCATGGCGAGCGCATTCAGCATTTTCTTGCTGCGGCAATTCTTTGCGCAGATTCCAGATGAGTTGTGGGATGCTGCGCGCATGGATGGCGCCGGTCATATGCGTTTTCTGTTGCAGATTGTGCTGCCGATTTCTAAGGCGCCGCTGATGACGGTGTTTTTGTTCGGCTTCATCGGGTCGTGGAACGCCTTTATGTGGCCGCTGTTGGTGACCACAAAGGATGTGAAACGTCCCATCATGGTGGGTTTGTGGTCGTTTGTGACCGAAGCGGGGCCTCAAACGCACCTGTTGATGGCTGGTGCGGTGATTGCCTTGATACCGATCTTGATCATTTATTTCCTCACCCAAAAACAATTTACCCAGGGTATCGCCACCACGGGATTAAAGGGGTAAAATTAATGAGGTTGTATACGGATATGTCTATCCGATATGAACAATAGTTTCTTTATAAGCCATTAAGGAGGCAGATAGTAATGAGAAACAAGTTTAAATTTTTATTTGTGTTGTTGTTAATAGTGGCACTGGCTTTTACAGCGTGCAAACAGGTGGAAGAACCGGTCGTTGATGAGCCAGTCGTCGAAGAACCCACCGTCGAAGAAGAGACGGTTGTGGAAGAACCTGTGGTTGTTGAAGAACCAGAGGAAGAAGAGGCAGTCGTCGAAGAACCTGTCGAAGAAGTGGTTGAAGAGGTTGCAGCAGGCCCGTATGACGATGTCGTTCCCGCTTCGAATATCGTTTTCTGGCACCAGCACACCGGCGATCGTGAAATTGTACTCCAGGAGATCGTTGAGAGGTTCAACGCAACCAATGAGTGGGGTATCACGGTAACCGCTGAAAACCAGGGTGGCTATGGTGACATCTTCAACAAGATGCTCCCCATCTTGAATACTGGTGATGTACCCGATATTGTGGTGGCTTACCAGAATCAGACTGCTACCTATCAACTGGCAGATTCCATGACTGATCTGAATCCGCTGGTGCAATCTGAAAAATGGGGTCTGACTGATGAAGAGGTTGCTGATTTCTTCCCCGGTTTCTATAACCAGGACGTTTTCCCCACCTTTGACTCCCAACGCCTGGGTTTCCCACCCAACCGCTCCATGGAAGTGATGTATTACAACATGGACTGGATCGAAGAACTGGGCTTTGATGGTCCTCCGACCACCCCGGCAGAGTTCAAAGAAATGGCATGCGCTGCCGTTGCGAACCCGTTCTCTGGCGCAACCGCCGAGGGTTCGATGGGCTATAAATTGTCTGTGGATGCTTCACGCTTTGCTTCCTGGACCTTTGCATTCGGTGGCGATGTGTTCGATTATGAAAATGACGAATACTCCTACAACTCCGATGCCGCGGTCGAAGCCATGAACTTCCTGCAGGACCTGTTTGATGAGGGTTGTGCTCAGTTGGTAACTGAGGCCTATGGCGACCAGACTGACTTTGGCAATGGCACCCTGCTCTTCACCGTTGGTTCTTCCTCCGGTATCCCCTTCTATGAGGATGCTGTCGAAGCAGGCGCTGGTTTCAATTTCTCTGTAGCAGCCATTCCTCACACCACCCCGGACCCGGTTATGAACATTTACGGTGCTTCGGTGAGTGTGCCCAAGAGCACCATGGAGCGCCAATTGGCTGCCTGGCTGTTCATCAAATATTACACCAGCACCGATGTGCAGGCTGAATGGGCGATCGCTTCCAACTACTTCCCTGTTCGTTTGAGCGTGGCAGATGGTTTGGGTGATTACTTCATTGCGAACCCCATCTATAAAGCTGCTTTTGATATGTTGGAATATGGTGTGGGTGAACCCCCTGTGCCTGGATATGACTTCGTGCGCGATATTGTGTCAGAAGCCATGGCGGCTATCGCTGCCGGCGATGATGTCGTAGCAACCCTGGAGCAGCTGGATGCCGACTCTGACGCCATCCTGGCTGACCAGCTGGCAACCATGCAATAACAGCCGTAAACAATTGAATACAAGAAAGACTGCCCCAATTTGGGGCAGTCTTTTGATCTCTGGTCAATTAACCAATAATGATAAGATTTATCAGCTCATGGCTCTTATTCGATGACCGCTTCAGAAGCGATGATCCTGGTGCCATTTACCATGACATCTTCAACCGGGCAGCGGCTTTGGATGAACTTCATAAAATCAGCCACTTTTTCCGGGGCAGCAGTGGTCTTGATGTGGGGGATGATGCGGACTTCCTGGAAGCCCATGCGTACACCTGGTTTTCCTTTGAGGAAACCATCCGGATCAAGGTCACCTTCTAATTCCATCCAAAAATCCTGCAGGTCAATGCCCTGTGATTTTGCGAAGGCGCCTGCCACGATCACCTGGCAGGAACCAAGCGCGATCAGCAGAGCTTCTACCGGATTCATACCGGTATCTGTGCCGCCCAGGCTTTTTGGTTCATCCATACGGATGGAAAAATCGCGTACAAAGTTATCGACTTGCAGTCCCTCGACCAGTTTGCTGGTTGCTTTATAAGTTGAGATAGGCATTTTATATGTCCTTTCTGTTGTTGTTATCTAAACGTCTTACTTTATCTTACTACGAACATACAATAGTTTTATTAATTATGATGAAAATAATATAACAAAAGTATAAACTCCCGTCTGGATTGTTGCAGGCGTTTGCATTGGTGGGGATTAAGTTGATTTAGGCCTGGGATCAGGCTTGGGTCGCCTTATCCACAAAATTCGCCAGGTCGTTCTTGATCTTTTTCAATGACGGGATGTGCACATACATCATGTGGCCTGCTTCGTAATACGCCATAGAGATATTGTCTTGCAGCGCGGCAGGTATGCCGAGGTGGTTGAAGGTATATTGGGTGGCGAAATAAGGTGTGGCGAGGTCATAAAAACCGTTGGCAACGAAGATCTTCATGGCGGGGTTGGTAACCATGGCTTGACGCAGGACCTCTGCCATGTTGACGTACTGGTTCTGCCAGCGGTCATACTTCCAGTTCT
>Ga0334888_1002655_pt1 | contig 19134 bp, 17 predicted proteins | sample GraSluR1_MG_FD_207227 | JGI IMG/M metagenome (GOLD analysis project Ga0334888, IMG submission 207227) | Sludge microbial communities from methane-producing bioreactor in Wageningen University, Netherlands - Granular Sludge_3_08-R1 | ecosystem: Engineered > Bioreactor > Anaerobic > Unclassified ...
ATGACCCCAAGTTAAGGGCTGTGCCAGCAGCCCGTCCCTAGGCAGAGCATATTAGCTCCTAGGGCTGGCAGACTATCGCTTACGCTACACCACCTGCCACAGACTATTAGTCCGCTAATATGTTTTTGCGTCTTGTACATGACGACATATAGAGTTTTACCTGATAGATGATTAGCTATCAGAACCTCATACGCTATCCAGTTTTCAAAGAACGTTTTTTCGACTTTTGCTTGTCGCCACCGACTGATGGATTACTTATAATATACCATGAATGTGCCTTATATCTCCATTGCTTAAGCTAGGGGCTTTACGGCACTTTTGGTAAAAAGGTCACGACGCCAGTGATATTATCTCCCGGGAGGTTGAGCTATATGCGTACTGAAGACATTCTCTTCATGATGATCTTGTTCGGCAGGGGAATCGCCAGTTCTGGAGGATCTGCAACAGATGTTGAGAGGTATATCGAGGAGATCGGAAGGAAGAACGGTTTCAAGACGGAGGTTGCTTCTACGCCCACGGTTATCCATATATCAATTGTCGAAGCAGACGGCAGAAGCTGGTCGAGAATTGAACGGATCAAGGTCGAAAGACCGAATTTCTATAAGATCATGGGCTATCGCAGGCTAATGAAAGACTATATGCACGATGAGAACTCGGGCGAAGACACAATCGAGCTTCTGAAGGAGCTCGAGAAGGGTCGTGAGCATTACTCGGTCTTTCTGAGATCTCTCTTCGCAGCTTTAGCTGCCTTTGCCTTCTCGATTGTCTTTGGAGGAAGTCTCGTTGAAGCTTCGCTTTCCATGTCAATAACTCTACCGGTATTTTTCAGTCTTGTGCAACTTCCTTCGAACCGTATGCTAATTGACTTTCTGGCCGGTTTTACAATAACCATTCTCGCCGTTTCCGCAGGTCATCTTTTCGACCTGAATTCGAGTAATATCATAGTCGGCTCAATAATGCCCTTCGTTCCGGGGATCCTCATAACCAATTCGGTACTCGAACTCGCAAACCGCAATCTTGTCTCCGGTTCATCAAAGCTTACCGAAGCGCTTCTGATACTCGCTTCGCTGGTTTTTGGGGCCTCGTCGGCTTACTTTGTTGTTGGAGGTGCACTGTGATCGTGAGGATACTGGCCTCATTTCTTGCAGGAACAGGCTTCGCTGTAGTCTTCAGTGTTCCGGCACGCATCATACCCTGGGCCTCCTCTATTGCTGCTCTCTCATGGTTTGTGTACGAGCTATCTTCGCTCTCGCTGGGACTTGCTCTCTCTGTTTTCCTTTCTTCACTGGTAGTAGGGATCTCGGCACGTGTCACCGCGAAAATCAAGAATTGGCCTTTACAGCCTCTGATAGTGGTAGGCATAGTTCCTCTAGTCCCTGGTGCTTCGGCTTTCTACGCAATGCAGAACTTCATGTTCGAAAACCTATTCGGAGCCTTCGAATTCAGCTATATGACTTTTTTCAGTGCATCGGGAATTGTTATTGGGTTAGTCGCCTCAACAAGCATCTACACGTTGCTAGAAAGAGCTATCTGGAATAAATGATGTAAATCAAGTACTATATTATATATATTCAATATAACTACTTAAATAGTTGATTTCTACACACCTTAGCTCATATTATTTTATCTAATAATAACTAAAAGTGATGTGGATATAACGTTTTTGACTAAACACGTGCATATCCTCTCTAGTTTGGTATATTTTCACGAATTTGTTTAGCAATAGTTGAGTATAAGATTGACATAACCTTGTCAAAACTGGTATAGTGATCTCAAAGTGAATGGAGTTCAAGGCCTATATCGAAGATTGGGGTGTTGCCCATGAAGCGCCGACTGACAAGATGCCCGGTATGTAATGGTAGTTTGACCATAACCGAGTATACCTGTTCCGAATGTGGAGTCAAGATCAACGGGGAGTTTTATCAAGATGAGATTGTCTCGATTCCCGAGGAGCTCCTGGATTTTCTCAAGGTTTTCATAAAGAATAGAGGCAACCTTTCTGAACTCCAGAAAGAGCTGAATATCTCCTATCCAACCGCCAGAAGCAAACTTGAAGAGCTTGTAACTGCCCTTGGTTATGAGGTTGCCCCACGACAGGTTCAGGAGGCCTCAAAGATAATCAAAAAGCTCGAGGAAGGGTCTCTAGATCCCGAAGAGGCCGTTAGACTTCTAAACAAACTAAAGGGAAAGAGATAGCTCAGTGAAGCCCCTTCAATACTCGATCGACTTCTCGCATGTTCTCAAGCGGTGTAGCCGCAGGTATTTCGCAACCGGCAGCGATAATTGAGTTGTCAGATGAAGCTTTCAAACAGCCGAGCACTGCCGTGGCCACCTTTTCTGTTGTACCTCTAAGCATAACTCCAACGGGATCGAAATTTCCGCAGATTGAGGTTTCGCCTTTCGAAATCTCCACTGCCCTAGAGAAATCCACCATCCAGTCTACGTCTACAATATCCGCTCCAGTTGAAACCATCATTGGAAGAATAGCCGAAGTATCGCCGCAGATATGCAACTTGACTTTCGCCCCGGCATCGTGAATTACATCTATTAGCCGTTTCTCGTATGGAAGGGCGAACTTCTGGAAGAGCCTTGGACCTATGAGCGAGCAGACAGCGTCTCCTATTCCGATGAAGTCGGCTCCTGCACTGACCTGTTTCAGAGCAAACATACTCTCCTGTTCAAGACAGAATTCAAGAAGCTCGTGGACAAAGTCCGGGGCCTCAAAAAGGTCTTCCATGATTCTTACCGGTGTCCGCAGGTTCGCGGCAAGAGCCATTGGTCCTTCGACCCAGCCCAGAATAGGATAGTCGTCCGAAGCTACTCTTTTGTAAAGGTCTATGGCTCTCAGCCTGTCAAACATTCTCTGTCCAGCGGAAGGTTCAACAGGTTTGAGGGATAGTAAGTTTCGCTCCAGCAGCAACGGTCTTCCAGTATAAGGAACGTCATCTGCAGGAAACAAGACCTCTCCGCCGAGATCGTGGACCTCTCTGGTTGGGTCAGATATCGCGCTTACCATATCAATTCCGAAGGCTTCACAGCATTTTAGGTTTCCATCAACAAGCACATGGTAATCTCTGACGTAATCCCTGTACGGCTTCTTTATTTGCTTTGCGGCAAAGGCCATGACTATGTTCAGATTCGGCACTTTGTCAACCTGTTGATGGTCCAATCTTGCGAACACTCTTTCCTTAGAGTTCAACACATCACCTCCAAAACATTAATACCAGAGACTAACTCTCTATTCATTGTATAATCTCTTCGGTTGGATTGTAGAATAAAATAAATAGACAGTAGATTATTCCATTTACGCTATCAAGGGGGTCGGTTTTGAGAGTAGCGAAGTTCTTGTTCTCGTTACTGCTAATTCTGCTTATTGCTTTGGTGGTTCACTCGCTCTTCAGTGTCACTATGGCGAGAATATACTTTCAGAGATTAGATAAGACCGGGGACTACGTTAGATTGAATGGTGAAGACGTCTTCATAAAAGTTTATGGGAGCGGTAAACCAATGATTCTTGTCCATGGTTTCCTCGGTTCTCATCTGAACTTCGAGAGTATTGTTGAACGCCTTTCCGGTTCGAGAAAACTCTACGTTGTAGATCTACCGGGCTTTGGTCTTTCAAAAGCTTCACTTGAGGGTGATTATAGTAAGAAGGGCTACGCCGACCTTCTGGTAGATTTGATGAAGATACTGAACATCTCCAGGGCTGATGTACTCGGGCATTCGATGGGTGGCGAAGTAGCCCTGAATCTCGCTTATCACTATCCCGAAAGAGTTGAAAGACTAATACTCATTGATTCGACAGGCTACGATTCGGCATCGTACCTTCCCGATTTTGTTGCCCGGAGCGAAGTGCTCACTTATCTGCTCATGAGATACGGTTTTCAGACCTATTTTCTGCAACGCTTCCTTTACAGACAGGGTCTCGGAGACGCGTCGAACTACAGTGCCAACGAGTTCAGGCTTCACTTCTCGATTACAGATAACGTCTCTCCATCTTTTCTACGACTCTTCGACTCCCAGGACGACAGCGGCACGCTGGCCGAAAGCATTGATGAGATAACTGCAAAGACCCTTATAATATGGGGCAGTAATGACAGGATTGTAACTCCAGACAAAGGAGCCCGATTTGAAAGCGATTTGCCCGCAAGCAGATTAATAACTATTGCAGGAGCCGGTCATTCGCCGATGATAGAAGATCCAGAAACCGTTTCTCACGAAATACTTATCTTCCTGAACGAAAACTGAGGAGGTAATCATGAGAGTCTTTTCAAGACCCAAGGTCATAATAAGCAAGTGTCTCGGATTCGAGAGCTGCCGGTATAACGCTCAGACGATACCCAGCAGATTTGTGGAAAAGCTCGGCCAATACGTAGACTACGCAACAGTATGTCCGGAAGTCGAGATTGGATTGGGCATTCCGAGAGCCCCTATCCGACTCGTAACAGGCGAAGAAGGTGTACTCCTGCTCCAGCCAAAGACGGGCCTGGATGTAACCGATAAGATGATGGCATTTGCAATCGCTTTTTTAAGCAAAGTGGATAAGGTCGATGGTTTCATTCTTAAGGCTCTTTCACCCTCATGCGGAATAAAGGATGTCAAGGTCTATCCCGGTACTGAAAAGGTTATGGCCACCGGTAAAGGAAGCGGGTTGTTTGGAGGCGAGGTTCTGGGTAGATTCGGCCACCTTCCAATTGAAGACGAGGGAAGGCTCACAAACTTCGTCATAAGGGAACACTTTCTGACAACGCTCTTCACAGTAGCCGACTTCAGAGAGTTGTGCACCAATAAGAGTATAAAGGGACTAGTCGATTTTCAGAGCAATAACAAGTTGCTTTTCATGTCATACAACCAGAGTAGAATGAGGATGATGGGCAGGATCGTCGCCAATACTCAAAAAGACGATATCGAGACCGTGTTTGCCGAATACTCCGAGCATTTCTACAGAGCAATGTCAACACCTCCAAGATATACATCTCATATAAACGTACTGATGCACGGCCTTGGATACTTCTCGAAATATCTCAGCTCTTCCGAAAAACAGTTCTTTCTCGATTCGCTAGAAAAGTACAGGAACGGTATGGTCCCGCTCAGCGTACCCCTGTTTATCCTGAAATCCTACGTGATAGGGTTCGAAGACGAATATCTGGCAAGACAGAACTTCTTCGAACCTTATCCAGCCGGTCTTGTAGAGATAAGCGATTCGGGAAAGGGGAGAGCCTCGAAGTGAGGTGATGCTTTGAGACATGAGAGGGTAAGAAAACTCAATGACATATCGTCAAAGCCCGGGAAATATGTTCTGTACTGGATGCAGGCGTCCCAGAGAGTCGAGGAGAATCATGCGCTAGAACTGGCAAAGGGAGTGGCTAACGATCTCTCTCTGCCTCTGATCGTGTTATTCGTTCTGTACACGGAATACCCTTCGGCCAACTCCAGAAGCTTTACATTCATGCTTGAGGGCTTGCTGGAGGTATCTGAGAGCCTTCGAGAGACCGGTATCGACTTTCTTGTGGTTGAAGGAGAGCCAGTCCAGAGTGTTTCATCTCTTGCTCTGGAAGCCGCCGTTCTGGTTACGGACACTGGTTACCTAAGACATCAGATCAACTGGAGAGAGGCGCTTGCTGAGAAGGTCGATTGTCCCTTCTTTTGTGTCGAGAGCAACGTAGTTATTCCAGTAGGTGTGACCAGTCAGAAAGAGGAGTACAGTGCTGCCACTATTAGGCCGAAAGTTCACAAGAGCCTCAACTCTTTCATCTCAGACTTTGAACCTGTATCTTACAGGACAAGATCAATGGAGCCGTCTTTTGGCGATCTCCCTACGGTCGATCTGAAGAGTTTTCTGCAGAATATGAGAGATAGAAACGATGTTCCTCCCATCAGAGGTCTTAAGGGAGGAACAGAAGAGGCGACACGCAGACTCGACGATTTTTTGAATGAAAAGCTCGACGAGTTTCCAAGCAATCGCAACGATCCGAATCTAGATGGTCTGTCGAATATGAGTCCTTATCTCCACTTCGCCCAGATCTCCCCGTCATTTATCGCGAGAAGGGTTGCCCAAAGCCAATCCCCAGGAAGTGAAGCTTATCTCGAAGAGCTTGTCGTGCGACGGGAACTGAGTATGAACTTTGCTTTCTATAATAAACATTATGATAGTTTTTCGGGACTTCCGGCCTGGGCTAAAAAGACTCTGGACGAACATAGAAGAGACAGTAGGGAATATCTTTACTCTCTTGATGAGTTTGAAAGTGCTCGCACGCATGACGAGTACTGGAACGCCGCACAGCTGGAGATGATCGTTACCGGAAAGATGCACGGTTATATGAGAATGTACTGGGGAAAGAAGATCCTCGAATGGAGTCGCTCTCCCGAAGAGGCCTTAAAGATAGCGGTCTATCTTAACGACCGGTACGAACTCGATGGTCGCGACCCCAACGGTTACGCAGGGATCATGTGGTGTCTGGGAAAGCACGACAGGGCATGGGCCGAAAGAAAGGTCATGGGAAAGATTAGATATATGAACGACAGGGGCCTGAGAAGGAAGTTCGATGCCGACAACTACGTGAGAAAGATCAAAAAGCTGGTTCACTCACTTTGAAACCAGTCTGAAACCGTCAGAACGTCTTCTACAACACCGTCGGTGACTGTCTCGATCCTGACGACTACCGTGTAATCTCCAGGCTTTAGATCCTTCAACCCTATCGCTATTTGAGGATAGGTAAAGGCCTGGGTCACGAAGTCGTCTCTTCCAGGTTTGTGGAGCCTTGAGATTACTTCTATTATGTCATTTCTAAGAGTCACGCTTTCCACCTTAATAGAGAAACCACCGGTCGGCCTCTCGCCCCCTTTGATTACTATGACGGGAAGATCACCAACAAAGCGAGTACTCTCAAACGCACCATCGCTTATCCTTCCAAAGTCTGCACCAGACTCTTTCCGGTCTTCAGAAGAGACTTCGAGATAGATAAAATCTAGTTCCTTCACTTCAACCTCCCACTCCACGGCGTACGGTATTTCGATTCCCATTATTCTCAGACGGTACCCTGACGGAAATGCCACGATAAATGGATCGAGAACATAATAGAAGCCGTCTCTAGACAGCGATAATCTCCGCGTGTAGTTCTCAAGATCCGAAGAAATCTCAAGGTCCATTTGCATGGATTCTGAAACGTCGTCTGGCCTGAAAAACCAACCCCTGACAAGAATAAAGACCCTGGAGGAGTCTTCTGTCGAAATCACAGAGTATCCAACGTTCACTGTTCTGCTGCCCGCTTGATTCTGCAGTTGAAGAGGTTGATCGGAGATCAGTGGGAAGAGATCAACTGAAAAACTAACGCCAAACAGGGTTATTGAAAAGAGAATTACCAGTACTACCGAAACCTTTTTCAATCCAACCACCTCCGTATAACCATATGACTGGAAAAGCAGAGCATCGGTTTTCTGCTTTGGAAGTGGTAGAAGACTGTCAACTATCTGCGACCAAAATTTTGAGCTTCCTTGCTAGATCTTCGTAGCTTCGGAGTCGTCGTTTCGTAACTCCGACAGTCCCTCGTACACAGGTTTCAATAGCTCGTATGATTCCTTGAAGAGACCGTATAGATCCATATAGGCCTCGTGTCGTTCCGGTTTAGGCTCGATTATCTCGTCATCCTTCAAAAACCTCTTTGTCTGAGAGAAATCGAAGAGGCCAGATCCGACACCGGCTATTATAGCCGCTCCCATGGAAGAAGACTCTTCGACATTGTCCGGTACCCTTATCGTCTTTCCAAGGACATCGGGTATTATTCGCCTCCAGTTTTTACTCCGGGCTCCCCCGCCTGTAAGTCTTAGCTCATCTATAGTCACGAAACTCTCGAGTGTATCCAGTATCCATTTCAAATTCATGCAGACCCCTTCGATTACTGCGCGAACTAGATCGACTCTTCGATGAGAAGCAGAGAGACCAATGAAGGTACCTCGCGCATCGGAATTCCATACGGGACTGCGTTCGCCAAGCAAATATGGAAGGTAGAGTATCGGTTCTCTGTGTCGGGCAGTATCCATAAGGATTCTGTCCATGTAATCGAACACATTCTCATTCTTCTCCCATCTGTCAGCTTCTTCGGCGTGGTAGAGCATATCCTTTATCCAGCCGTAGGAAGCGCCGGCGGCCTGCATAGTACCCGAAGGGAAGTAGAGGCCTTCAACAGCATGAGCGCCTGTGAATATCCGCATCAAGCTGTCTTGCGGAGGATTGTCTGAGATAACCGAGATCCACGACGAAGAACCCAGATGAAGATACGCATCACCCTTCTCGACTGCACCGGCTCCAACTGCAGCACTGCAACCATCGCCCGCACCTGCGATAACTCTGCATTCTCTGGGAAGCCCGAGATATTGGGCAACATCGGGTCTAAGACTTCCAAGGTTCTGTGTGGAAGAGACAATCTCGGGAAGCTTCTCTCGATCTATACCGAGAGCATCGATTATGCGAGAAGACCAGCTCAGAGAGTTTATATCAAAGAGATTAGTCATTACGGCATCTGACTGATCGGTGACAAATCGACCACATAGTCTCATGTTGATGAAGTCTTTGGCCTGCAGAAATTTGTAAGTTCGTCTGTAAGCTTCTGGTTCGTTGTCCTTCAGCCACGCAATCTTGAATCCTTGATAAGTAGGCGTTGTCCTCGTGCCGGTAATGGAGTAAATCTCTTCGAGGCCGATAAGGCTCTCAAGCTTGCGTACCTGTTTGCCGCTTCTTGAGTCGGCCCAGATAATAGGTCTTCTGAGAACATTCCCCGTTGCATCTACCGAAACCATCCCCATCATCTGACCACTTATACTCATGGCAAATATACTTTGCGGATCTATACCGGTTCTGTGAATCAAATCCTCAGTGCTCCTGCAAAAGGCTACCCACCATTCTTCTGCGCTCTGTTCGACCATGCCCGGACCGGGATAGTAAGTGTTATAGGCCGCAAACGAGCTGGAGACTAGATTCCCAGTTTCGCTGAAGAGTGTAGCCTTATCACCGGTAGTGCCGAGATCGTGTGCAAGCAAATACTTCATTATTCTATCCCTCACTCTTCAAGATGCTTTTAACACTTCAGTTCCCATCCGGGTTCTTCGCAAGATATTCCTTATAGATACTTATAGCTTTACTGGAGCCAAATATGTCCGCTCCTGCATCGATGAACTGCTCAACCTGCGAGAGCCCCTTGATACCTCCAGAAACTTTTATCTTTTTTTCCCCTTGAAGGACTTCATAAATGAGTCCAACTTCCTCAAGAGTAACTGGTTTTGGCCCATAACCGGTTCCAGTCTTTACGTAATCGACAAAAGGCATTTTCATAAGCAGACTTGAAGCCCTGATTATCTCACCTGGCGTCAGGTATGGCGTCTCAATGATCACTTTGCAGACACGATCCTTAAGGAGCCCGGAAAGGTGTTCTATCTCTCTCTTGAAGTACTCCCAGTCTCCGGACTTCATTGCAGAGATATTCGCCGTGATATCAATATCTGTAACTTCAGACCCCAGCTCAAGACATCTGGCTATTGTGAAGGCCTTTACCTCCGTTGAATCGAAGCCTAGAGGAAAGCCTACTCCGCATGCGGCCCTGATACCCTTTCCCTTAACCCTTTCAACCACGATCTGCATAAGATACCAGGGAACCGTGATTGCTCGAAAGTCACATTCAATGCTTCTATCTGTGAAAGCCTCGATTTCAGCTCTTGTAGCGTTTGCGGAAAGCAACGTGCTGTCAAATCTCTTTGAAAATTTCTCGATTCTCTCTGTCATCCTGACTCCCCCGAAGATTTTACCATAATCGGGGCGAGCAATAATCCCGCCCCGAGCAAAAGATTGCAACCAGGCAAAAAAAGTGTCGTCTCAACATCCTATGATGTAGAGAGCCCAATACCTTCGGCCGTAAGATCAAAAACTCACTCATCAATTGTATTGTCAATGACGCTTTCTGGGCAACCCTTAAACTGGTACGCAATTCTAAGCATTTTGAAGAAAATCGGCGTAACTACACTCTAATTGCTTTTCCTTGCATCTCACAATCGAATGTGAGATCGCTCTCACAAATACTGTATGCATTATCATATAGTTGAAGCTCAGTACTGTATAAGGCTTTTTGTATGCGATAGTCTGATTGATCGACTGCAAGTACTGTTTGGAGAAGATCAGAGTTTTGATGAAGTAATCCTGATAACGTTATCAATATACGTAAGTTGAATGAGTGTTGGAAAGATATTCGGAAACTTGTATAGCGTCTATAAAGAGGTGTTTCTTGGTGAGTTCCACTCTAGATGACATAGCAAGAGTTACAGGACTTTCCAGAGCTACGGTCGCCAGAGTCGTTGGCGGTTACGGTCGCACTAGCGAGAAGACCAAAAAAAAGGTCATGGAGGCCGCAAAAAGACTCCACTATAAGCCTAACTCCATTGCGAGAAGCATGGTAACTGGCAAGACAAAGAACATCGGTCTGGTTGTCGGCGATATTCAGAATCCATTTTTCGCGACCATTGCCCGTTCCATCACAGATGTTATTGTTCCAGAAGGTTACAGTCTGATTGTAGCGAGTACCGACGAGAGTCTCGACGTTGAGAAGAGCTCAATCGACAGATTCTTCCAGAAGCAAGTAGATGGCCTGATAGTCGCACCCGTCTCAGCTAATGATAATGATCATCTCCGTGAATGCGTAGATGCAGCAATACCTCTCGTCATAATTGATAGAATCGTCGAAAACCTTGAAGTGGATACTGTTGCTAGCCAAGATGAAGAAGGCGGTTTCGAAGCGACCGAATACCTTATAAATCTAGGACACAGAAACATAGGATTCCTGAGTGATACTCTTGATATAAGCACGAATTGGGATAGATTGAAGGGGTATCGCGACGCGCTATCTGCTCACAAAATCACCGACTCTTCTTCTCGGATTAGAATGGGTGGCTTCGCTATTGATGATGCCTATAAAAGCGCAGTCGCCCTCCTGAGTCATAATAGAAATATGACGGCCGTCGTGACCACCAACAATTACATGGCTGCCGGTCTTCTGCTTGCAGCAAAGGATATGGATATACCCATCCCCGACAGACTTTCGATTGTGAGCTTTGATGATATTGTCTGGTTTGAGCTTACCAAACCACCGATTACCGCGATGGCTCAGAACACCAGAGAGATTGGTGTCGTAGCAGCGAGAAGATTACTCACGTCCATGGCGACAAAGCGAAAGACCAACGAGACCATAAGACTTAAGATGAAACTGATAGTAAGAGATTCATGCTTATCATTGAAATGATAGATCACAGGAGGTGTTAGTTTTGACACTGGACGAGTTCTTGGCAAACGCAAAGAAGAGCGTTCTCTTCACTTCACCGGTCATGGAGAAAGACCTCTCCGATTTTCTTTCTGAGCAGACAGCGAGAATAAAAGCTCTTGCCGAACAGGCTCTTTCCAGCGGTATCAAGCAGATATACTGGGTCGGGAGCGGTAACTCATGGTGTAATCTCTACTCGGGAGATTATATAATGAACAGACTTACAGATATCCCCTCGACTTATTACAGGAGCTACGACTTCATATGGGCCAACCCCTCAAGACTCGATAAAGATACACTTGTAATATTGGCATCGTTCTCAGGAAATACGGAAGACACAGTCGCGGCTCTGAGATTCGCCAACGCCAAGGGAGCAACAACTGTTTCCTTCACCAGCAAGGCCGATAGTATTCTAGCGAGAGAAGCCGATGAGCCAATCGTCTACAACTCGAACGCTCTCTTTATATTGCCTCTGGCCGGGGCCTTCATCTTCAGCCTCGAAGTTGCCAGAATACAGGGAAGAGACGTGGAAGGCCTTTATGAACAGCTGGAGAGAATTCCCAAAGTTCTGGGAAAAATCTACGCAGAAGAGGAGAGCAGAGCCCTCAGACTGGCTGGCAAGTACCGTGACTGCGATCTGTTCTATGTTCTTGCGAGTGGTGCCTCCTACGCTTTAGGTTACAAGTTTGGGCTCACAGTATTCATGGAGAACATGAGAATAAATGCGTCCTTTATGGAGACTTCCGAGTTTAGACACGGTCCCGCCGAGATGCTTGACGACTTCAAACCCGTAATGGTCTTCCTGGTCGGAACAGACGAGTCTAGAGAGATGAGTGAACGCGTTATAAGGATCGCAGAATCGAACGGCGCAGAAGTGATCAGATTTGATGCACGCGACTACGGTGACTTTGATCCTCTCTTTTCTCCATTCCTTTTAATGGTACCTCTGCAATGGTTTGCAGTCTATTCTGCTTACTACAGGGGAATCTTCGATCTGGACGAACGGGTACTCATGGGAAGAGGCAAGATGTCTTCGGGAAGCCAGATAACCTGGCCCTGATCTTCCACGGGAAGGTGATGCGATGGTTTTCGAGAATGTACTAGTAGTTGATCCGGTCGATGGCGAATATGCGGGTATTGTCGAAGTAACAAGGGGCTTCATTTCCGGAGTCAGGAGAAGAGCCGGGTGTCCAGACTGCGAGTTACTGCTGTTGCCCGGATTTGTGGACCTCCATACACATGGCTCCAAAGGCGTGGACTCCCTTTCTATGGACGAAAAGGGGCTCAAGAAATGGGAGGAATTTCTATATTCACAGGGTGTCACATACTTCCTGCCAACAACAATGTCAGCGCAGCCTGAATCTCTGATTAGTTCGGCCAAAGTAGTTGAGCGGTATCTCGAATCCAATTCGCTGACGTCGGTCGGAGGTATCCATTATGAAGGCCCATACTTAAGCCTTAGAAGGAAGGGTGCACAAAACCCCTCCCTAATCAGGGAAATCGATCTGCAGGAGGTAGATAGTACTCTCAACGGAACAATCAAACTACTAACAATGGCACCGGAACTGCGTGGATTCAGAGAGGCCGCCGCCCTGATCCAGAGGCGAGGCATCACTCTCTCAATAGGGCACACCGATGCGTCCTACGACGATATGATGAAGGCTTACAAATACGGCTGCAAAAGGGTAACACACTTCCCTAACGGTATGAACACGCTTCATCATAGAGACCCGGGCTGTGTAGGCGCCGTCTTCTCAGAGGATTTCTCGGTCGAGATGATAATCGACGGAGTACACTCGCTCCCATCCTTTGTGAAGATGGTGTTCAGGATCAAGGGATCGGAGAGGATAATGATAGTTACAGATACGATATCGGCTGCAGGAATGGATGATGGAGAGTATGAACTGGGCGGCTTAAAGGTCATACTGAAAGATGGCCGCCCCACCCTGGAAGACGGAACAATAGCGGCTACAGTGGTTCTCTTCAGTGAGGCCGTGCGAAACTTTAAGACGTTCACCGATTGCTCTCATAAAGACCTGGCGCGTGTCTCTTCATACAACGCCCTGCGGTCGATCTCTATCGAAGATAGAGGAAGAATCGCGCCCGGATACATAGCAGATTTTGTAATACTAGATAGAGAACTTGGAATCGTTGAAACTGTACTTGCCGGAAAGACTGTGTACAAAAAGTGAACAAGAGATGTGCTTCATTAGCGGAAGCCACGACGGCTTCCGCCCTTTTCTTTTGACACTTGAATCCAGTGCGCTTTCAGTGTAGATCAGAGTAGCAGCAAACTGACAGCCATCAACCCCATTCCACCTATCAACCCGGCGATAGACAGATGGTGTTCGCCGTACTTTTCAGCCGAAGGTAAGAGCTCGTCCAGCGATATGTAGACCATAATACCCGCAACACCGGCAAACACAATGCCAAAGGCCATGTCGTTGAAGAGAACGTTCAGAAGAGCAAAACCGAGCAAAGCTCCGACTGGCTCGGCGACACCTGACAGAAACGACAGGACAAAGGCCTTCTTTCTGCTACCCGTTGCGTGGTAAATTGGCACGGCTACAGCAATGCCTTCGGGGATGTTGTGTATTGCGATAGCAACTGCAATCGGTACACCGAGAGAGGGGTCCTTTAGAGCGGCGAGAAAGGTCGCCAGTCCTTCAGGAAAATTGTGTATTGCAATCGCGAAGGCAGTGAAGACACCCATGCGCAGTAGCTTCCGATTCTTAGATTCCATCTCGTCAACGCCACGCATCTCATGAGGGTTTTCTGCCGATGGAACCAGAAAGTCTATCAGGGCAATGAGGCCGATTCCACAGAAGAAAGCGACCACATTTAACCAGACGCCAGGTCCTTCGCCGACGGCCGCAACTAGCGATTCTTCACTCTTCACGAATATTTCGACGAATGACACATAAATCATAATTCCAGCCGAGAAACCGAGCGCTACTGAAAGAAACTTAGTGCTCGTTCTTTTCGTGAAGAGAGCAAGAAGACTCCCTATACCGGTAGATAGACCGGCAAAGACCGTAAGAAAGAAAGCCGGCCAGAAGTTATCTAGATTCATGCTTTACCTCCTTGACTCACGGAAGATTATACATTGTTGCGATTCGATTGTGAAGATTAGTAATGCGTCAAGCCTATCCATATTGTAGTGCTTAGACTGTTAAGGTCGTTATGGGATCATCGAATGAACTGTACGAGATTATTTTGTAGAAGCTGCCAACTGAATGCATTATCTGATGGGTAAGCTGCGTCGCACAGGACATCTGATCGCTACTTAAAGTTACTTGCAGCCTTGGGGTGGACCAACATTCAGAGTAAGCCAGTAATCACTAATGGCACGCACTACTCTAATAAACTCGGCAAAATCCACGGGTTTCACGAGATATGAGTTCGCTCCACTGTCATAGCAGATAGCCCTGTCACCCTCTTCGCGGGAAGAAGTCAAGATTATAATGGGTATCCGCTTGAGAGACTCTTTGGTCTTCAGTTCGGCGAGAACTTCGTGGCCTGATATCCCCGGGAGCTTCAGATCGAGAAGAATAAGATCAGGCAGAGGTGATCCCTTGCGGTCAGCAAACTTTCCTCTCGTGAAGATGTAATCCAGAGCCTCTTCGCCCGTGCGGGCGACCTCTATCTTGTTCTTAAAACCAACCTGCGAAAAGGCATCCAGTGTCAGCTCCACGTCCATAACGTTGTCTTCAACCATTAGTATTACTGCTTCGTACATCACCACCACCCCTAAGTTTTACCGAGAAAGTGCTCCCCTTTCCCGGTTCGGATTCCAGCGTGATCTCTCCTCCGATTAGCTCGACACATTTCTTTACCAGTGCAAGTCCAAGCCCAGTACCCGATATCTCTTCTGAAGAGTGAAGCCTCTGAAAGATCTCGAAAACTCTATCATGAAACTTCTGGTCGATACCCATACCGTTATCAGTTATCGAGAGAATGACGTCTCCCGACTCTTGCTCTGCGGATATGTTTATCTCTGGCGCTTGATAAGGCTTATGATAGATAATCGCGTTATCGAGGAGGTTTATCAGTATCCGGTTCAATAACGAACGATCTGCAATCACTTCTGGCAGAGGTTTCCCTACCCTTACAACTGCGTTCTCACCTTTGATCTTCATAGCCATTACTTCAAGCGTCTCATCGACTGTCTCCGCGAGCGACACTCTTTCCATATTCAGCGCGGTTCTCCCCAGTCTCGAGTAATCCAGAAGACCCTGAATTAGCTGAGACATATCATCCCCTGCCTTTAATATGAAACCAAAGAAGCGTTTCGCGTCGTCGGGCAGAGACTGGCTGTAACGATCGGAAATGATCTGCGTAAAGCTCTTTATTGCCCTCAGGGGAGCTCTCAGATCATGAGATACCGAGTAGGCAAAGGCCTCCAGTTCTCTGTTCGCTGCCTCCAGTTCCTCTGTCCTTTCTGTAACTCTCCTTTCAAGTTCCTCTAATGTCCTTCTCTTTTGGGTTATGTCATCAAAGACAGCCACAATCTCATCAGATCCATGGCGGTAAACATAGTTCTCAGCCCAGAAGACCAGTTCATTGTCTCTGTACAGCTTGGCGGGATGGTGCTGCGGTTTTCCGGTTTTCCATACTTCAATTATCTTGTCATACAGCCCCATTTCGACGACTCCAGGAAAGACTTCTTTAACGTCCCTGCCTTTTATACTCTCAACGTTCACACCGGTTATGCCACAACCGGCAGGGTTCATATCTGAGAAGATCGGGACTTCATTTTCCTTATCAATCTCATAGATAGCTACACCAGAGGTCATGTTCATATAGAGTTCCCTGAAACGTGTCTCGCTTTCTTTGAGTGCCGCCTCAGCTCTGTATTGCTCGGTGACATCCTCAAGAATCCCGAGCACTCCTTCGACCTTTCCTTCTCCATTGACGATCGGAGCATTATGCAATCGTACTTTGACTTCTGTTCCATCTCTCCTAACTCTGGCGAGCATTTGCCCGCGAAGAGACTCCCCGGATAGTGCAGCCAGCGTTAGATTTCTATGAGATTCTCTCTCGCTAGCGGGTACAAATGGAAGTGGTTTCCCGATTACCTCCGAACGCGCCCAGCCGAAAATCTTCTCGGCAGCCATGTTCCACTCTGTGACCTTGAAATCGAGATCCAGACTGATTATCGCCACCGGTGCGGCGTCAAATATAAGACCCAGCTCCTCCCTTGTGGCCGCAAGTTCTTTAGCAGTCTCTTCTGCCTTTCGTCTGGCTTCCTGACTGGACATCGCCCAACCTGCAAGCATTGATGCCACAGGATAGATTATCATTACAGGCAGAGCAGTAAAAGAGAAGAATGCTCCTATGGAATCAGACGGAAGCAAGACCGAACAGGCGAGCATTGCCAGGTGTACTACCAGCCCAAAGACATACAACTCGCCAAGCGAAAGATCGTGCAGTACCCGCCTGCGTCTATATCTCCATAACAGACCAATTCCGGTTGAAGATATAATAGTGGCGATGCCCATGTATACTCCGTCACCGCCCATCGAAAAACGCAAGATGGATGTCATAGCAACAGCAATCAGAGAAGGAATCGCCCCAAAGTATAGACCTGTAAGTCCAAGAACAACAGTACGTGTATCGAATACAACCCCGGGTTGAAGAGTCCAGGAATTAAGCATGACAGCCATAGCGATAACACCAAGTAACAGACCAGAGATTAGATTTTGGAGGGAGAGACGACCGGACTTTAACCTTACGTAGAAGGCATTATACACAACAGCCAGTGCTATGAGAAGCGAAGCGTTATTGACGAGAGCAATCAGTGCCGTCCTGTCCACGGAATCACCCCTCGCGAAAGCCAATTCATAAGCTTTCCAGTAATTATAACTCGCGAGAGAGCGAATCCAGACCACAGAACCGTCTCTATTCAGTTTTTCAGTATTGGCAATAGTAATACGTTCTGACACCTGTATGATATGATCTATTCTGATAAGAGGTGATGTGAATAACATTGGCGATGGGAAGATTACTCCGCAAGGAGGTAGGCTATATGCTAGCCTACACGGAGCTGGGGAAATCCAGCTCCCTACAACTATGTGAAAGGAGGCAGGCGGCTTCCTCCCCACATCTAAAGCAGGGGGTCTCCGCCGATTAATTCGATGAACTATGGAGGCGACGAGTCATTCAGGTTTGGTAAGAGATTGAAGATCTTGCTGGTCGAGGATCTTCCCTCGGACGCGGAGCTCGCCATTTTCGAGATAGGAAAGATCTTCTCCAGAACCGGAAACGATGTGGAGTATAAGAGAGTTGATAACAGAGAAAACCTGCTTGAATCTCTTGAGAGTTTCGACCCAGATCTTGTTGTCTCAGACTATCTCATGCCCCGGTTTGATGGCATGGAAGTAATCGAAGTCGTCTCCGACTTACATCCTGAACTGCCGGTAATAATACTGACCGGATCGATAAATGAAGAGACGGCCGCTGAATGCATGAGAGCCGGAGCCGTCGATTACGTTATAAAGGAACACATCGCGAGGCTGCCCTTCGCCGTTAAGGAAGCACTTATAAGAAAGAAAGAAAGAATTGCAAAGGAAAGTGCAGAAAAGGCTCTCAGAGAAAGCGAAGAGAAGTTCCGCCTCATTGCAGAGAAAGCTAACGACCTGATCTACAGTATCGAGTTCTATCCTGAAGTTAGGTTCACCTATGTCAGCCCTTCTGCAACGAAAATTACCGGCTATACTCCCGAAGAGTATTACAATAATCCAGATCTCTTCACCGAAATTGTACATCCCGATGATCGATCTCTATTTAATAACTTGTTCGCCGATGAACAGAACGATGAATCTATTACTCTACGGTGGATAAGGAAAGACGGCAAAACCGTCTGGATAGAACAGAAGAATGTGAAGAGGTTTGACGCGGACGGGAGAGTAATAGTTATCGACGGCATAGCGAGAGATGTGACAGAGAGGCAGAAGGCCAACGAAACACTGCGGAGAGCCTTCTACTCCACAGTTACTGTACTTTCCGACGTGCTAAACGTGAAGGATCCGTATACCGAATACCATCAGAACAATGTTGCCATACTCGCTGAAGAAATCGCCAAGAGACTTGGACTTGATGATTTCGAGATAGAATCGATAAGAATAGCCTCTATGCTTCATGATATAGGAAAGATAGCCATTCCCGCCGAGATTCTCGCTAAGCCCGGCCAATTAAGCAGTATAGAGTTTGAGATAATAAGGCAGCATCCTGAACTCGGCTATAGAATATTGAGTAGAGTGGACCTTCCGTGGCCAGTGGCCGATATAGTTCACCAACACCACGAGCGATTGGACGGTTCTGGTTATCCTCAAAAACTGAAAGATGCCGAAATCCTACGCACGGCCAAGATTATTGCGGTTGCAGATGTGTTCGAGGCAATGACCTCTCATAGGCCATACCGCCCGGCACTTGGAATCGAAGAGGCACTTCACGAAATCAAGGTCAATTCAGGAAAACTTTACGATCCCGATGCAGTTGAAGTCTGCATTTCACTTATCGAATCGGGCTTCACTCTAAAATAGAGATGTAACGATCTTAGAAGTAACCGTTCCTGAAGAGATCATCCCCGGGCAAGTTGAGAGGAAGATAACGGCAAGAACCCCAGCCAAGAACTGCAGATTAGAAGTGGCGAATCCTAGCAGTCAAATACCCCACGGCTAAAGCCGGGAGCTTGTTAAAGCCCTATTTGACTAGCCTGAGTGCTTCGAGCACTACGTTATCGGCAAATGTATAGGCACCGTAGGATGCGTTCCCAAGTCTTACGCTCTGCGGTTGGTGGTTAAACAGTCCTGATGGGTAGGGACAGTGCTGC
>Ga0334888_1002659_pt1 | contig 19109 bp, 19 predicted proteins | sample GraSluR1_MG_FD_207227 | JGI IMG/M metagenome (GOLD analysis project Ga0334888, IMG submission 207227) | Sludge microbial communities from methane-producing bioreactor in Wageningen University, Netherlands - Granular Sludge_3_08-R1 | ecosystem: Engineered > Bioreactor > Anaerobic > Unclassified ...
TCTTTCGGCCGCTCAGACACGTCACCGTCGACTAGGGTACGGCATCGGCGACCTGTTTTTCCAGTTGGGCAGTCTGCCTGTGCTGCTAGCCGCGGCGCCCCCCGAAGAAACTCCTCAGCTGCTGCTCGGCCTCGTCGGCGAGTATCCCCGAGATCACCTCGACGCGGTGGTTCAGGCGCGGATCTCGCACCAGATCCCACAAGGACGCAACAGCTCCCGCCTTCGGATCGAATGCGCCGAAGACCAGCCGCTGGATGCGGGCCGCCACTATCGCGCCCGCGCACATGGCGCAGGGCTCCAAGGTCACCACCAGCGTGCAACCAGGCAGTCGCCAACCCTGCCCGACCACAGCGGCCGCCTGGCGTAGCGCGACGATCTCGGCGTGCGCACTGACGTCGGCAAGTAGTTCCCGCTCATTGCCGCCGACGGCCAGCATCTCACCTGTCGGGGACAACACAACCGCGCCGACGGGAACGTCGCCGGCGGCCGCGGCCTGATCGGCGACCGCAAGCGCGCGCCGCATCGGCGCATCCCAACGGCTCAGTTGACTGCCCGCTCGAACGGTCCGCTGAACTTCATCAGGTCGATGATCTGGCGCGCCAGTTGGTCGGAATCCTCCTCGAGGTCACTGGCGATCTGCTCCATATCGAACTCGCTGACACCCTGATCGGTCAGCATGTCGAAATCGCCGAGCGCTTCGGAGTCATCATCCGGATCCGGCACTTCGATGCCGAGGTAGTCGACCACGTCACGCGCGATCGGCCAGTCGTTGGCCGACAGCGAATCGCTCAGCAGCACCTGCACCATGCGTCCACGCACCCGGCAGAGCACGAAGAACTGCCCCGCGATCGACACCACACCCAGCGCACCCGCGTCCCCCGGAAGCCGCCGCAACTGCTCGACCAGTTCGTCCAGGTCATTGGCCAGCTGCGGCGCCAGCTCGGTGACTACCGCGACCCCGTCCTCACGGTAGAGCGCGACGCAGAAATCGATGTCCTCCTCGGTGGCGTCTTCATAGTCGTCGTAGTCGTCCTCATCGTCCGACCCGTCCTCGTCGTCCGAATCGTCATCCTCGTCCGCCTCATCCTCGTCGGATTCGTCGTCGTCGGACTCGTCGTCGTCATCGGTCGAGTCGTCATCGAGTTCGTCATAGTCATCGGGGACGATGCCACCATCCAGATCGGAATCGTGGTCGTCGAACTCTTCGCTCAGGTCATCAGCGTCCGGGGATTCCGTGTCTACGAACTGCTCGTCATCAGCGCTCATATCCTGGCTCCTCACAGCTACCCGCGCGTACATCCCCCATGGTGACAGATGCGCCCCCGGGCTGAAAGTCCAGGGGTCACTTTCTGCACCCCGCGCGCAGCACCGCGTCCGGCTGTGCAAAGGTAAGTCACGTGGATTTCAAGGTACTCGATCACCCGTTGGTGGCCCACAAGCTGACCTGTCTGCGCGATATCAACACCAAGAGCCCGACCTTCCGCGATCTTGTCGACGAGTTGGTCACGTTGCTGGCATACGAAGCAACCCGCAATGTTCGGGTGCGGCCGATCGCTATCCAGACGCCTGTCGCCGAGGCGGCGGGTGTTGCGCTGCTCGACCCGAAGCCGCTGGTGGTGCCGATCTTGCGGGCGGGTCTGGGAATGCTCAGCGGCATGACCCGGCTGATGCCCACCGCTGAGGTCGGGTTCGTCGGCATGGTTCGCGACGAGGAGACCCTGGAGCCGTTCACCTACGCCGAGCGGCTGCCGCACGACCTGTCCGGACGCCAGTGCTTCGTGCTCGATCCGATGCTGGCGACCGGCGGCTCCCTGAGTGGTTGCGTCGAGTTTCTGGCCGAGCGCGGCGCCAACGACGTGACCTGCATCTGCCTGCTCGCCGCCCCGGAGGGCGTCGAGAACTTCCGGGCGCTGGTTGACGACCTCAACATCACCACCACGTTGGTCGTTGCCGCGGTGGACGAGCGCCTCAACGAGCATGGCTACATCGTCCCGGGTCTCGGGGATGCCGGCGACCGGCTGTACGGCATCGTCGATTGACCAACCCAGGTCTTGGGTCCGGGACGACCAGCGCCGTCCGCCCCGGCCCATGCTGAAATTGCTGGTATAGACACAGATCGCGCCGACCGGGTCGTCCGGCCGGCGCGATCTTTGTGACGAACTCCCTACTCAGCGGCTGCTTCGACGGTTTCCTGCGCGGCGTCCGCTTCTTCTGGCTTGGCGGCCGCGGCCTGCTCGGCCGCCTCCTGCTTGGCTGCCCAATCCTGCGCGGTGCGCGGGTTGGTCGGGTCGATGAATGCCTGCTGTGGTCCGCCGAGGGTACCCAGCATCTGCCGTACGTTCGACAGCTGGGCAGTGATCGAATCGCGGCGTGCGGTGGCGGCCGCCAACTCACGTTCGGAGTTCTGTCGGATGCCCTCCGCACGCTGCTTGGCCTCGGTCAACAGCGTGTTGGCCTGGTTCTGCGCATCGCGGACGATCTGCTCGGCCTGCTCGCGGGCATCACTGGTCACCCGCGCGGCCTCGGCACGGGCCTGGTTCAGCTTGTCGGTGGCGAACTCGACCTCGGTGGTCTTCTTCTCCAGGGCCGAGTTCAATTCGTTCATGGCCTCGGCGCGACGCTCGGCGAGCGTCTGCTCGAAGTCGGCGGCCGCAGCGGCGGCTTGAGCGCGCTGCGCCTCGTAGACGGCCTCTGCCTCTTCCAGCCGCGCGGTCGCCTCACCGTCGGCCGACTCGCGTAGGTGGTCGGCCTGCTGCTTGGCGTCCTCAATGGTGCGGGCCGCGTCGGCCTCCGCACGGGAACGCAGTTCCCCGGCCTCCTGCTGAGCGGCCGCCAGCGCATCGGCTGCCTGCTGCTTCGTATCGGCTGTCAGCTTCTCGGCTTCGGCCTGCGCCGTGCTGCGCAACTCGTCGGCCTCCTCCTGAGCGAGCGTCAGCATCTGGCCAATACGGCCACCCAGGTTGGCGAAGGTCGGCGGCACGCCGTTGTCACGCTCGTCGCGGACCTCCTGGACGGCCTGCTCGAGCATCTCGATGCGGCCGGCCAGATCGCTGTTCGCCTGACGAAGTTTGGTGTTCTCGACCGCCTGGACGGCGTTGTCGTCGTGTGCGCGAGCGAGATCGGACTGCAACTGCTGAATGCTCGCACTCAGCTGGGCAACCCGCTGATCTACCTCACTGGGTTCATAACCCTTGCGGACGAGGCGGAAAGATGCCTGCGTCATAATTGCTCTCCTTGGCTATTCGGCGTTGTCAGGATTGTCAGTGTCGTTGTCTTGGACGATTGGCACGGGGACGGCGAGTGCCTCGATGACCCCCGACAGATGGCCAAGTTCACTGGCGATGTTGTCGCGGCGGGCAGCCAGGCGGGAGACCTCGGCACGAGCCTTCCACAACATCTCATCGGCTTCGCGGCGCACTCGGTCGGCATCGTTGCGGGCCTCGCGCAGCAGCTGAACTGCCTCGGCACGGGTCAGGCTGGTCTGTTCGAAGGTGTCCTGGCGCAACTTGGTCAGATCGGCGTTGACACGTTCGCGGATCCGCCTGGCTGAATCGTCGGCCTCGGCCTTCTGAGCGGACGCGCGGGCGAGCACGCCCTCGGCCTCGCGGGTGGCCGATTCGAGGCGGTCCCTGGCGGCCAGCTCGGCATCGTGCAGGGTGCGCGCCGCATCGGCCTGGGCCGCGCGGAGGGTGGCTTCGGCCTGGGAGTTCAGCTCCGTGCTGCGGGCTTCGGCGTCGCGGATCATGGTTCGCGAGCTGTGGGCCTGTCGCGCGATGAGCAGCTGCAACTTCTGGTGTACCTGCTTGCGATGCGCGGCGGCCTCGGCCACCGCCTGCTCGCCGGTCTGCTCAGCCTCCGCCTTCGCGCCGGCGAGCAGCTCGCTGATCGTCTGTTTCGTCCAGTCCAGCTGCTGTTGCGCCTCGTTCGTGATGCGTTCGTATTGGGCCTGGGCATCGGCACGCTGCTGGTCGGCGTTCGCCTGGCTGGTCTCGATGATGGACGCGGCCTGCGCCTGGGCTTGCGCGAGCTGCTCGGCGGCCTGGCGGGTTGTCTGCTCGGCGGCCTGGTTGGCTTCGTCCAGAATGCGGGTGGCCTGCGCCTGAGCCTGCTCGACCATGATGCGGCAGTTCTGCTCGGCCTCGGCCTTGTCGGCGGCGATCTGATCGCCCGACTCCTTTGCCTGGGCAGCGATCGTCGCCCGGGCAGCCGCGAGCTCGTTGTCCGCCTGCTGTCGCACCTGCGCGGCGTCGGCCTCGGTGCGGGCGATGAGATGATCCGCCTTGTCGCGAGCTGCCGCGGTGATCTGATCGGCCTCGGCGAGAGCCTCGGCCAGCGCGGTGTTCGCCTGCTGCTCGGCGGTTGCGGTGATCTGGTTGGCTTGCACCAGTGCTTCGTCCATGCGGGCATCGGCGTCGATGCGGGCCTGGATCTGGATGCGTTGGGCTTCTTCCTTGAGGTCGACGGCGAGCTGATGTTGCCGGGCGACATCGGCGTGCATGCGCTCGATGTCGACATTGGCGTCGTCGGCGTCCTGTTTCTTCTTCACCGCGTACTCGTCCGCCTCGCGGCGCACCTGGTCGGCGAAGTTCTGGGCGACTTCTAGGATGCGGGAGGCGCGACGGGCGATGTCACCTTCGAGGGTGACACCATCGTGCAGCTCAGCCATGGGTCCATTCTGCCATCACGCTTAGTGCACCCTTTCATCGAGTCACGCTGCCAGACAGTGGCTGGCATCGAACGGGCTCGCGCCACAATACAACTCCTGGCCACCACCTGAACACCCGGGTCGGACCTGGTTCGCCGATCTTGGGTTGGGTTGTCTGGGCGGCGCCTGCGGATAACCCGACCCAACTCTGACCAGTAGCTTGGGCTTCTCGCGCTCCACGTCTGAAGGCCCGCGATGGCGCTCAGTAGTAATAGGGGTAGTCGGACCAATCGGGCGGACGCTTGTTCAGGAACGAGTCACGGCCCTCCACCGCCTCATCGCTCATGTACGCGAGCCGGGTCGCCTCACCGGCGAACAGCTGCTGGCCCATTAACCCGTCATCGGCGAGATTGAAGGCGTACTTCAGCATCCGCTGGGCAGTCGGCGACTTGCCGCAGATCTTCGCCGCCCAGGCCAGCCCCTCGTCCTCGAGTTGCGCGTGCGGGACGACCTTGTTGACCATGCCCATCCGGTAGGCGTCGGCCGCGGAGTAGGTATCGGCCAGGAAGAAGATCTCGCGGGCGAACTTCTGACCCACCTGCCGAGCCAGATAGGCCGAACCGTAGCCGCCGTCGAACGAGGCGACATCGGCATCGGTCTGCTTGAACTTCGCGAACTCTTCGGAGGCCAACGACAGATCGCAGACCACGTGCAGGCTGTGACCGCCACCGGCCGCCCAGCCGCTGACCAGCGCGATCACCGGTTTCGGCATGAACCGGATGAGCCGCTGCACCTCGAGGATGTGCAGCCGCCCCGCCCGGGCGCGATCGATGGTGCTCGCATCGGTGCCGGACGCGTACTGGTATCCGGCCTTGCCCCGGATCCGCTGGTCGCCGCCGCTGCAGAACGCCCAGCCGCCGTCCTTGGGGCTCGGGCCGTTGCCGGTCAGCAGCACGCAGCCGACATCTGCCGACTGGCGGGCATGCTCCAAGGCGAGCAACAGCTCGTCCACGGTGTGCGGGCGGAAGGCGTTGCGCACCTCCGGGCGGTCGAAAGCGATCCGCACCGCCGGCACGTTCTTGGCCCGGTGGTAGGTGATATCGGTGAACTCGAAGCCGGCCACCTCGTCCCACAACTCAGGACGGAACGGGTTGACGACCGATTCGCTGCTCATAGAGTCAACCTATCCGCAATTCATCTGGGACGAGGAGTCACCGATGCGCCGATGCGCCGTGATCGGCAGCCCGATCGCACATTCGCTGTCGCCGTTGCTGCACCGCACCGCCTATGCCTGCCTGGGCATCGCCGACCAGTTCAGCTACGACGCGTTCGAGGTGACACCAGACACGCTCGGCGATTTCATCGCGGCCCTCGGACCCGACTGGGTGGGGCTGTCGGTCACGGCGCCCAACAAGAAGGCGCTGCTGTCGTACGGCGTCGCCGATCCGATCGCGGAAGCACTTCAATCGGGCAACACCATCATCTTCGGACGCGACGGCGCCCCGAACCGCGTCTACAACACCGATGTCACAGGACTGATCGCCGCCCTGGGCCGGGCCGGCGTCCAGTCGGCCGCCACGGCGGTGGTGATCGGAAACGGCGCGACCGCGCGCAGCGCATTCTGGGCGCTCGGCAAGCTCGGCGTCGGTGAGATCGTGGTCTGCGCCCGAAGCGCCGAACGGGCGCACGCGAGCTTGGACGATGTCGCGGCGCTGGCGGGCATCACCTTCGAGGTGCAGCCCTACGGGCAGGCCGCACAGCTGCCCGAAAGCTGGGGGCCGCGCGCGGATCTGCTGATCTCGACGGTGCCGGTCGAGTTGGCCGATGACGTGGCAGCGGCCCTGGTCGCCCAGGCGCGCACGGTGTTCGAAGTGGTCTACAACAACTACCCGTCCGCCTTCGACCGGGCGGCGCGGGCCGCCGCAGTGACCTCGCTGGACGGACTGGATCTGCTGGTGGGCCAGGCGATCGACCAGATCCGGCTGATGACCGGACGAGAGGCCGATCCCCAGCCACTTCTGGCAGCATGCCGCGCCGAGGTGCTGCAGCGCTCCTGACGGTGCCCCGCCCCGCGTGCCGCAACAGCGCCGCAGGGCGGTACCTGTGCCCGGGGCATTCCGATGAACGCCTACGATCTGAGACAGCAGGGCCATCAGCCGGTGATGGCTGACGACGGGAAGGCATGAGATCCGATGGCAAGGAAGCGTGATCGCGCACCACGACCGAAGCTCCTACTACTGCCATCCCCGGTGATTTCGCTCGGCATGGTCTTGGGTGCGCTGGTGCTGCTCTCGCTTGCCTGGCTGTCGCGCGGCGACGGCTGGCCCGCGCTGGTCTGGGCGGTGCCCGGATTCTTCGTCCTCGTGCAGCCGGTGAGCGGATTCGTGCGCGGACAGGCAGACCTGCTGCGGATCGGCGTCCGCAAGATCGACGTGACCGGGCTCAAGAAGGTCGCCGTCTACAACCGCAAACAATGGGGCTACAGCTACTCGGTTGCGGTGCTCAAGCTCGGTGACCGGGTCGAGGAGATCTCGGGAGCGTTCCTCACCAGCAAGTCGTTCACCAAGATGATCGACTGGCTGGGCATCACCCCCGAGGTACTCGAAGGCTGGTGGACTCAGCGGCTGCTGGCGAGCCAGCGTCCCGACCTGCTCCCCAAACGACCCGCCAAGTGACCTGAGCACGATGCTCGACGACCTGGGCGCCCCGGTGGAGCTGCCGCGATCGCCGCGCCGTGTGGTCAGCCTGGTGCCGTCGCTCACCGAAGCGATCGCCGCGACCGTGCCCGGTGTGCTGGTGGGGGCCACCGACTGGTGCACCCATCCCGCCGATCTGGCGGTTGAACGGGTCCGCGGGACGAAGAATCCCGATCTTGCGAGGATCCGGGCGCTGGCGCCCGATCTGGTGATCGCCAACGAGGAGGAGAACCGCAAGCTCGATGTCGAGCGGTTGCGAGCATCGGGGACCGAGGTCTGGGTCACGAAGATCGACAGCGTGGACGAGGCGTTCAGCAGTCTGGGACGGCTCTTCGGGGATGCTCTCGGGCTGGCCGAGCAGCCGGCCTGGCTTGCGCGGGCACGCGAAGTTTGGGACGCGCCGGCGGCTCGTCCGGGGCTGCGCGTCGCGGTGCCGATCTGGCGTGATCCGTGGATCTGGGTGGGTCGCCAGACCTATGCGGACGATCTCGTGCAGCGGCTGGGCTGGGCGAACGCCGCAGCCGACGGCGCGGGACGCTATCCGCACGCCGAGGTGGCGGACATCCTCGCTGCCGGAGGTGGCGTGGATGCGGTGCTGCTGCCCGACGAGCCCTATCCGTTCGGCCCGGACGACGGGCCTGAGGCGTTTCCTGCGGGAACACGCACGGTGCCGGTGCCGGGACGGGCCCTGTTCTGGTACGGGCCGGCGATGATCGAGGCACGCGGTGTGCTGGAGTATCTGGTCGGCTGAGCCTTGCCGGGGTACGTTCCTCGCGCCCCGCTGATCGCAGAGGCCACAGAGGCCACTCGCAGCGTCGGCACCGCGCCTGGCGCCGGGCCGGTGAGCGGCTAGAGCTGTACCTGACGTGAGCGTCCGGTGAGGCGGACCACCAGCCAGATCGTGCAGGCGATGGTGACGATGCAGAAGCTCGGCGGCAGGCTGAACATGGTGGCCAGGACCAGCCCCGCCCACACCGACAGCAGATTGAGCACCAGAGCGAGCGCGATCGCCCGGCCGGGCCGCGGGGTGAGCATGATGGCGGTCGCCGCCGGGGTGACGACGAGCGCGAACAGCAGCAGAGTGCCCACCACTTGCACCGACATGGTCACGACCAGACCGAGCAGCACCATGAACAGCACCGAAAGAGCCCGCACCGGAACCCTGCGGGAGCGCGCGACCCGCTCGTCCACCGAGGCGAACAGCAACGGCCGGAAGACGGCGCAGACGACGGCAACGACCCCGACGAGGAAGGCCGCAAACACGATGAGCTCCTGCGGCGAGATGGCCAGCAGGTTGCCGAACAGCACGTTGGTCATCGTGGACGAGCTGCGGGTGGCCTGCGAGGAGAAATACAGGCCGAGGCCGACGGCGAAAGCGAGCACGGTGCCCGTCGCGACTTCACGATCCCCCGCGCGGCGGCGTCCGAGTGCACCGATCACGATCGCGCCGCTGACGCAGAAGACTGCCAGCCCGAGGGTGACCGGCAGCCCGAGCAGTACGGCCCCGGTGGCGCCCGGCAGGCCGATGTGGGCCAGCGCATGCGCGGCGAAGGCAGTGCCACGGACGACGACGAAGTAGCCGATCACCCCGGCGGCGATCGCCACGAGCGTGCCTCCGATCAAGGCGTTGCGCATGAAGGACGATGTCATCACCTGCCACCAGTCGGTCTGGAACTCAAGGCACACGAAGATCGATTCCATGATGGTGTTCACTCTCCTCGGACGAACAGGTCGCCTTGAACGGTGCGGACGACGTGCAGAGGGGTGCCGTACAGGTGCGTGAGCAGCGCATCGTCGACGACGCCGTTGAGCGTGTCGTAGTGCGCGTGGCCGTCCAGGAGGTACACCGCTCCGTCGAGCACGCGAAGCAGGGGGTTGAGGTCGTGGGCCACCATGATGATGGTGACTCCGAGGGTGCTGTTGAGCCGGTCGAGCAGCGAGATCACCTCGCGCTGGTTGCGAAGGTCGAGATTCGCCAGCGGCTCGTCCAACAGCAGCAGTTTCGGCTCGCTGACCAGCGCCTGAGCGATGGCGACGCGCTGCCGCTGCCCGCCCGACAGCGTCGCGAGCCGTTGGTCGATGACGTCGAAGGCATCGACGGCGCGCATCGTCTCCTCGATCCGCTTCCACTGCGCAGCGGTGGTGCGGCGGAACCCCCAGCTGGTGCCGGTCAGGCCCAGGGCGACCATGTCGCGTGCGCACAGGGCGCTGCCGGCGGCGGCGGTGCAGTCCTGGGGGACGTAGGCGATCGCGTCGGTCTCACCCGGCAGCTGTCCGAGGATCCGCACCGTGCCACTCGCTACCGGCAGCAGCCCGAGCAGCACCTCCAGCAGGGTGGTCTTGCCCGAGCCGTTCGGGCCGATCACCGCGGTGAGAGTCCCGGCCGGAATCGTGAAGGTGCCCTGTGACCAGATGAGCCGGTCGTCGCGGACGACGCTGACGTCGTCCAGCGCGACGGCCGGCTCGTCCTCCGTTGTGCGCTCGGCGGCCGGCCCGGCCTCAGAGGCGTGCTCCGCGGCCGGCTCATTCTCGGTCGGTCTGCGTGTTCTTGTAGATCAGCACGTCGATCTGACCTTGTGTCACTGCGGTTTCGAACGCAGCGATGTCGGTCGGTGTCGGATCGGATTCGTTCGCAGCGGCCCGCGCAAAGCCCTCCGGTGTGGCATCGGTCAGGCCGACCGCTTGGGCCATGTAGTCGAAGATGCTCTCGGTTGCGGCGTAGTTCCGCCCGTTGGCGCCGGCCTTCAGCGTGGCGATCAGATTCTGGTAATCCTGCATGTCCTGCGTCCAGGCCGTGTGCTGCTCGGCGAAGTAGTCGCCAGCGTCGGGCGACAGCGTCGACAGCTCGTCGGTGACGGCCTGGGCGACATCGCTCACATACCGCGGCGAATACCACAGGCGCGGATTCGCGCCCTCGGCGGCGCCGACGACCTGCCGGCGTCGACCACCGCGGGCGAAGAGGCGGCATTCGAGGCCAGATCGGAAGCCCACAGGTCGTAGTCGGCGCCGTTGACCACGACCAGCTGCGCGGTGTCGAAAACGACCGCATCGGCTGAGGTCGGCTCGTAGTCGTGGGGATCGACCGAGGAACTTGCCAGGACGATGTGCACGGTTGCGCAGTCGCCGCCGAGATCCTGGACGATGTCGCCCCACTGGTCGACGCTCACGACGACATCCAGCGGAGTCGTCGGGCACGATCCTGTTGATGTCGGGGTGGAGGCCGGTGAAGAGCCGCTGCCGGCCGGCGAACATGCGGCGAGTGCGAGTGCCGCGGCAGGTCCGCGGGAACGGTGCAGATGCATCATTTGCTCGGTTCTGGTGTCTGGCACGTGTGGTGCGGGGTTGAACATCCGATGGGAATGATAACAGTTATCAAAGCGCCGCCTGCGCGGTCTCAGTCCGGGGGCGCCGAGGCGAAAAGCAGAAAAGAAGCAGAAAGAAGAGCCCCCGGCCGGTTCCCCGGCTGAGAGCTCTCACTTCGACTGGCGCACTCGGAGGGACTCGAACCCCCAACCTTCTGATCCGTAGTCAGATGCTCTATCCATTAAGCTACGAGTGCTGGGCGCTTACGCGATTAGTTACTTTAGCGCACGGCCGGCACTAGACCCAAATGCTGCCGCCACCGATGGCCAATGGCCGACCCGGGCAGATCCTCCGGGAGCATCATCGGACTCAACCTCGACTGCCGGCCACCAGCCGACCATCCGAACCCACCGCCCCGAAAGCAAGTAGCCCCGAACCTACGAGCCGTAGATTCGGGGCTATTGCGATGTCCTGCAACATCACGGCGGAGGTGGCGGGATTTGAACCCGCGATGGGGTTGAGCCCCAAACCCGCTTAGCAGGCGGGCGCCATAGACCGGACTAGGCGACACCTCCAAGCCTTCTGGACGCACACGCTCCATCCAGGCGACTGTCCAAGGCTAGCGACAACCGAACGCTTCCGCAAAGAGCCGGTCGTAGCCGACTTCGGCAAGCCCAGACGGGTACGCGTCCGGCTGAGGTTTCGGCCTCTGGTGGGATGTCCATCTTCCTGGGGCGGGTTACCCTTCGATAAGGTTATGTGCACGAACCCTCAGCAAGAAGGGAAGTCTGATCTTGCCGCTGCCGAGTGACGACGGCCGGCGGGCAACCCCAGCACGACGCGGATATTCCGAAGAAGCGCGGGATCCCGCCGAGACCAAGCCTGTGGAGAGTCAGCCGGGGGACGCCTACGGGCACGCTCGACGTGGTGTCGACCCCGCAACAGCCCCCTCAGCCCAAGGTGCGCAGCGCGTTCAACGCGACGCCTACATCGCTGGGGACTTGCGAACTCCCGGTTCGGACGACCTGGCCGGCGACACCCCCCAGCGAGCTGGCGGCACTTACGGTGCCACCGGTGCCCCGCCGCCACGGACTTCGTCCGCACCCACGACGTCGGCGCCCAAGCCGGACCGGCGCTTCCGCGGGGCCATCATCCGTACCATCGGCAGCACGATCGTCCCCGGTCTCGGCATGCTCGGCACCCGCGCTCACCGGCTCGGTGTGCTACTGCTCACCTTGATCGTTGCCGCAGCCGTGGTGCTCGGGGTCATGGTCTTTCGCGATCCCGTGCTCGCCGCTGGAAGCGCATTGCAGACCGGCTGGATGCGGACGATCGCCTTCGCGCTGATAGCCGTCGCCGTGATCTGGGTCTCGATCATCATCGGCACCTACCTGATCTCGCGCCCGCGCCGATTGACCGCAAGACAGCGCACCCTCGGTGCTGTGGTGGTTGGGCTGCTCACCTTCATCGTGAGCGCTCCGCTGGCTGTCGCTTCGGCATATTCGTTCGAGACCGCGCGACTGTCGAGCGACCTGTTCGGCTCGGAGAGCAACTCCCAATCGCAGACCCGGCCCACGCTGGAGAAGAACGACCCCTGGGCCGACAAGGACAGGGTCAATATTCTGCTGCTGGGTGGCGACTCCGGCGAGGGACGCGAGTCCGATCTCGGTGTGCGGACCGACACCATGATGATGGCCTCGATCGACACCAAAACCGGCGCGACTCTGCTCATCCAGTTGCCGCGCAACCTGCAGTACCCGATATTCGCCGCGGATTCGCCGTTGGCCTCGGTCTTCCCGTACGGCTTCGACGACGGCGCAGAGGCTTTTCTCAGCTCGGTCTGGCAGGACGCCCCCACGATGTACCCCGAACTGTTCGAGAACACCGACTACCCCGGCGCGGACGCGTTGAAGTGGGCCTTCGAAGGCATCACGGCTTTGAAGGTCGACTACTTCGTCCTGGTGAATATCGACGGGTTGGTGAATCTCATCGACGCGATGGGTGGGGTCACCGTGAACGTGAACTACCCCATCGCCAAGGGCGGCAGCACATCGGACTACAACTGCGGCGAGAGCGGCTGGATACCTGAAGGCCCGAGTCAGCATCTCAACGGCACGGACGCCATGTGGTACGCGCGCAGCCGCTGCAACTCCCCCGGCGGCGACTTCGGGCGCATGCAACGCCAGTCCTGCCTGGTGCAGGCCGTCATCGACCAGGCCGACCCCGCGACGATGCTCACTCGCTACGAGGACATCGCCCAAGCGGCTGGCGAGATGGTCTCCACCGACATCCCGCAGGAGCATCTGTCGGCGATCGTTGATCTAGCCGGACGTGTCCAGCGTAGTGGCGTGGTGAACCGCATCTCATTCGTGGACGATGGCACCGGCTGGTACAGCTCCGCCTACCCCGATTTCAACCGAATGCAGGAGGAGATCGCGGCTGCGATCACCTCCACTCAGGAGCAGGCCGAGGCCAAGAACGCGCCGCAGCCCGAGACTCCGACCACGGAACCGACGGGCGCCGAGGCGCCGGTCACCGAGCAACCGACCGATACCGCGACCGGGAACACCAGCGGTCAGGCGGAGGACATCGCCGATGCCTGCGCCTACCAGCATCAAGAGCCCGAAGGCGACTGGTACATCCCCGACACCGTCCCGGTCTACACTCCGCCGGAATCCGAACCCGCCGAGACCAGCCGCTGACCACCCCGGTCGGGTGATCACCCGACCGGCCGAATCACCCGGGGCCGGGCCACGTGGCTGGGACCTGCAGCCGGCCTCTATGCCTTGGCTGCGGCAGCCTCGGGCCAGAACCCGCCGTCGCAAGCCGAGCGCATCCAGTTTCCTGTCTCGTGTTCAGCGACCGTGATTGGCCAACCGGGACGACAGGTCGGCAGTGAGCGCCTTCATCTGATCGTCCGCGATGCCGCCGGGCGCCTGAATGAAGGTGCGCTCGATATGTCCCTGGCCGATCACCAGCCGGGCGCCATCGGGGGTGGCCGAAACCGAGTCCACGTCGATCCAGGCACCGGACTTGTGATAGCCGGGCCCACTCACCTCGAACCCGTCGGGGCTCAGCACCACATAGAGGGTCCGATTGGACACGAAGGTGAGGGCGGCGATCCCGAGCCCGAGTCCGGCCACCGCCAGCACGGCGCCGATCACCACGAGCGCCACGTTGGCGGCCTCACCGGCCAATCCCGTCCACAGCGCCACGACGCCGGCGATCAACAGGCAGGCCGCAATGGCCCAGGCCCGCACTGGATTGCGTGGTTTCAGGGCATAGTGGCTGGTGTGCTCGCTGCCAGAAGCGGCTTGAGTCATGGAGGGTGTCTCCTTCCGCTGCGCGCCCGCGTGGCTGGGTAGGGCGGCGAGAGTGGGATTCGAACCCACGGAGGTTTCCCTCGGCCGCTTTCAAGGCGGCTGCACTCGTCCACTATGCGATCTCGCCCGAGGCAAAACCATGGTAGCCCACCACGCGCCCCGGCTCAGATGGCAGGCTGGGGATATGCATGCGATCACACTCGATGGTTTCGGCGGACCGGAGAAGATGCGCTGGACCGAGGTGCCCGATCTGCACCCCGGACGAGGTGAGGTGCGCATCCGCACCACCGCGGTCGGTGTCAACCGGGCGGACCTGCTGCAACGGCAGGGGTTCTATCCGCCGCCGGCCGGCGCGTCCGAGATCTTGGGGCTGGAGTGCTCCGGCGTGATCGACGAGATCGGCGAAGGCGTTGAGGACTGGCAGATCGGCGACCAGGCGGTGGCATTGCTTTCCGGTGGTGGCTATGCCGAGCAGGTCGTGGTGCCGGCAGGTCAGGCGATCCGCCCGCCCACCGGGATCGATCTGATCAGCGCTGCCGGACTCATCGAGGTCGCGGCGACCGTGCTGTCGAACCTCGACCGGGTCCACCTCAGCAGCGGCGAATGGTTCTTGGTGCACGGCGGCGCCGGAGGCATCGGGACCTTCGCCATCCAGTACGCGCGGGCGCTGGGCGCTCACGTTGCGACCACGGCGTCGGCGGCCAAGCTCGCGCACTGCCGCAAGCTGGGCGCCGAGATCGTCATCGACTATTCCGACGACTGGCTGACCCAGCTGATGATGGCCACCTCGGACCGCGGGGTGGACGTCATTCTCGACATCATCGGCGCCAAGTACCTGGCCGACAACCTCTCAGCGCTGCGCGACGACGGACGCCTGGTCATCATCGGCATGCAGAAGGGCACCAAGGCCGAGCTGAACATCGCCAAGCTGCTCAACAAGCGCGGCACGATCACGGCAACCAGCCTGCGGGGGCGTCCGGCAGCCCAGAAGGCGGCGATCTGTCAGCAGGTGGCCGAGCGGGTCTGGCCGATGGTCGCCTCGGGCCAGATCGGCCTGGCGCCCGAGACTCGCGTCCCGCTTCCCGACGCCGAGGAGGCGCACCGGCTGCTCGCGTCCGGCGACATCATCGGCAAGGTGATCCTGACCGCCTGAGCCGATGATCTGAACGACCGCTCGACGGACTCCCCGGATCGCCAGCCGGACGCATAACTATGCGTCGCCACGAATAGTCATCTGTTCTCGCACGGTGGTCTGCGGTTTCCATGCGGCATAACTTTCAGTTATCCTTGTCTCTGTGTCCAAGGTCCTGACTTCACTACCCGCCGGCGAACGCGTCGGCATCGCCTTCTCGGGCGGCCTCGATACCTCCGTTGCGGTGGCGTGGATGCGCGAGAAAGGTGCGATCCCCTGCACCTACACCGCCAACATCGGCCAGTACGACGAGCCCGACATCGATTCGGTGCCCGGCCGCGCGTTGGCCTACGGCTCCGAGATCTCGCGCCTGGTGGACTGCCGGGCGTCCTTGGTGGAACAAGGCCTGCTCGCCCTGCAGTGCGGCGCGTTCCACATCGTCTCGGCGGGCAAGCACTACTTCAACACCACCCCGATCGGCCGAGCGGTCACCGGCACCATGCTGGTGCAGGCGATGGCTCAGGACGATGTCTCGATCTGGGGCGACGGGTCGACCTACAAGGGCAACGACATCGAGCGGTTCTACCGCTACGGCCTGATGGCCAATCCCCAGCTGCGCATCTACAAGCCGTGGCTCGACACCGATTTCGTCGCCGAGCTGGGCGGACGCGACGAGATGAGCCAGTGGCTCACCGAACGTGGTCTGCCGTACCGCGACTCCAAGGAGAAGGCGTACTCCACCGACGCGAATATCTGGGGCGCCACCCACGAGGCCAAGACTCTCGAGAGCCTGGACGTCTCGATGGAGTCGGTCGAACCGATCATGGGCGTGAAGTTCTGGGACCCCGCCGTCGAGATCGAGCCCGAGGTCATCACCGTGACCTTCGATCAGGGTTACCCGGTCGCCATCAACGGTGAGCACTTCGACGACAAGGTGGCGTTGGTCATGAAGGCCAACGAAATCGGCGGACGGCACGGCCTGGGCATGAGCGACCAGATCGAAAACCGCATCATCGAGGCCAAGAGTCGCGGGATCTACGAGGCTCCCGGGATGGCACTGCTGTTCATCTGCTACGAACGGCTGCTGAATGCGATCCACAACGAGGACACGCTGGCCAACTACCACAACGAAGGCCGGCGCCTCGGCCGGCTGCTCTACGAGGGCCGCTGGTTCGACCCGCAGTCGCTGATGATCCGCGAGTCGCTTCAGCGCTGGGTGGCCTCGGTGGTCACCGGTGAGGTCACCCTGCGGCTGCGCCGCGGGGACGATTACACGATCCTGGCGACCGATGGACCGAACTTCAGTTACCAGCCCGAGCGGCTGTCGATGGAGCGTGTCGAGGATTCGGCATTCGGCCCGCTGGACCGCATCGGGCAGCTCACCATGCGCAACCTCGACATCACCGATTCCCGCGGCAAGCTGGAGCAGTACCTGCAGCAGGGCCAGCTCGGTGGTGGAGACACCCAGCAACTCATCGGCGAACTCGAACCGGGCTTGGCAGCACGCACCATGGCCGCCTCGCGTCCCACGTCGGACGAAGAAGCTGCCCTCGACCGAGCCGCCATGGAGTTCGGCGTCGACTAACCCCGCCCCCGCCCGCCCCCGGCCGCCGGCCCGGTCCCGGCCCCCGGCCCCCGGGCTCGGCCCCCGGGCTCGGCCCCCGGCCCCGCCCCTCCGGCCCGCCCCCGGCCCCCGGCCGGTCCCGACACTGCTCCCGCGCCAGAAATCAGAAGATGCGCCCGATATATCGGGCGCATCTTCTGATTTGGGGCGCGGGAAGTGGGCAGCGGGTCAGATGACCGGCGTGGGGAGCTCCTTGCCGGCGAAGTGGGCGGCGAGGTTGTCGCGCATCAGCTGGCCCATGGCCTTGCGGGTTTCCACGGTTCCGGACGCCTGGTGCGGCGACAGCAGGACATTGTCCAACGCCACGAAACGCGGGTTGATCTCGGGCTCGTTGTCGAAGACGTCCAGTGCGGCCGAGCCGAGCTTGCCGGACTCGAGCGCATCCAGCAGCGCTTCCTCGTCCACATTGGAGGCGCGCGAGACGTTGATCAGCACGCCTTCGGGGCCGACCGCCTCGATGACGTCCTTGTCCACGATGTGACGAGTCTCGGCCGAAGCAGCCAGGGTCACGAAGAAGAAGTCGGAACGCTCGGCCAGAGCCACCGGATCGGCGACGAACTCCCAGTCGGGTGCGTAGTCCTTCGCAGAGATGTCGCTGTAAGCGATGTCCATGTTGAAGCCGGCCAGCCGCTTGGCGACCTCGAAACCGATACGCCCGAGGCCCAGGACGCCTGCCTTCTTTCCGGTCACCTTGCGCTGCAACGGGTAAAGACCCTTGGCAGCCCAGTTTCCGCTGCGGGCCCACGCCTCGGCGCCGACGATTCTGCGCGACTGTGCCAGCGCCAGAGCCACACCCAGGTCGGCCACATCGTCGGTCAGCACGCCAGGAGTGTTGGTCACGCGGATACCACGCGCTCGGCAGGCATCCAGGTCGACGGCGTCGAAGCCGACACCGTAGATACTGATGATCTCCAGCTTGGGCAGCGCGGCGATGAGCTCCGCATCCGCGCCGAGTTCACCGCGAGTAGCGATGCCGCGTACGTTCGGGCCTACCTCGGCCAGCAGCGCTGCCTTGTCGGGGGCCTCGTAATACTTGTGCACCACAAAAGACTCTTCGAGCGGCACCTGATCCCATTCCGGGTAGGGGCCGATCTGCAAGATCTCGGGCTTGGTCATTGATCCTCCGAAAACTGGGCGCCGTGGCGGGCAGGTTTCCCCTGGCAGCTTTGGCGGTGAAGGTGAACGTGTGGGGTCTAACTTATCCTGCACAAACCCCCACTGTCAGGAGTGTTGACGTCAATTGCCATAACAAAAGGGCAGGTGATCACCCGCTCGCCGGCTTCGGTTGTCGCAGGACTAAATTCGAACTGTGACTGCGAACACTGCGGACCCGATTCAAACCCTCACCACCTGGCTCGGCAACGCCCATTCGGCCGTCTTCTTCGGCGGCGCAGGCGTCTCCACCGCCTCCGGGATTCCCGATTTTCGCTCGGCAGCGGGCCTCTACTCCGCCCAGCAGGGCAACGGACGCTCCCCGGAATACATGCTGAGCCACGACTGCCTGGTCAACGAGCCGGACGAGTTCTTCGCCTTCTACCGCGCCAATCTGGTGCATCCCGACGCCAAACCCAATCGCACCCATACGGGACTGGCCGAACTCGAAGCTGCCGGCCATCTGGCGGCGGTGGTCACCCAGAACATCGACGGCCTGCACCAGGCGGCCGGCTCCAAGACGGTCTATGAGCTGCACGGTTCGGTCGAGCGGAATCACTGCCTGGGCCGAGCCCACCACTTCTACAGCCTGAACGAGATCCCGGCGCAGCCGGTCGTCCCGGTCTGTCCACAGTGCGGGGCGATGGTGCGTCCCGACGTGGTGCTCTACGGTGAAGCCCTGGACACGGCGACCGTCGAGGCCTCGGTCGAGGCGATCAGCCGCGCCGACGTGCTGGTTGTCGGCGGCACCTCGCTGGCCGTCTATCCTGCCGCGGGTCTGTTGCAGTACTACCCCGGACGCAAACTGGCGCTCGTGAATCTCTCCCGCACCCCCATGGATTCCCAGGCTGACCTCGTCATTCACGAAACGGTCGCCCAGGTCGTCGGTAAGGTCTGCGACCAGCTGTACCATCGGGCGCATCCAATTGGCGGAGGGCGCTAACCCCGGGACCGGCTAGGGTAAGCCCCGACAGCATCTTCAGGAACCTCTCAGGCGATTAACGCGCGACTGAGTACCGATACTCAGACCACAGCGCGTACACAGACTCACCCTCAACCAGTAGCTGCACGCTGTCGACGCGCCGGCCATCCTGAGAGGCTTGTTACACCGTAAACCGCTGGTAACCCCACTGGCGCGGTGAACAGAAGAGACAGCGATGACGATCACCAACACCCGCGACGGCCTATTGGCCTGTGTCGAGAACGATGATTTGTTCCAAAACGCGCTCCTGGA
>Ga0334888_1002668_pt1 | contig 19050 bp, 18 predicted proteins | sample GraSluR1_MG_FD_207227 | JGI IMG/M metagenome (GOLD analysis project Ga0334888, IMG submission 207227) | Sludge microbial communities from methane-producing bioreactor in Wageningen University, Netherlands - Granular Sludge_3_08-R1 | ecosystem: Engineered > Bioreactor > Anaerobic > Unclassified ...
AGAATCGAACCTGAAGGTATAGTAATCAATAATCAGATATTCGGAACCTACCTTCATGGTTTGTTTGATGATGGATCGTTTAGAAGATATTTTGTCAATTTGCTTCGCAAAAGAAAAGGGTTAGGAACCATTTCCGCGGTTTCCCCATCCTGGCAGGAAATGGTAGAAGAAGAGCTTGACCGTTTGGCAGACTTTCTTGAAACCTGCCTCGATATTGAAAGGATAGAAAGCTTGATGGAGAATTTTTAAATACAACAGGAGGGTCTTTATGTTACTCCGACGATTGGAAGACTGTGATGAGTTCATAGCTGGTGATCTAACTAGACTTCGTGAAATACTCCATCCGGATAAATTAGGAATTGATATCCATTACAGTCTTGCCCATGCTACTCTTCCACCCGGGCGCGCATCTCAGCCTCATTACCTCTATTCATCAGAGGTATATTATATTTTATCTGGCAAAGGGATTATGCACATAAACAACCAAATCGAGCAGGTGGAGGAAGACTCGACCATCTACATTCCGCCTAAATCCATACAGTTTATTGAAAACACCGGGAGCCAAGACCTGGTATTTCTATGTATTGTTGATCCAGCCTGGAAAAAAGAAGATGAAATTGTTCTTTGATTCGGAGAGATAAGTTTGAGTTACGATTTATACTCTAACATACGCTGAATACTTCGTTCGGCTCGCTGGCGAATCGTCTCGGGGAGGTTAATCTCCCCGTAACCGAAACGGAGAGAATAAAGCACCTTTTCTAGGGTTATTTTTTTCATATCGGAACAGATAGCCTGTGCTGAAGCGGGATAAAAATTTTTCTCGGGATTTTCTTTACGAAGACGATAGAGAATGCCAACCTCTGTTCCAATGATAAATTCGCTATTTTTAGATTGACCAATAAATCGGGACATTCCTTCGGTCGATTGAACCTCATCAGCTAAATCAATCACTTCAGGAAGACATTCAGGGTGAACAACAACCAACGCATCGGGATGGAGTTTTTTTTGAAAATGGATATGTTCAGGAAGAATATGAGCGTGAATTGGACAATCGCCATCCCAGAGTATAAATTGACGCCCAGTTTTTCTCGAAACATAATTGGCTAAATTTTTATCAGGAATAAAAATAATTTCTTTGGCATCTTTTAACCCATCGGTAACGATCTTTAGGGCGTTAGCCGATGTACAGCAAATGTCACATTCAGCCTTAACGTCTGCAGTTGTGTTCACATAGGCAAGCACCGTTGCTTTGGGATGTTCTGATTTAAGTTTTTTAACTTCTTGTACGGTAATGGTATCTGCCATAGGACAACCAGCATTTTTCTCAGGAAGAAGCACAACTTTATTCGGAGAGAGAATTTTGGCGGTTTCCGCCATAAAGCGAACACCACAAAAAACGATTATATCGGCATCAGTTCGGCTGGCTTCAATGCTCAAACCCAAAGAATCCCCTAAAAAATCCGCTATATCCTGTATGTCAGGGGGTTGATAGTTATGAACTAGAATAATCGCATTTTTTATTTTTTTTAATTCTTTAATTTGTTGGATGACCGCTTTCATCGTAAAACCTCCTTAATAATTCCTCCTCCGATTACGATTCCTTCACGAGTGTACCATACAACTGATTGACCAGGGGTTATATTTTCCAAATTTTTATAAAAGACGACTTTTATTTCATGGTTTATTTTTTCTAATATACACTGATGTTCTTTCTGAGAATAGCGCGTAACTGAAAAAATTTCCTGGTCAGGGATTTCATCGACCAAGAAATTCACTTGAGTAGCGATCAAAGCCATGGCTTGTAAATCTTTTTTTTCACCAACTATTACGGCATTTCGAGAGCAATCGATATCGAAAACATAGAGAGGGTGCGAACTACTGAGTCCTAATCCTTTTCTTTGGCCGATAGTATATAGATATATTCCATCGTGGTGTCCAAGCACTTTTCCTTGGAGATTAACGATTGGACCTGATAAATCCAGATGAGAACGGTTTTTAAGGAAATCACCATAACCACCCTGAGGAAGAAAACAAATATCCTGGCTCTCGGATTTTTCATCCATTTGTAAATCAAGTTGATCAGAAAGAGATTTAACCTCTTCTTTGGTGAGATGAGCTAATGGGAAAAGAATTCTATCAAGGGTTTCCCGAGGGATGCCGTATAAAAAATAAGTTTGATCTTTTGAACGGTCCCGGGGTTTCCGTAAAAAAAATTGATTGTTGATAAAATCAATTTGAGCATAGTGTCCGGTGGCAAAATAGTCAAAACCGTTTTTCATGGCATAATTAAACAGAAAACCAAATTTTATCAACCGATTACAGATTACACACGGGTTGGGAGTTCTTCCTGATAAATATTCTTTTATAAAAGGCTTTACGACTTCCTTTTCAAATTCGGTGCTTATTTCAAGGGTTTGATGAGGAATCTCAAGAATTTCACATATCCTTTTCGCATCAATTAACCCCGAACCAGAACGTGGATCGTTAGACGAGCCGTGAATAACTTTAAAAGACATGGTCATCCCATGAACCTGATATCCTTGTTTTTTTAAGAGGAAAGCAGCAACCGAAGAATCGACTCCCCCACTCATAGCAATTAATATTTTTTTTGTTTTCACGTTAACTCCCTGATTTTAGGTTCTTCATTCATACTGCCAGAACGATATCCCTCAAGGTCTAAGGTAACCCATTGATATCCTAAGGATTTCAATCTTTCGACGATTTGGCGACGATAGTCACAAATTCGAGCAAAATTTTTATTGGACAAGAGTATTTCAATTCGAGCAATTGGATAATGATCCCTTACCCGGAATTGGGAAAAACCCAGTTGGTTAAGGAATAATTCTGCTTTTTCGATTCGACTCAAATGTTCAGAAGTTATATCTGTTCCATAAGGAATGCGGGTAGCTAGACAAGAAAACGAGGATTTATCCCAGGTTGGTAAGTTCTTTTCTTTCGATATTTGACGAATTTCTTCCTTGGTAAAACCAGCATCCACCAAGGGGCTTTTAATTCCCATTTCTTGAATAGCTTTTATTCCCGGACGAAAATCATTTAGGTCGTCGGTGTTTGAGCCTTCGATGATGAGTTGAAAATTTTTCTGATTGGCCACTTCTTGAATAGTTTCAAAGAGTATTTTTTTACAAAAATAACAACGGTTTGGTTGATTTCGAATAATTGAAGAATATTGAAGAAGGTTTATCTCTTGAACTATTAAGGGAAGATTCAGTTGGCTGGCGGTCTTGAGAGCGCAGCTTTTTTCGCTTTTTGGCAAAAAGGGGGTATCGATAAGAATTCCACTGGTTTTGTCTCCCAACACTTCATAACTAGCAAAGAGCAAAAAAGCACTATCAACACCACCGGAATAGGCAACCAAACAATTCTCGAGGTCATTTAAAATTTGTAGTAAATTATCGTATTTAGTTTTAATAATATTATCCATGAATCTCTTTACCAAACTGATAAATATCGTTCTCCAGTGTCAGGAAAAATAGCCACAATCAACTTCCCTTGATTTCCCTTTCGTTTTGCCAATTGAAGTGCTGCCCAACCGGCAGCCCCGCTTGAAATGCCAACATGGATACCTTCGACTTGAGCAATGCTTTTTGCCGTTGAAAAGGCGTCTTCATCTTCAACGGGAATAATTTCATCGATTAATTCTCGGCGTAGCACTTCAGGGATGAAGCCGGCTCCAATACCCTGGATTCGATGAGAAGCTGGGGCTCCTCCTGATAATACTGCTGATTTTTTTGGTTCAACAGCAACTACCCTGAGGGACGGCTTTCGATTTTTTAAAACTTCAGCGGTTCCCGTGAGGGTTCCTCCGGTTCCTACTCCGCAAACCAAGATATCAATAAGCCCATCGGTATCAGTCCAGATTTCTTCAGCAGTTGTTTCCCGATGAATTTTTGGATTGGCAGGATTTTTAAATTGCATTGGCAAAAAAGAATTAGCATTCCCTTTTGCCAATTCTTCAGCTTTTTTGATCGATCCTTGCATTCCTTCTTCTGAGGGAGTGAGAACGAGTTTAGCACCGAACCAGGAAAGAATTTTTCTTCTTTCGACGGATACGCTTTCAGGCATGGTGAGTATTAATTTATATCCTCGTTGAGCACAGACAAAAGCCAAGGCGATACCAGTATTCCCGCTAGTTGGTTCGACTATCAAGGTATCTTTACTTATAGAACCATTTTTTTCAGCTTCGTTTATCATTGATACTCCAATACGATCTTTCACGCTTCCACATGGGTTAAAGTATTCGAGTTTGGCAACTACCTCCCCGGGGAGATAGGCGCCCAATTTAGAAAGACGAACTAAAGGAGTATTTCCTATGAGCTGAGTAATATTTTGGGCAATTTTCATACAACTCTTCCTTTCCATCAAGTGGATAATCTACCATAATGGTATCACTCTGAACTAAGATTGGTGAACAAGTTATTTTTGAGGAGTTTTTTGAGTATTTTGGCGAATAAGTTTAATAGGAAAATTTTCAATCCGGTATTTTTCTATTTGATTTAGTGATAAGGTTATGGGTTGAACCATTTTTGGCGATGAATAGTTTTGATGCTGTATTTTAATATTAAGTGGTTCGATAAGAGAAGAAGAATAATAAGCGATAATGCCTGAAGCAAGTTGTTCAGTATAGAAGTCGATTATTCCCTTTCCCAGGCCAGTTGGTCCTTTAGTATGGGAAGGAGTAAAAACATAGTCTTCTGGTTTAGCTTGGCTAAGTAAAGCCAAATTATCTTTTTCATTCCGGCCAACTAAAAGCTTGAATTGGTTACTCAGTCGAAAATATCTCCCTAATTTTAAAAGTTCTATATTTTCCATCGTCAGTTCATCATGGATAAGCAGGTCATAAACTCTTCGAGCAAAAATCGGATCGGTGAGAAGACATCCACCGGCTGGGGCTGGATAATCATTAATTCCCAATTTTTGAGCTAAGGCAAATTGAGGTCCACGAATGCGGCCGGAAAAGTTATATAGCTTATCCCGATCAACCCACCCTTTTTGTTCGGGAATGGTTTCTTGTAATAATTTCGCTGAAAGGGGCCTTAAAATTAAGCCTTTTAAATGAGAATCTCGGTCGATGATACTCAACCCCCATAAGAATTGAGATTTTGGTCTCTGAGAGAGGACCTCGCCAGTTACAATAAATGAAGCCCTTTTTTCCTTCATGACTTCATGAGCTTGGGTAATCATTAAAATTTTACAATCGATACATGGATTCAAATTTTTACCAAAATCATATTTTGGGTTTCGAAGAAGGTCTAAAAAGTTTTCTTTCAGTTCTATTTCCACCAATTCAATGCCCATTTTTTGAGACATGGTACGGGCATAGTATTGTTTTTCTTTCATTTTTTTATTATTGGCAAAGGGATTAATGAAGTTAACAGCAATGACTTCGATGCCTTGATCCATAATGATTTGAGTTGCAAGTAAGCTATCAAGGCCTCCTGAAAATAACGAAACCGCTTTAGTCATAAAATAACACCTCAAAAGAATGGAATGTTTAATTCGAATTGATAAAATACTCGTTGATTCAAAAATATTCGGATGCATAAGACAAATAAAAGTTGCCCCCTCACCCTGACCCTCTCCCACGGAGGGGCGAGGAAAAAAGAATAAAAGAATTCATAGTTCCTTCTCCCTTGATGGGAGAAGGTGAGGATGAGGGTGAAAGCCCAGAATAAGATCCTGGTTAGTTGTTCTAAATGAGTTATTTATAAAAAATCGTTCATGAATTTTTAGGATAGATGTTACTAATATTATAAAAACACTAATATTATAGGTTTTATACTAAGGTTGTCAAGAAAGACGGTTGGGAAACGGGTGAATATTGTCTATAATATGATTAAAAAAATGAGTAAATGGAGCAGATCATGACATGAAAATTAAAGAACTTCCTGATTTTGATCGACCTCGTGAAAAATTAGAAAAATTAGGACCCAAGGCTTTATCAAATCTTGAACTCATTGCCGTACTTCTTGGGAAAGGAACTCGGGCGAAAGATGTGTATCAGCTTTCTAAAGAAGTTCTTGAGTGTGTGGAAAATGATTTTGAAAAATTAAACTTTACGACACTGATGAGAATAAATGGGTTAGGAAAAACTCATGCTTGCCAAATTCTCGCTGCATTTGAGCTCTCTCAAAGATATTTATTTCAAGATGGCATAAAAATACAAAATGCGAGTGATGTTTATAAATTGGCAAGCGATTTAAAAGAGAAAAAGCAAGAGTATTTTGTTACGCTTACTTTAGACGGAGCCGCTCGACTTATCCAAAAAAGAGTGGTTTTCATTGGAACATTGAACCAAAGCTTGGTTCATCCTCGGGAAGTATTTGCCGATGCCATTGCAGATCGTGCTGCTGGGGTTATTTGTGTTCATAATCATCCATCCGGTAATATTCAACCCAGCCGTGAAGATATAGCTGTTACCAAAAAACTTGTTGAAGCGGGAAAAATTATCGGTATTCGGATAATGGATCATGTTATTATTGGAAAAACAACTTATTTTAGTTTCCAAGCCGGCGGTCTATTAAATAATGGAGAGCATTAAAGCTAAAAAATAGAGAAATTTTTAATTTGCCCATTTTGGAGGAACAGTATGTTAAAACCAGGTAAAGTTGAAGAGATTGAAGGAGAAAAAGCTTGGGTTCGAATGCAAAAAGGAACGAGCTGTGGAGAACATCATTGTCCTTTGAGTTCAACGTTATTGAATGACTCAGGAACTGATTTTTATAAGGTATTAGCAAAAAACGAAATATCGGCTTCGATAGGTTCCAGTGTCATGGTCGAGGTAAAGGACGCCCTTGCCTTAAAAATATCTTTTCTGATTTATCTCATGCCAATTCTTCTGGTTTTAGGTACGTATCTTATAGCCAAAGCTTTAACCTCTCAAGTTATGTTGATCGGGGCTGTTACCATAATAGCCATATTTATCTCAATCATAATATTGAAAAAGGCTGATAAACTTATTCAACCAGAGTATTCAATAACCGGTTATCTTCGAGATGATGATTGTTCCCAATGCCCATTTAAGAGCAAAAGAACCAAAGAAGAGGAAAAAGATACGCAAGGTCAGTAAATCTGATTAGCGAATAACGACGGTTTCCTCACTACTTCCTGTATATTTTGCCATGAGAACAATTAACAGGATGGACAAACCGAGTACAACAGTCGAAATCGCATAAACTTCAGGAGAAAGACCAAAACGAAGCATGCCATAAAGATAGATGGGAAGAGTATTGAAGGTACTGGTAAGGAAATAAGTTATGATGATTTCATCAAAAGACATAGTAAAAGCCAGTAGTGCCCCCCCAATCACTGCTCTTTTGATCATGGGAAAGGTGACATATATAAAAGCTTGAAATGGATTGGCGCCTAAATCCATGGCAGCATTTTCTAAATTCCTGGAAAGACGCGCTAAACGAGCTAAAACCTGAAACATAACAACTGGGGTGGTAAAACTCATATGCCCAAGGATGACCGTCCACATTGACAGCTGAAGCTTCAAATTGAGAAAAAATATCAATAAAGAAAGCCCAACAATTATTCCAGGGAGGATGATAGGAAGCATAGCCAGAGTGCGGAAAAAGTCTTTTCCCTTAAATTCAATTCGGTTGAGAAAAAGCGCCCCAGATGTTCCCACGATTACTGCAAAAAGAACTGCCAACCCTGAAACTTGAAGAGAGTGAAAAAGCGAGTTTAATAGATCTTTGTTTTGGAAGAGTCTCATATACCAATCAAAAGTTACTCCTTCAAACTTCATGGTTGATCGAGAGGAGTTGAGTGAATAAACAAAAACCACCAACAAAGGAAAATAGAGATAAAAATACACAAAAGCTCCGTAAATACCCAAAAAGGGAAAAGGTTTACTTTTTCTTTTTAAAGTCGATGTTTTGTTCATTATTCTAAGAATCCTTCTGATGAGCCGAATTTTTGTGAAACCAGCAGGATAACCACTGCAACTGTAAACATGATAAAGCCCAATGCTGCTCCTAAAGGCCAGTTATAAGCATAACCAAACTGAGTGACAATGAGGTTACCGAACATCATTCCATTCAATCCACCAAGTTGTTGGGGAATAATATAATCACCAAGTGCAATAACAAAAGCAAGAGTAAAACCACTGATTACTCCAGGCATAGAAAGTGGGAGAATGACATGAAGAAAGGTATGAAAACTATTAGCGCCCAGGTCGGCAGAAGCATCTAAAAGATTTTTGGGGATTTTTTCCAAAGAATTAAAAATTGAAATAAATACATAGGGTAAGGCAATATAAATGAGAGCGACATAGACAGCAAAGGGACTGTAGATAAAAATGGAGAGTGGTTCATCGATAATTTTTAATGAAAGGAGGATAGTATTGAGGACACCCACTCGTCCTAATATTGTTCTCCAGGCAACGATCCGTACCAGATAACTTACCCATAAAGGGACAATGACCAACATATAGAGTTGGTTTCGAAAGTGTTTTACTTTTCTTGAAACCAAATAAGCCAAAGGGTATCCCAATAAAATTGAAGTAAGAGACACTAAAAGCGCTAAGAGGAGGGTTCGAAAGAAGATAGGAAGGTAGATTGGATTTATAAAAAATTCTAAATAGTTTGCCAGACTAATTTTTTTAACCACCACAGAGCCTTCTTTGATATAGAAACTGGTAATCAACATGATACAGATTGGAATGATGATTAATAAAAACAGCCAGGTGGTTATAGGGACACCTATCCAGATTTTGGAAAAAAAGGAAGATTGCCCTCTTGTTTTTGCATTCGATTTAGTTGTCAAGGTTGGTTTCATAATCACATACCTTTTTACATTCCTTTAAATAAGTAATCACATCATCTTTCTGAAAACCAATAAAAAGCTGATCACCTATTTTTTTATTATTAAATTCCGAAGCGCTTTCTATCAAGCGAATTTCAGACTGTCCTAATTTGAGGGTGATTTCATAATCAGTTCCCCGGAAAACAATTCTATGGATTGAAGCTTGGAAATGATTTTCGAATTTATTCTGAAACTCACTATCGCACACTTTATCTAAGCATATTTTTTCCGGCCGAATGCAGGCAACAACTGAATCCCCTTTTGAAAAAGTTCCCTCAAAACGCGTACTGAGAATCGGCTTGCCATCTACATCGATAGTGACTGAATTTTCTCCTTTTTGGACCACTTGACCTTCAAGAAAGTTCATATCACCAATAAAACTGGCAACAAAAGTGGATGCAGGAGAATTGTAAATTTCATCAGGAGCACCAATTTGGTGGATTAATCCGTCTTTCATGACACAGATTCGATCCGACATGGTGATTGCTTCAGTTTGATCGTGAGTTACATAAATAAAGGTGATATCCACATTTTTTTGTATATCTTTTAGGACTTTTTGCATAGCAATTCGAAGTTTAAAATCTAAGGCCCCCAGGGGTTCGTCGAGTAAAAGTGCGCGAGGACGATTAACCAAAGACCGTGCCAAGGCGATACGCTGACGTTGTCCCCCAGAAAGTTGTTGAGGATAACGCTTGCCAAACCCGGTCATATTTACCAAAGAAAGAGCTTCTTCAATCATTGCTTGAGCGCTGGAATATTTCACCTTTTTCATTTTCAATGGGAAGTAGATATTTTCTTCAACGGTCATATGAGGAAAAAGAGCATAATCCTGGAAGACCGTGTTCACATTGCGCAAATGAGCAGGTTTATAAGTAACATCTTCTCCGGCTAAGCAAATTTGTCCTTCAGTGGGTTCTTCTAGCCCGGCGATCATACGTAATGTGGTGGTTTTCCCACAACCAGATGGTCCAAGCAAAGAAAAAAACTCTCCATGATGGATCTCTAAATTAACATTTTGAACAGCAGCAAAATTACCAAATTTCTTGGTAATCTGAATAAGTTGTATCTCTGTCTCTTGGTTGTTCATTCTAAACCTCGATTGAGAAAATGTTTGGTTTATCTGTTTATTGAGTTTACTTTTTACGCAATCCAGGAATTGACCAGAAAATTTCAATTTACTAAATAAATCTATTTTTTTAATTTATCAATTCGAAAAAGCAATGAAATTTTTGCTTAAAAGGTCGAAAGAAGGGAACAGTGAATATTTTCTGATTTCTTTCCACTGTTCCCTTGCCCCTAATTGTTTACTGGGTAGCCTTGACTTCATTCCAGAGGTTTACCCGAGCTTCAAAATCCTCTGGGCTTTTCATTAAAAAGACCGGAACTGGAACGTTATCGATATCATCATAGTTACACATTTTAACGATATCAGGGTCGATAACTTCTTTGGCTGCAGAAGTAACCGCTCCAAATCCCATATACTTAGCCAGTTCTTTTTGAGCGAAGTCTGATAACATGAAGTCAATCCACTTATGTGCTAAATCTGGATTTTTTGAATCTTTTAAGATAACCCAGCCATCAGCCCAAACATAAATGCCTTCTTTTGGGGTAAGACGACCTACGTTCATTTTTAGCTCATCTCGAAGGTAAAGGACAAGACCGGAATCATATCCCGATACGCTCAGGTTGGTTTCACCAGAACCAAGAACACTTTTCTCTGAATCAAATCCAACGGTTAATGTACGCAAGTTTCTTTTAATTTCTATTAGTTTTTCTTTAACTTGCTTAAATTGATCTTCGGTAAGGTTGTAAGGATCGGGGAAACCAAGAGCTATAGCTGCAACGACAACATTGTTATTCGCTTCATCGGTGATTGAAACTTGACCTTTGTATTTGGGGTCCCATAAGACTGACCAAGTACTGGGCAATTCACCCACAGCATCTTTATTGTAAACAACGTTATTCGAACCCCAAACGAACGAAACATGATATGGTTTTCCATCGAATACAATGAAGTCGATATCTTTGAATTTTTGACTTACCTTATCCCAATTAGAAATTTTGCTCAAATCGATTGGTTGAAGAAGATTATTTTCGTAATATCTTTGAACTGAACCACAATCAATGGAGACTAAGTCATACTGCCCACCACCAGCCGCAGCTTTGGTGAACATTTCTTCAACCATGCCAGAATAGGTAGCGTTTACTTTAGCGCCAGTTTGTCTTTCAAATTCCTTGACCCAAGCATCTTCGGTGTAACCTTGGAAACAAAGAATGTTCAAAGTTTCCTGGGCTTGGACTAAGTTGAATAGTAGGCTGACTGCGAGAAAAACCGTGATTAAAAAAAGAGTAAAAAACTTTTGTTTAAACATTAAATTTCCCTCCTGTTTAGAAAATATTTTAAACATATTAAACACCTAATAAATTTTAAAAGATACCCACTCCCTCATTTTACTACATTGAATAATATTGAATCTTATTCAATGAACAGAAATATTCAAGCTCCTTACGAACATCACCATAGCCGGCCATCCAATGATGTCCGATCCCTTGAGATGCAATTTCTTCATTCAAATCTTCTAAAGAACGTTGAAAGCGCACTTTAAGAGGATTTCCAGGAAATTCCATCCCACACTCTATTGCCTCTCCGGTTAGCGCTGACATTCGAAAAGTTCCCCTCCTCCCTACTAAATTAACCAGAGTGACAACACCTACCCGAGCTGGAAATAAAGCACACACTCCCTGATTGAGCAAGCGAACTGGTGAAAGCTGTATTTGAGAAGGATCATTTGCAATGCTAAAACCTCCTGAACCACAATGAGAAAATAAAATTGTTTGAGAAATTGGATCTGGATATAGGAAATCAGTATTGTGAACCGGTTTTCCGGTTAAGTTAAAAAGGATTTTCATAGTTACAGTGTTATTGACGTCTCCTTCACAACCGCCAACTATTCCCTCTTCGGCAAGGAGCGAATAGGCCAGGCAAATTTTTCCCATATATCGTGGGTAGCATTTTATACATATACCTTCTAAACCATATTCATCAATTAATTTTTTTAAGCCGAGATAATAACTGAGAGCCTCAATACCAGCTTGATTATGAACCGTTATTTTCCCGACTTTTTCCCCAATTGCCGTCCAAAGTTTAGAAGCGGCAAGTTGGTCGGTATTTTTAACTGATTCAATAAGCTCATCTTCATCTAAGTTCACGATACGAACACCAGTTCGAGCCTTAATTTCTAGCTCATCGTAAGCAATTTCGGTCATTCCCTTTACCCGTCCGCCAATGACTCCAATACGAGAATGTCGAAGATGATTTCTCAGGGTTACCGCCATTCCAATTTCTCGAATTTTTTGATGGACTTTGACGTCCTCTGGCTCTCCGTAAACGAAAAAATAGGGTTTTTCTAATTCTTTTAAAACACAACAAATTTGCTGAACGCCACATAATGAACCAGTCTCAACAGCCGGTAAAGCCCAAAGAACCACTGGTCGATTATAATATTCCAAAAAATCAAGCAGATGATGATCTTCGCTCCAAGTTCCTACTCCTACGCAGAGGAGATCGAAATCATGATTGGCGAAAAACTCAACAGCATTTTGAACGGTATGGAGGTCATAGAGAATATCCAGATTGGTTATAACAGGAGCAATAGTTTCCAGTTGGTTTTTCATTCTTTGAAGAATCGATGGAGTTTCTGAAAAACCAACTTCTAAGGGTCCTGCTATTCCAATTAATCCAATCCGGGGCGTCATAGTTTTCTCTCCTTTTTTATTTAATAATGAAATTAAACAATGCTAACTACTGGAGGCCTAATTTTTTTTCATACTGGTTGATAATAGATTGAATTGCTTTTTGTTTATCTTGAGGCAGTGGATTTTGACAGCCACCGAGAAGGATGGAAGATACCAAATCAGAGGCTTTTTCAGTTGAATTTTTTGATCCTTTTTGCTTCCAAACTTCATAATTTGCTCCATTTGAGACATCTAGAGGGACATGTTCCCCACTTCGTAGATGATGAAGGGTGTGCTCCGAAGTGAGATATTCACCTCGTGGTCCGACTTGAAGAATAGTGTCAAGAGCAAGCGTATCTTTACTTATTTCGATTCCTTGACGGAAACGTTTGGCAATTCGACACATCTCATTGTCCATAACCAGCTGCTCCAGGCTGATAGACATTCCTGTTCCAAACATTCCTAAATTGACAATCATGTCGTTAGCGCCGATGATACCGGCAAGGGTTGAAAGCATTTTTTCCCACGCAGCCTGTTCGTCATGTAAATTGGCATCGTTGTCCGGTGCGGTTGTATGACTGGGAATGTTGTAATAGTGTGCCATTTGGGCACCAGCAATCCTAAGCAGAGAGGACTCGGGCCGCCCAATGAGGACGTTGGCTTGCTTCATTTCATAAGTTGTCCACGCTGCACCATAAATAACTGGGGTTCCAGGATGAATCAATTGCGATATTACTACTCCAGAAAGGACCTCGGTATTATGAATTGTTAACAACCCAGCTAAAGTGTAAGGAGCTGTTACCCCCGCAATAGGTTGAGGAAGAAGGTCGAGGGGAACTCCCTCCTGAGCAACGATGTAAAGAGCTTCCACTGCTCCCTTTTCCCAATAAAGAGGACTGGTGGTTGAGAGTTGGCTAATCATTGGAGAACAACCCTTCAAATTCGTTTTGCCGGTTATAACTTTACCCATTTCGATAACTGCCTGATTGATTATTTCGCTTTCAGAAGAAAAAAAGATCGGTTTTTTGGAATTTTCAAGAATTGCTTGAATGGCATAAAGGAGGGTGGTTTGTGGGGTTACATCTTGAGGCATAACCGGCACTCCCACCATATCAACTTCGGAAAGTTTATCAGAAAGGATGGCAAAACTCTCAACGTCTTTAACGGTTGAATTACGACGTTCTCCGGTTTCGTTTACCAGGACGAAAACTGCGTTATGACCACTAACGCAATACTGTTTTCCATCCCCTAAAATAAAAGCAAGATCACCATCTCGCTGGAAAATGGGGATTTGGTTAGGGAGGGCTGATAAACACTTCTCGATTAAAGAAGAAGGGAATTTTACTCGTTCATGTTCAAAGTCAACCAGACAACCTTTTTTTTGCAATAAGTCAAGAATTTTTTTACTTTCGACACGAAGACCAACCGATTCAAGAATAGCCAAGGAATTTTCATGAATTGCCAAAATTTCATTTTCAGAAAGAACCTTTAAATCGGTTAATTGCATAAATTCTCCTTTGAATTAATTTTTTTAGAAAAATATCTGACCTTTCTGCTCACGGGTTTTACCGCTTATTGATAAATGGTTAAATTATTATGTCGCAATTCCCCTCCTTCCAAACAAAGAAAAGTTTATCGACAAATTTTCTTTATTAATCTTTTTGGCAAGAAAAAAAACTGTTTATTTTTAAAGTTGGTTTTAAAACTATCATCAAGGAAAAATTCCCCTCATTTTTTTAGCTTTTACTACTCGATTAAGAGCCAACATATAAGCTGCCATTCGTAAAGAACTATGGTATTTCATATGGAGACTCCAAACCTCATTAAAAGCTTTATTCATAATTTTTAGGAGAAGATCATTCACTTCATTTTCATCCCACATCAAAGATTGGATATTTTGAACCCATTCAAAGTAAGATACGACAACTCCTCCTGCATTGGCCAAGATATCTGGAACAACAATGATATTTCTTTCATTTAAAATGGTATCAGCGTTGAAAGTTGTTGGTCCATTCGCAGCTTCAACGATGGCCTTGGCTTGAATCTTTCCTGCATTTTCAGAAGTAATTTGATTTTCTTTTGCTGCTGGAATGAGAAAATCGACTTTGAGACTTAAAAGGTCTTGGTTGTTTATAGTAGTTATTCCAGGGGCTTGGTAACCTTCAAGAAGATGATGGGGATGATGGTTGGTATATTCAATCATGTCTTGAATATTTAGGCCTTCTTCTCTATAAAAAGAGCCACTTATATCACTAATCGCCACAATTCGACAGCCTTCTTTATTTAAAAGGTAGGCTGCAGCTTGGCCTACATTCCCAAACCCTTGAATTGCTGCTGATGATTGGGTTAAATCAATATTCATTTTTTTGGCGATTTCATTTGTAACGAAAGCCACGCCACTTCCGGTTGCTTCCCTTCTTCCTAATGAACCACCAATTTCAATGGGTTTACCGGTTACAACCCCAGGTACACAGAAACCCTTGAACATGCTATAGGTGTCCATGATCCACCCCATAACATCGGCGTTGGTGTTGAGGTCAGGGGCTGGAATATCTTTTTCTGGACCAATTAAAGGAAGAATCATAGCGGTATAACGACGGGTTATTTGCATAAGTTCTTTTTTTGTTAACTTTGAAGGGTCACACCGAACAGCTCCCTTTGCTCCGCCATAAGGAATATTAACAACAGCACACTTCCAAGTCATCCAGGCAGCCAAAGCCTTCACTTCATCAATCGTTACATCGGGTGCATATCGAAGCCCTCCTTTGCAGGGACCTCTGCTGCTGGAATGTTGAACTCGATAACCAGTAAACATTTCGATATGACCATCATCCATTTCAACTGGGAATGAAACGGTAAGTTCTCTTTCGGGAGAACGAAGGGAGATATAATCATCAGGGCTCAAACCAAGTTGGTCAGCAGCAGAATCGAGTAATTGTAACATGTTTTCGTATGGATTGTAGCTTTGACTCGTTGTCATGAATAACCTCCAAATACTGTATTATAATTGCAGCTAAAACATAATATATAATAGCAAAAAATGATACTAAATTTCATCATTTATTTATTAATTTCAGTTGGTGTTTTACTTTAATGATAATCAGGTTTTTTCCAGAATATATAAAAAAGCACTTTACCAATCTCTCTTTTCCAGCTTAATCAAGGGGAATTGATGTATTTGATGTGTCTATCTTGAAAATTCCGGAATAAGTAAAAAGGAATTAAAAAAAAATAAAGGCACACCCCCCTGAATCCCCCCTCAATGGGGGAATGAATTCAATAATTATAAGGGATGAGATTCTCATGTCGTATAATAGGTTCCTCAGAATGAAAGAATGGCTAAATGAGATTGCCACGTCGCTGCGCTCCTCGCAATGACGGAACAGGTGGATGAGATTGCCACGTCGCACAAAACGCTCCTCGCAATGACGGAGCAGTAAAAATCAAATCCCCTCTTCCCCCCCCCCTTCTGAAGGTGGGCGGAGTTCAACTTCTGAGTATATATTTTCATCCTCATCTGGTGCCACCAAAGTGGCATGAAGGTCTATTTTAAAAACCTACGGGCAAGATAAATTAAGCCCCTACCAAGGATTATTTTAAAATTGCAGAGCCACAATTTATTGTACCTGATTAATGTAGCGACATGCCATGGCATGTCGAATCCTGGACTTTCACCCCATCCTGATGTAACCAATCAGTGAAAGTGTTTATCCAAAAAACTCGATTTATTAAATGTTTTTTTAAAATAATTTTAGAGAACTCTTCTTTAATATAAAAGTTGTTGCAATTTTCCTAGCGTTTCTCCCAGTTTTATTGATAGGACTTGTTTGTGATCAGCCATACTGAATTCTTCAAATTGGAACCGACGATTATCCTTTCACCAACCTTTGGTTTCGGTTTAACTGAAAAATGGTGCTCATTTCATCGGAAGAAAGTTGAAAATCAAAAATATCAAAATTTAACCTCTGATGATCTGCGCTTTTTGCTTTAGGGATGGCGACTACGTTTTTTTGCTGGATTAACCAGCGAAGCATAACTTGGGGAACAGTTTTCTTATGTTTGCTGGCAATTTTTTCCAAGGTCGGATTATTAAGTTCACGACCTCGGGCCAGGGGACAGTATGCAGTTAATGAAATATTATTTTTTTGGCAGTAACTCAAAATGTCTTTTTGGTCAAGAAAGGGGTGGTATTCAACCTGGACATTCAGAATAGGCAAAGAAGACATTTGTTGGGCTTTCATAAGAAGATCTTTATTAAAATTGCTAACTCCAATGAATTTTAACATCTCCATATTTTTTAGGTAGCTCATCGCTCTCAAGGTATCGGATAAGGGGATATTTAGGTTCGGCCAATGGATGAGTAATAAGTCAACATAGTCGGTTTTCAGTTTTTTTAGACTGGTTTCTAAAGAACGGATTACCTCTTGGTATTGAAGATGAGTTGACCAAACTTTGGTAGTTAGAAATATTTCATCACGTGGAACCAAAGATTGAGTTATGGCTTCCCCAATCTCACTTTCATTTTCATACATTTCAGCAGTGTCGATATGTCGGTATCCAATCTCAAGGGCAGAAAGGGTTGCTTCAAAGCATTCCTTCCCTCTTAAATTCCAAGTTCCAAGACCAATCACTGGCATTTTCATTTCTAAAATTTCAATAAATTCCATACTATTTCCTCCTATTTACTCAATTTTTTCTGGCATGGTCTTGCCAAGAAAGGTGATGGTCTATCAATTTTTTACTGTGGCTTTATAAAACTTTGGATTCATAACCGGCATTTTTAATTGCTGCTATTAATGCTTGAGTGAAAACTCCCTCTTTGATAGTTACGTCGGCTTCTCCTTTATTCAAATCAACACGAACAGCCAAAACGCCAGGAACTTCTTGAAGCGCTTTCTGCACTCTCATGACACAATGTTGGCAACTCATACCTTCGACTTTTAATTTCATTATTAACACCTCAGAGTTTTAATATAAGAGATTTTGGATAAAATGAAAAATTGTTAAAAATTTCCATTCAATCGAAATCGATCCATTATTTGTTGAAAAATTGGTTGATAAGCCTGGTACCTATCAGATTCTGCAGTGAAGGTTAAAATATAACCAGTATTTTCTTGAACGAAAAATACTTGTGAAAAAGTCAGATTTATTCCACCTTGAGAACGGCTATAAATTAGTATTTTACTAGGAACACCCGAAACAAAACCATCATAATTCCCTAAAAATTGGATGTCGGGAAAAGATTTTAATTGATTGATATTCCATTGATAGTAATCATTTAATAAAATTGGAGATTGATAGGTTTCAACTATAACATTAAGATTCTCACGGAAATGATCATTTTGACTGTCAATTGGTGCAAGAAAGCCCTTAATGACCTGGTTTTGATAATTCTGAGTTACCAGTTCCCATTGAGAAGGATAGCTTACTGAAAATTTATGCGAAGAATCCTCAAAAATTTTAAAATCCTCGATTGATAATTGAGCTAAAGTAACCGGGTTAGATCTTTTATTGTTGATGATATCTATCACTCTTTGGCTTGGAATAGCAAAATTCAAATTTTCCCCATGAAAATAGACATAAAAAGCAACGGCGATTACTTCACCCTGCATATTCATTACTGGACTCCCACTGGAACCAGGAGAAACCGGAGCGGTTATTTGTATGACTTCTCCATTCGAGTATTCGGGAATCATCCTTATTGCAGCAATAATTCCATCAGATACGCTAAACTCAAGGGCCAAAGGATTTCCCATAACCAATACCCTTTCACCAATTTCAGGGATTGAATGAGAAATTGGAAGGCCTTGCACTGAATCATTTCGGGAATCTATTGAAAGCAAAGCCAAGTCACTTTCTTTGCTTCCTCCTAGAACCTCTTTTACTAAATAGGAATTCCCTTCAAAGGTCTTTACCACAGCGCTATGAGCATTTTCAATAACATGCCAATTGGTGATAACGTCTCCTTGATTATTTATAAAGAAACCACTTCCTTGCATTAAGCTTTGACCCTGATTATTAAAGGTATAGATAGCTACAATAGTGGGTTTTACTTTTTTTACCAAAGAAACCAGATCCACTTGGGAAAAGGATATATTTGAAAAAATGAACAGGGTAATTACAATGAATATTATTTGAAATAAATATTTTTTCACGATTTCACCCCCCTGTATTCCATGACTGAATACTTATAATTGTATTATAGAGGATTGATTTGTAGATTGCTTATTTGTAATACATGTTTTCATGTGATATTCTCATGTGTTATCAAATTATAAATTTTATCTTAGGAGTCGTTGGAAAATAAAGAAGATTTGGAATTTCTTTTTAAGAACTGAGATAAATAAATTAGTTTGTCCTTAAATAACGTTCCAATTCAGAACTTGTTTCCCCCAATGAGGTGATGATCAATCATGACATACCGAGGACTCAGCAAAAAGAGGAATAGCTTCATTGCTCTTTTGGTTTTCATCGGATATTTTCTGG
>Ga0334888_1002669_pt1 | contig 19049 bp, 22 predicted proteins | sample GraSluR1_MG_FD_207227 | JGI IMG/M metagenome (GOLD analysis project Ga0334888, IMG submission 207227) | Sludge microbial communities from methane-producing bioreactor in Wageningen University, Netherlands - Granular Sludge_3_08-R1 | ecosystem: Engineered > Bioreactor > Anaerobic > Unclassified ...
TAATGCATGCAGAAATAGGAATACCCCAAATGGAAGGAGTAGCTTTATTCAAGCAATCTATATTACGACTTCATGTCGCACATTGCTAAAAATAGCAAACTCGCTACGCTCAGACATGCTATTTTCTGACGCATTTTTTGATTCGCTCAATTGTTTTTTTGACGAAAATTCTCAATTGCTCGCTACTTTATTTCATCCATATTTACCATCAAAGCATTATAATAAAAAAATTTGTGTCACTTTTGACTATTTAAGTGCTTTTCCATTTAAACGCTTAACCGTTTTTTGATTTTCCTTACCAACAGACCAACTGTCTACTGACCAACTTTAAAATCCATATTTACCGTCAAAACATTATAATAAAAAAATTTTGTGCCACTTTTAATTTTTAACTATTTAAACGTTTAACCAATTAACCGTTTTTTACTTTTCCTTGCCACTTGCCACTTTTAATTTTTAACTATTTAAACGTTTAACCAATTAACCATTTTTTGATTTTCCTTGCTACTTTTCACTTTTCACTTTTTACTATTTAAACGCTTTTCCATTTAAACATTTAACCATTTTTTGCTTTTCCTTGCCAACTAACTATAAATTATTTTTAATCACACTATTTTAAATAAAACCGAAAAAACGTATATTAAGTAATTTTTAGCAAAAAGCAAAAAATAAAAACGATTAAGTAGAAAAAAATATTTTAAAAAAAGCTTGACTTTTTAAGATTAAGGTGATAAAGTTAGGTGAAGCTAAAACAATGAGGAGGTTTTCTTGGTGAAAACAATGATAGTATATTCAAGTAAAACTGGTAATACAAAAAAAGTGGCTGAAGCAATTTATAATGTGATGCCTGAAACCGCAGATATTTTTTCTGTAGATGAAAATCCTGATTATTCTCAGTATGACGTAATATTTTTAGGAGGCTGGGTAGATAAGGGACTTATAGATAAAAAAGCTATGGCATATCTTGAAAATATAAAAAATAAAAAAATTGCATATTTTATAACAATAGGAGCTTATCCTGATTCGAATCATGCTAAAGATGTTTTAAAAAGAACAACTGAAATGGTTAGTAAAGAAAATGAATTTTTAGGTAACTTTATATGTCATGGAAAAATCGACCCTAATTTAAGAAAAATGTTTGAATCATTTCCACCAGATCATCCTCATGCTATGAATGAAGAAAGAAAGAAAAGACATGAAATAGCAAGTAAACATCCAGATGAACAAGATCTTTTAAATGCTCAAAAAACATTTTTAGAAATACTTGAAAATATAAAATCTTAAAAAGAGGTTTGTAATGAAAAAAAGAATACTTTTAATTTTTGCAGTATATGTTGTCGCTATTTTATTTTCTTTAAATATTGGTGCGGTTAAAATTTCTTTGAGTGATGTTTTTCAGATAATAACTGGCGGAGATGTTCCAGAATATATGAGGATTATATTTTTTAATATAAGACTTCCTCGGATAATAATGGCAATTTTAATTGGAATGATGCTTTCGTCTTCAGGGGTTGTAGTACAAACGGTTTTTCAAAACCCACTTGCAGATCCTTATATTATAGGTATTAGTGCAAGTGCTACTTTTGGAGCTGTTTTAGCGTATGTTTTAAAATTACCTGATATTTATTATGGGGTATTTGCATTTATTACTTCTTTAATAAGTGCTTTTCTTATTTTTAGTTTTTCAAAATCTAAAAATGGTATGAATACAGGAGGTCTTTTAATAATAGGTATTGCTATATCTTCATTGTTGGGGGCTTTTACCTCTTTTTCAATTTATATGATTGGCGAAGATTCTTTTAAAATTACTATGTGGACTATGGGTTATTTAGGAAACGCTTCTTGGTCAAAAGTTTTATTTCTGTTCATTCCTTTATTAATTTCTGTAATCTATTTTCTTTACAGACGTTTTGAGATGGATTGTTTGTTATCTGGAGAAGAAGAAGCTCATTCTATGGGAGTAAATGTAGAAAAAATAAAAAAACAGCTTTTAATAGTTGCATCTTTAATAGTTGCATATTCAGTGGCTTTTTCTGGAATGATAGGTTTTGTAGGTCTAATTATTCCGCATACTTTAAGAATGATTTTGGGACATTCGAATAAAAAACTCATACCCTATTCTATAGTTGTTGGTGGAATTTTCTTAATGTTATGCGATACTCTCGCAAGAAATATATTGAGACCTGTAGAAATTCCGATTGGTACTATAACCGCTTTTTTCGGAGCACCTTTTTTCCTGTTTTTAGCAGTTAAAAATAAAAAGGAGTTTTAAATTATGAGTATAATAACTGTAAAAAATTTGCATTTTAAATATTCAAGTAGTTACACTTTGAAAGATACATCTTTAACGATAAAAAAAGGAGTTTTGACGGGAATTTTAGGTCCTAACGGATCTGGGAAATCGACTTTATTGAAAAATATTTTAAATTATTTAAAATATGATAAAGGAGTGATTTCAGTAAACGATATAGATTTAAAAAAATATACGTTCACAAATCTCGCAAAAATAATGTCTTTTGTTCCTCAAAAGTCAAATGTTAGATCAAATTTTTTAGTTAGAGATTTTATAATATTAGGAAGAATGGTTCATTTAAAAAGTAAATGGAGTGGTTTTTCTTCTCATGATAAAGATGTAGTATCCCATATTATCAAAAGGTTAGGACTTGAAAAATTTGAAGAAAGAAGTATATTAAGTCTTTCAGGTGGAGAATTTCAAAGAGTGCTTATGGCAAGGGCTCTTGCGCAAGAACCAGATATTCTTTTGATGGATGAGCCTACAGCTAGTCTTGATATAAATTATGCAGTTGAAATAATGAGACTTGCAAAAGAGTTAACTAAAACTCATGATTTAACAGTAATTGCAGTTTTGCACGATTTAAATTTAGCTTCTATTTTTTGTGAAGATTTAATTTTAATGAAAGATGGGCAAGTAAAATTCAGCGGAAAAACTCAAGAAATAATAAATACTGAGGTTTTAGAACAAGTTTATGATTTTAGCCCTAAAATAATTGAAGATGATTCAGGAACAAAATTTATTTTACCAACAGAAAATAATATGGCGGTGGTTTAATGTTTGAAACAAGATACAGGTCACATCACGATTCAAAATCTTTTATAGAAAAAAATATACAGGTTTTGGCACCTTCAAAAATGTCTAGCAAAGAAGAATTTGAAAATATGCTTTCAAATTGTTCTGAAAAATCTACAGGAGGAATTTATTTTCATGTTCCGTACTGTGATAAAATATGTACATTTTGCAATATGAACAGAAAATTTGCAGATGATTCACTATCAAGTTATTCGGAGTTTTTGATAAATGAAATAAAAAGATATTCTACATTTAATTATGTGAGGAATGCAGAATTTGACTGCGTATACTTTGGCGGAGGCACTCCAACAATTCTTTCAGAAAAAAATATTGAAAATATTTTGAAGGAAATAAATAAAAATTTTAATCTTACTGAAAAAGTTGAATTTACTTTTGAGTCTACTATACATAATTTAACAACTGAAAAAATAAAAATAATGAATGATTATGGAGTAAATAGAATAAGTCTTGGTATTCAAAGTTTTAATGATTCTGGTAGAAAGGTTTTTGGAAGAACTTATGATAAAAAAACTGTCATTGAAAAACTTAAAAATATTCAAAAAAACTTTAAAGGTACAATTGGAATAGATATTATTTATAATTACCCTGGTCAAACTGTAGTAGAAATTAAAGAAGATGCAAAAATAATTAAGGATTTGGATATAGACAGCGTTTCATTTTATTCTTTAATGATTCATGATGGTTCAGTTTTATCAGCTTTGATAAAAGAAAATAAATTGAGTTATAAGAATAAAATTGAAAAAGATTTTCATATTCACACATTATTTCTAGATGAATTGTTATCAAATGGATATGAATTATTAGAGCTTACTAAAATAACAAAAAACGGAAGAGATTTATATAAGTATATAAAAAATAATTATTCTAATCATAATCTTTTGCCTATAGGTAGAGGGGCCGGTGGCAGAATGTCAAATTACGGTGTTTACAATGTTTCAGAAAAGATGAGTGTTTATTCTAAAATTTCTGCTTTAAAAGATAAATTGAATGAATTTTTAGGATATTTCCAATATGCCGCTTTTAATGAAGATTACTTTGAATCTAAATTGTCTAAAAGTGCTTTTGATGTATTTACGGAAAAGTTGAATTTTTTCATTGAAAAGGGGTTATTAAGAAAACAAGGAAAAACATATTTTTATACTACCGAAGGTGTTTTCTGGGGAAATAATATTGCGGTGGAATTATTAGATTCCATAATAAAAACTGAAATCAAAGGAGAGGTTATATGAAAAAAGTTACTGTATTATTATTTTTGATTGTTTCTATATTTTCATTTTCTTTCAAAATCATTGATGGTTATGTTCATGATACGCATGGAAATAAAGTTGAATTAAAAGAGTATCAAAGATTTGTAGTTTTGGATCCTTCAACCGTAGAAACTATGTTTTTAACAAATGTTCAGCATAAGATTGTCGCAATGGGACATACAACAAGATCTCCGATATGGCCGTTTGATGAAACACCTAAAATAGCTACAGTAGGAACAATAACTAGGCCTTCTTTGGAAACGGTTTTGTCTTTCGAACCAGATATTGTTATATTAAATTCTATGATTCCTGATTTTGGAGAAACTTTATCAAATTATGGTATAAAAGTTTTAGTTAATAGCACTGGTGGATTAAATGATATTTTTGAAACAACACGTGTGGTTGGTATGCTTGCAGGAAAAGCAGAAGAAACAGACGAATTAGTAAGAATTCAAGAAAATAAATTAACTGTAATAAAGCAAAACCTTAGATCAAATCCCTTATATTTAAAAGGCGCGTTTTTGTATGCAACAAACCCTATAATGGCATTTAGGGGAGATTCTCTTCCGGGAGACATTTTAAATTTACTTGGTGTAATTAATATAGCTGAAGGAGTAATCGGAGAAAGACCTATATTAAGTGCCGAATATATTTTAAAACAAAACCCAGATTTCTTAATAGGGGCGATGAGTTTGGCTTCTATAGATGATATATTAAACTCTTCCGAAGTTATTCAATATACGAAAGCAGGAAGAAATAAAAATATGTTTATAATTGATTCATCAAAACTTTTAAGGCCTTCTCTTAGAGTTGTAGATGAGATAGAAAACCTTTATAATGATTTGAAAAATATGAAATAATATAAAATAGAGAGTGCACAAAGCACTCTCTATTTTATATTATTTTGTTATTCTAGTACCTGTTTTTCCGTCAATAGCTTCTGCAAGTTTCTCCATATCAGTAATTAAAGCATCATTTCCTGACATTTTTACAAAATCAACACAAGCTTCTATTTTTGGAAGCATACTGCCTTTTGCAAAATGACCTTCGTTCATATATGCTTCTGCTTCTGCGAGTGTTAAAGTATCTAAATCTTTTTGATTAGGTTTTCCGAAATTTAAACAAACTTTTTCAACACCTGTTAAAATAATTAATTCGTCTGCATTTAATTCAGCGGCTAATAAAGCTGATGCTCTATCTTTATCTATAACAGCTTCAACACCTATAATTTTACCATTTTCAATCTTTACAGGTATTCCGCCACCGCCTCCAGCAACTACGATATAGTCTTCAGCAACGAGTTTTGCGATAGTGTTTTTTTCAATTACATCTAATGGTTTTGGTGAAGGAACAACTCTTCTCCAACCTCTACCGGCATCTTCTTTGAAATTCCATCCTTTTTCTTGTTGAATTTTTTTACCTTCTTCTTCAGAATAAAAAGGACCTATCGGTTTACTTGGATGATTAAAATCATCATCATTTTTATCTACAACTATTTGAGTAACTACAGCTGCAATTTCTTTAGAAATATTTTTTTCTCTTAAAATATTTTGTAATTCTTGTACTATAATATATCCCATAAAACCTTGAGTCATTGCTCCGTTAAAATCAAGTGGAAATGGAGGTATTTTTTCTTTAGCTTCGTCTTGTTGTATTAAAATATTACCAACTTGTGGGCCATTTCCATGTGTTATTACGACATCATAATCTTTTTCTATCATGTCAGCAATATAACCTGCAGTTACTGCAATGTTTCTCATCATATTTTCAGCTGTAGCTGCTTCTCCAGGTCTGTTAACTGCATTACCTCCGATAGCTACAACGGCAAGTTTTTTACTCATAAAACCACCCCTTATCCTACAATGGTAGCTACCATTACAGCTTTTATAGTATGCATTCTATTTTCTGCTTCATCAAAAACTTTTGAGAATCTACTTCTGAAAACTTCGTCAGTTACTTCCATTTCTTTTATTCCGAATTTTTCATATACTTCTTTACCTACTTCTGTTTCTAAATCATGGAAAGAAGGAAGACAATGTAAGAAAATAACATCTGGATTTTCAGTCTTGTTCATCATTTCCATATTAACTTGATATGGTTTTAATAATTTTATTCTTTCTTCAAATTGGTCTTCTTCACCCATAGAAACCCAAACGTCTGTATAAATAACGTCTGCACCTTTAACATCGTCTATATTATCTGTAATTTGAATTGTTCCTCCTGTTTGTGCTGCAACTTCTCTCATTTCATTTACAAGATCTTCTTGAGGGAATAATTCTTTTGGAGAAACAGTTACAAAATCCATTCCCATTTTTGCTGCACCTATCATTAAAGCATTACCCATATTGTTTCTTCCGTCACCTACATAAACAAACTTTATTTTATTAAGTGGTTTATCAACGTGTTCCATAACTGTTAAGAAATCCGCTAAAATTTGAGTAGGGTGGTCTAAATCTGTTAATCCATTCCATACAGGTACTCCTGCATATTTTGCAAGTGCTTCAACAGTTTCTTGTTTGAACCCTCTGAACTCTATACCATCATAATATCTTCCTAAAACTTTCGCAGTATCTTCGATAGATTCTTTTTTACCCATTTGGCTGTTTGTAAGGAAAGTAACGTTTGCACCTTCATCAAATGCAGCAACTTCAAATGCACATCTTGTTCTTGTAGAAGCTTTTTCAAAAAGTAAAACGATATTTCTTCCTGATAACAAGTTGTTTTTAATACCTAATCTTTTTTTTGTTTTTAAATCTCTTGATAAATCAAGCATGTACTGAATTTCTTCAGTTGTAAAATCTTTTAAAGTTAAAAAATGTCTACCTTTTAAATTTACTGGCATTTAATACACTCTGCTACTCAAAATATGGACAAATATACCATATCGAGATTATTCCTTCTTCAACGTGGCTGTCCTCAGATATTTCTATCCTACTAACATTTGATATGACACTCCAAAGGCGTAAATTCCCGTCTAGCCAACGGTACATATACTCAATAACTTGTTTAGGCTACTTTGTATATTTTCGCATTTGCAAGATTAATACTAGCATTTTTATCCCTATCCATTATCATTCCACATTCTGAACATATATAGGTTCTATCTGATAATTTTAAATCTTTTTTGATAGTTCCACATTCTGAACATATCTTAGATGAAGGATAAAATCTATCAACAATTCTCAATTCAATTCCATATATTTTGCATTTGCATTGTAGCTTAATTTTGAATTGATTGAAACGTTGTTGAGATACTGCTTTTGCTAAATGCCGATTCTTCATCATTCCTCTAACCTTCAAATCTTCAATTGTAATATAAGATGGTTTGGTTTTTACTATCTTATTTACAGTTTGATTAATATTATTTTCTCGAATATTAGATAAACGATTATGAATACGTTGTACTTTGGCTATTTGTTTTTGGATATTTTGTCTAGTAGCTACTCCTTTCTTATCTTTGTTTTGTTTTTTCAAACTCTCGTATTTCCTCGAAAGTTTTCTTTGTTCACGTTTTAATTGCTTTTCAAGTCTTCTAATTTCTTTTGTTTTATTTATGTTTTTGAATGGTGATTCTAAATTACTAACTATTGCTAAATCTTTTATTCCTAAGTCAATTCCTATACCTTCATTAAATTCATCAAAAGTGTAATCTTTTGTATCCTCAACAACTATAGAAACAGAATATTTTCCTGCCTTGAATGAAATTGTTCCACTTTTAACTATTGCATTAGTTGGAATATAACCTTTTTCTTTTAATCCGACAAATCCAAGAGTAGGTATTTTGACTTTATGTCTTTCTATTGTCCAGTCGGTTTTATTGTTTTTTGGAAAATATGCTTTTACATCTTGATTTTTCTTCTTCTTAAATCTTGGAAATTTGCTTTTCTTATTAAAGAATCGTTTAAACGCTTTTTCTGCACTCATAATTGATTGTTTAACTGCTTTACTTCCGACTTCTTTAATCCATTGATATTCTGGATTGTTAGGAATAAATTCATTATTAAGCCATTTTGAAAAATCCATTCCTGAAACAAATCTTTTTTCTTTTTCATAAATCTCTTTGTTATGAGCAAGATAAAAATTATAGATAAATCTGCATACGCCCAGAGTTTTATGAATTATTATTTTTTGTTCTTCGGTGGGATTGATTTCTGTTTTATATCCTCTGAGCATATTTCTTCATCCCCTCTGATTTTGTCTTTATATTTTCTTGAAGTGTTTTAACTGATACTCCAATCATTTCAGCAAAATCTTTTGGTTTATAAATACTCATAAGACACCTTCCTTATTTTTTATTCTTATGAGTATATTTTAGAAAAATTAATCACATTTGTCAATATTTTTATTAATTATTAATTTCTCCTTTGAAAAGATTATTTTTTCAGATTTCTTCTTTTTTCGATTTCATTTAATTCTTTTTGTGTTTCTAAAATAATTAAGTTTTCATCTATTTTGAATAATTTTATAGATTTATTGGTTAAAATTTCTGAAAAAGTTTTTTTCCAAGTTGTCCATGATGGATCATAAGTTAAAATGAATGCACATAATTTTCCAATGTCTTCTTCTATAGTTCCAAATTTAGTATCTTCAAAATCTATTCCGTAAATTTCTTTAGAAAATAAAAAATTTCTTAGATGAATATCCCCTAAAATTATCTGTTTGTCAAATTTAATTTTAGTGAATGTATAAAAATTTTCTAACCAGTGTAATAAATTATCTATCAAATTTTTATAGTCTGATGAATTTGATTTTTCTAGTTCTTCAAAAATATCTAAAAATGTTTTTCCATCTATAAATTCCATTATTAAATTGTTGTTTTTAACATGAAAAATTTCAGGGACTTTTAAATGATTATTTTTAAGTTCTTTAAGTATTTGAATTTCTTTGTTCATTTTATCTGAATCTAAAAATCTTTTTAAAACAAAAAAGTTTTTTTCTCCATAGAAATTACATAATATTTTAAATACATCATTTTTTTTACTTTTAAATTTATCTACAATTTCAAAATTATCGAAATTCATTTTTAAAGACCATTGTTGTTTCCAATTTTAATAGTAATATCGGCATTTTTTTTGAATCCTTCTAATTCACTTACCACTGCGTTTACAGCGTTAAATAATATTTTTTGAACGAACGGAACCATATCAATTTTTTTATCATTTATGATTAATTGAATATTTCCTTTTGAAATGATACAATCTGATCTTTTGGCTTTTCCTGTTAAAATTTTTGCTCCTAATTGTGTACAACTATATCCGCAAAAGCCACAACATTCTGGTGGGAAATCTGGAAGTTTTTCATAGACTTTTTCTTCTATTAAATCGACAAGTTTTTCGGCATTTTCAACTGCATTAATAACTGGTATTCCTTTGTATTCATTAATTTGTGTTGAAATTTTTCCTGAAATTGCAAAAACAAGATTATCTAATCTTTCTTCAATTTCATCTATAGTATGTGCAGTAATAATTTTAGGTATATTTGAATCTGTTACCCCTTCCATAACAACGTATTCGTGATCATAAAATTTTAAAATATCATTTATAGATAATTTTTCTTGAAATAAAATATCTGTTTCGTTATGTCCTCTTGCAGTAACTAAAGTAGAGCCTGCACATTTATGTCTATGTGTATTACTTCCTGGGGTATCTATTGCGAATTTTTCAAAATGAATTTCTTTTACGCTTCCTACTGAATAACGTCTTTTTACCAATTCTGAAATAATTTTTTCTATTGTAGTAGTTTTACCTGATTGAGTAATTCCAAATACAGAAAACACTTTCAAAGCAAATCACCTTCTTAATTATATTTAAATTGCTTTTTTACCTTTCATTTCAGAAACGTATGTTCCTGATATAACTAAAACGGCTCCAATTATCGTGAATAAATTAGGTATCGTTTTTAATAAAATTGCTTCTGAAATAACTGTAACGACTGGAATAAAATAAATTCCGTTCATAGTTGTTTTTGCTCCAACTAATCTTATAGCACTGTTCCAAAAAATGTATCCAACTGCAGAACAAAATATTCCTAAATAAAGTAGACCCATAACGGCATTAAAATTCAAGAATATAGAAAAATCAATTTCTGAAGTTGATCTTACTATTTCTATTAAAGAAAATGGTACAAAAAAAATCATTCCAAGAATATTCAAATCTTTTGTGACTGGCAAATTATCATAATGATGCAATTTCTCAAGATAAACAGTATACAATACCCATGATATTACTGACCCGAACATTAAAAGATCTCCTATAGGGTTTAAATCAAGTATGAATCTTCCATTAAATACCAAAACGGCAACTCCTATAAAAGCTATTAAAGTACCGAAATAACGTATTTTATTTGAAAATTTTCTTTTTACTATATCGCTAAAAATTAAAAATACTATTGGAGTTGTTGATATAATTAATGCTCCATTAGAAGCTGTTGTATGTATTAATGCTGTATTTTCAAATAGAAAATATGCAGTGATTCCAAAAAAAGCTGCTATACTTAAAAATAAAAATTCTTTTTTTGAGTATTTTATTCGTTTTTTTACAAAGATAATCAAAAAAATAGATGCGATTAAAAATCTTATCAACGCTGCACTAACTGGAGGAATATATTCAACAACTATTTTTGTAGCAACAAAAGAAACACCCCATAAAATAACAGTAATCCATAAAAGAACATGACCTTTGAATCTATTTGCCATAAAATCCACCTCTAAAGTTTTATATTGTTTTTTCAAATTTAAAGCTTTATCCTTTTTTTAAGGCAAAGCTTTAAAGAATTAAAAATTATTAATTATTAATATTTCTTGAGCATTATTATATTTCTTTTCTATTATTTCTTTTGCTTCATCACTGAGTTTGTTCCAACTTCTTTTCAATTTTTCTGAAACCCATTTAGAGCCTTCATCTATAGATAAATTATGATTACAATATGCTAAATATAATAATGAGGGTACATTATCTATATGAGCCATTGCATCTGCATCGGCAACACATACAGCTTCTTTAGAGATTTTTTCTTTATTTATACTTCCTCTATGAGAATAAATACATTCTTTTACATGGTTTATTTTATTTTGAGGATAATTAAATTGTTTTAAAATTTTTTCGGCTTCTTCTCCACTAAATATATGATGGTCTTCATACATATTTTTATCTTTAATACTAGCATAATCATGTAATAAAGCAGATATTTCTACTATTTCTAAATCGGCATTGAGTTTTGTTGCTAGAATTTTCGAATATTTTACTACACTTAAAATATGATGAGTCCATATTCCATATCCAAAAATATTATTTTCACTTTTACATTTTTCCTCAACTTCTTTTTCAATACTTTGAATTAAAGTCATAAAATCCTCCAATGATTATTTTTTTGTATAATCGAATAATTAATAATACTATATCATTTTTTTGAATTTTTTTCAAGAATGCTTTTAAATAATATGAATAAATTTTTTAGAATATGTTATAATTAATTTAGTTGTTCTTAGAATGATTTCTAATAATATAATTTGTGAGGTGAAGGATGTCGGTATTAGATTTTTAGTATTATAATGAACTAAGATTAAAAATACTATAAATTTAGGAGAAAAAAATGATTATACATAAAGAATGTGAGAAAGATTTTGAAATAATAAATAATTTAGTTAAAAATGCTTTTAAAACTGCAAAAGTATCAAACGGTAAAGAACAAGATTTTGTAAATGAATTGAGAAACAGTGAAGATTATATTCCTGAATTAGCATTAGTTGCGATAGATAACAACTTTATTTTAGGCCATATAATGTTGACTAAAACATATATTTTTGATAAAAATAAAAATTTTGAAACGTTATTTTTGGGTCCTGTTTCTGTTGATTTAAATTATAGAAATAAAGGTATTGGCTCAAAATTAATTAATGTATGTTTAGAAAAGGCTCTCGAATTGGGTTATGGTTCGGTAGTTCTTGTAGGAGATCCCGAATATTATTCAAGATTTGGTTTTGTGAGTTCCACAAATTTTGGAATAAAACATATAATGGATATACCGGAACAATTTGTTTTGGCTAAAGAGTTATTTCCAAATTCTTTAAATGGTTGTAAAGGATTAATAAAAAGATAATCTAAAACATTTTGATTTATGTTTTTATTTGAAATTTGAATAACTATCTTGTTTTAAAAAAATTTTTTTAGTTAAATTTAAAGTAATTAAGTTCATTTGGTTGATTAGTAAAATAAAAGAGGGATTATCGATAAATTCTAAAAACATGATATAATTATATTAATAAATGAAAATTGATTATTAATGTGTGGTGTTGATATGAGTGGATTGAGAAATTTTCCAAATATGGGAATAGTATTGGAAAAACAGCTTAGCGAAATAGGTATAGAAAAAATTGAAGAATTAAGAGATATGGGGAGTAAATTAGCTTGGTTAAAGATTAAAAAAAATGATTCTTCAGCTTGTTATAATAGGTTATGTGCATTGGAAGGAGCTATACTTGGAATCAAAAAAAGTGAACTAAATGCTTATCAAAAAAAAGATTTAAAAAAATTTTATAATTCAAATAAATAAAATATTTTTTATTTTCAATTTTGAAACGAAAAATTTTGCTAAATCATTTATGAGGAGTTGAGATTAATGGGAGTTCAGGTTTATGTTAATTTTAACAGGAACTGTCGGGAAGCTGTAGAATATTATTCGGAAATTTTTAAGACAGAAAAACCAGAGATTATGACATTTGAAGAGATGCCAACTGATCCTAAATTTATTTTATCTGAGGAAGACAAAAATTTAGTTCTTCATACAAGTCTTAATATCTGTGGAAGCACTGTTATGTTTTCTGATGTTTTTCCAGGAATGCCTTTTTTTAAGGGAAATAACATTAGTCTCACAATAATAAGTAGTGATACGGATCAATTAAAAGATTTTTTTAATAAGCTTAAAGTAGAAGGAAAAGTTGATATGGAACTTCAAGAGACTTTTTGGAGTAAATGTTATGGGTCATTAACTGATAAATTTGGAGTGATTTGGCAGTTTAATTATGAAAGTGAATAATAAGTTAGTTTAGACTTTAATAATCAGATATATTAGTTTATATCTGATTATTTTAATTTTATGTTATAATTTATTGATAATCAAAAAAATGATTTGAAAGGAGATTATTTTTATGAATAAAAAAGATTTTTATAATACTATTTTCAAAAGGAAATCTGTTCGTAAATATGCGAAAAAAAGTCTTGAAGAATCAAAATTAAAAATGATTGAGGATTTTATTAGGGAAATTGATCCTTTGTATAAAGACATAAAAACGGAATTTGTATTACTTTCAGATAATGAGGTTAAAGGTATGTTCGCAATAAAATCTCCACATTATATTGCTTTTTATTCTGAAGTAAAAGAGGGGCATTTATTGAATGCAGGTTTTATGCTTCAACAAATGGATTTATTTTTATCTGAAAATGGAATAGGTTCTTGTTGGTTAGGTATGGCAGGACCACAAAGTAATTTTAAATCGCATAATAATTTGGATTTTGTTATTTTATTAGCTTTTGGAGATGCTGAAGAAAAATTGTATAGAAATAGTGTTGCTGAATTTAATCGTAAAGATTTAACTGAAATTTCTTCTGTTAAGGAAAATAAAGAAATCTTAGAAGTTGTAAGACTTGCCCCTTCAGCTACTAATTTTCAGCCATGGTATTTTGCTGGAGATTCTAATAAGATTTTTATTAATAAAAAAAATCTTAACTTTCTAAAAGCTGCACTCATTGGAAAGTTTAATTATATTGATATTGGTATTTCAATGTGTTATTTAAAGATTGCAGCTGAACATTTTGGGAAAAATATAATTTTTAATAAGGAAAATTGTGATTCTGAAAAAGGATATGAATATATTTGTACTGCATATTTTGAATAAAATATTAAAGGGCGGTTTTAAAATGAAAAAGATAAGTAAAATTTTTTTGTGGGTTCCTAGAATTTTAGCAATATTGTATATAATATTTTTAGCGACTTTGTCATTAGATGTGATTAGCTCAGAATCGACATTTATTGAGATATTTGTGGGATTATTTATACACAACATTCCTGTGTTTATATTAATAATAGCTTTGATAATGTCTTGGAAAACAGAAATTATAGGTGCTATCGTTTTTTTAATCTATGGATTTTTTTATATAGTAATGGTGAGTAATTCTTCGGTATCTTTCGATATTTATTTATCTTGGATTTTAGCAATATCTGGTCCAGCATTTTTGATTTCAATATTATTTTTCATTAGTTGGTTTAAAAAATCAAAAAAAATTTAAGAAAAGGGAGAGCGTATTATTATTTATAAGATAAAAAATAATCTCAGAATATTTTTTTCGATATTTCAAAAAAACCAACTTTTAAAATTATCACTAAAAAGGAGAAAAATATGAAAATATGTGTTATTCATGGTAGCCCGAGAAAAGGTAACAACTTTAAAGTGATAGAATTGTTTAAAAAAAATTTATTGAAATTTGGAGATATAGAATTTACAGATTTTTTTCTTCCTAAAGATATGCCTCACTTTTGTATTGGATGTTATAACTGTATAGAAAAAAGCGAAGAAAAATGTCCGCATTTTTCATACATGAAACCAATTACTGAAACTCTTAAAGAAGCCGATGCATTTATTTTTTCTTCGCCGGTATATGTTTTAGCAGAAAGTGGTGGAATGAAAGCACTTCTCGATCATTTCGGTTATATGTTTATTCCTCATAGACCTGTTGAAGAAATGTTTTCAAAAGTTGGTATTGTTATTTCAACTGCTGCGGGTTCGGGTAATAAATATCCGCTAAATTCTATGAAACGTAATTTGAGTTTTTGGGGATTAAAAAGGGTTTTAAAAATGGGTTTTTCAATTTTAGCAAAAGATTGGGAAGATATGAATATTAAAAGGCAGAAAAAATTTGAAAATATAATTGAAAAAAAAGCAAAGAAATTTTATTCGTTAATTGAAAAAAGAAATGAGCTATCTGTAAGACCTTTTACAAAAATAATGTTTTTCTTTATGAAGAAAATGATTTCAAATTACAACGAGGATAGTCGAGATAAAATTTACTGGAAAGAAAAAGGTTGGCTTTCTTCTTCGAAAAAACCTTATAAAAAATAAAAGAACCCTCGGGTTCTTTTATTTTTTATTATAAGTTGTTATCGTATTTCCATGACAAAATGCTGCTGCTAAAGCGTCTGCGGCATCGTCAGGTGTTGGATTTTTCTTCAAATTTAATAATATTTTTAAAACTCTTTGTACTTGCCCTTTTTCAGCTCTTCCAAAGCCAGTAACTGCTTGTTTTATTTGAAAAGGGTTATATTCATATACTGGAATATTTTTGTTTACTAAACATAATAAAATGACTCCACGTGCTTCTCCAACTTGAATTGCGGTAGTGACGTTTCGAAAAAAGAATAATTCTTCAACGCAAGATTCATCAGGTTTGTATTTGTCGATAATTATATTTAGTTTATCATGTAATTCTTTAAGTCTTTCTGGTAATTTTAATTCTTTATCTGTGTATATTACTCCATAATCTACCATTTTAAATTTGTTTCCTGTTTTATCTAAAACACCATAACCTACTTTCCCGTATCCCGGATCTATTCCTAATATTCTCATTTTTAAAATTTTCTTTTTTTAATAAGAACGTTTATTATCATTGTAGTACCTATTAATATGAATATACCTGCAAGAAAAATATCGAAATGAAAAATTATAGGAAGTCCAAAAAGCCACAAAAATGAAACTAATGCTTCATGAATATATTTTTCATTTTTTCTGAAATAATATAATAGTCCATAATGTACTAATGAAGAAAACGCACATACGGTTAGTATCCACGGCCAAAATGAAATTTGTGGGACAAGTATTAATATTCCTAACCCCATGAGAAAAATTCCTCCAGAAATTTGATTCGTTCTTTTTGAAACCATTGAGTTTCCTCCTCTCAAAAATATAATTATTATAATTAGTAATATAATTGCTAATAAAATAAACATTTTAAGCCCCTTCTTTTTTTATTTCTTTAATTTTACCATAATTTTATTAAATTTCAATAATTTGTGTTGCTACTTTTTCTGTAAAATATTTATCATGTTCAATAAAAATCATTGTAGGAGAATATTTTATAATTGCTTCTTGTATTTTTTGTCTTGTAGGGATATCAAGGTAATTTAATGGTTCATCCCACATTAATAGCATAACAGGATTTATTATTGATTTACATATTTCAATTTTTTTTCTTTCGCCTTCAGAAAAATTTTCTAGTGGTTTTTCCCAAATATCCCCTCTAACGTTTAAACAAGCCAATATTTCTCTGAATTTATTTTCTTCAAAATATTTTTCAACGTGGTTTTTCAAAAGTCCTGTGTTCCATTCTGGTATTTGTTTTGCTAAAGAGAAAATTATAAAATCAGGAAATATAATTTTACCTTCATAAGTTATTTGGTTAAGCAATGCTTTAAATATAGATGTTTTTCCCGAACCATTTTTCCCTGTTATAGCTACTCTATCTCCTTTGTTTAAAGTCATAGAAAAGTTTTTTAGAATAACATTATCATCATATTTTATTGTTAAATCTTTTATGTCAATAAGAGTAGAAGGTGTTTTAGGATGATTAAATATTTTCAGATCATAATCTTTTTCAAGATTTTTTAATAAGCTAGATTTTTCTTCAATGTTTTTATCTATCCTTTTTTCAAAGTTTATTGCTTGTTTCATTAATCTAGCAGATTGGGCACCTATAGCTCCTTTATCAGTATGAGCAGCTTTTTCACTTTCTTTAGAATCAGACCATTTTCTGCTTCTTCTTGAGGCTTCGTTTAATTTTTTTATATTAGATTTAATTTTTTCATTTCTCTTTTTTTCAAAATTTAGTTCAAGAGTCATGTTTTCTTCCCATTGTGAGTATGTAGATTGATTTATTCTTATATCAGATTTGTTTATTGAGATTATATGATCTACACAACTATCTAGAAAAAATCTGTCGTGAGAAACTAAAATGAAACCCGTTTTTTTATTAAGGTAATCAGATAATATTTCTCTTCCTTTTATGTCTAAATGATTTGTTGGTTCATCAATTAGGGGGAAAATATTTTGTTTTAAAAATAATAAAATTATTTGTATTTTTGTTTTTTCACCGCCACTTAAAGTTTTTAAATCACGTGTTAAAATGGAATTTTCTAATTTCATATCGTATAATTCTTTTTCAATTAATGAATCAATAATATATCCGTTATGATTAGTAAAAAGTTCTTGTATCTCTCCATATTTTTCAAGGTTTTCTTTTGTTGGATTTTTAGTAAGTTTTTCCATCTCTTTTTCCCAAAAATCAAAAGGGGCAGTATTATTTTTTAAAAACTTATACACTGTATCAAAATTTTCATCGGCTTGATACGGAAATAAAAAGCATTCTTTTGAATGGTGGATATTTCCAATTTGAGGAAATAATTTTTTTTGTAGTAAATTTAACATAGTTGTTTTTCCTCTGCCGTTTCTACCTATTAAGCCTGTTTTCCAATTGCAATCAATAGTTAAGTTAAGATTTTCAAAAATAACTTTGTATGGTGATGTATAGTAAAAAGTCACATTTTCAAAAATAAAATTCTTCATAAAATCATCTCCTTATATAAATGTATACTATTTAAAAATAGAAAAAAGTAAAGTCATGGTTTTCACCACAACTTTACTATAATTTATCTTTATCTATTTATTAAATAATATTTTTGAGTGGTAAAACACGTTTTTAGTTTTATTAAATTTTTAATCCTTTTTTGTACATTTTTTATACCTCCGAAATTTAATGGTTTATAATAATATTTTTTGTTTCAAAAACTTTCATAAATATTCTAATAAAATTAAATAACAAAAACATTTCCTTAGAGTTAATTGAATGTGATTTTTGCTTGGGAATAATTAAAATATTTATTCTATGTATTTTTTATGGGGTTATTACGGGATCCAAAGAGCGGTATCAGCAGAAAGTTGGAATGTTGGTTAGTAGAAAGGAAAAACATTTTTTACTTCAACGTTTTTTGCTTCTAAAGTAGTGTAACAGCCACGTGTTTTCTGCGAGGCGTTACAGCACAGGCAAAAACATTCATCTTTTGCGTTAAACAATGGTTAAACAATGGTTAAACGATTGCTCAACTACCGTTCAACTATCGTTCCCAAGGAGGCACGGCGTTACAGCACACATGACAACGTTGGTATTTAATAGTTGGTTAGAAAAAAACTCTAAAACAAGCATTTGTAATTAATTCCCCTCTTGAGAGGTGGCAACCGAAGGTTGACGGGGTGGAGAGGTTTTTGTAAATGCTTATAATAATTAGTTGGTCAGTTGGTAAGGAAAAGATTTAAAAGCAAAAACTTATAATAATGAAGAAGTAAATAATGGATAAAATAAACGCGAACAAGATCAAATTTTCTAAAAAACAAATTTCGCTCGGTCAAAAGTCGGCTAAGTCGGGGGCATCGCTGCCCCTTTCTCGCCTAAGAACGGTACGTGAGACTTTCACCTCATACCGCTCAAGCATTCAATAACTCAGTTTTAACTGAGCAGCGGTTGTATTTATATAAGCTATTTGCCTTTTTTTCATTTGCTTGTTTTGCCTTTCTAAGAAATATTCTTTGTCTATGAATATGTTTTTTAGTAGTTCTGGGAATGATGTTCTTACTATTGGAGTATCTGAAGGAT
>Ga0334888_1002671_pt1 | contig 19039 bp, 18 predicted proteins | sample GraSluR1_MG_FD_207227 | JGI IMG/M metagenome (GOLD analysis project Ga0334888, IMG submission 207227) | Sludge microbial communities from methane-producing bioreactor in Wageningen University, Netherlands - Granular Sludge_3_08-R1 | ecosystem: Engineered > Bioreactor > Anaerobic > Unclassified ...
CCTTCTGCTCCGGGGTGCGGTAATCGGAGATGATGACCAGCGTCATCGCGACGGCGAAGGCCACCGCGATAGCGATCGCGTAGACCCACATCGGCGAGAAGACCGGGATCGTCAGCAGCGAGGTGAACGCGAACGCGGACGTGCGCACGCCGCCGAACGGGGCACCCAAGATGGCAATGGTCAGGCCGCCGGCGAAGCAACCGACCAGCATCCGCGGGTAGATGCGCTTGAAGCGCAGGTGAATGCCGTAAAGAGATGGCTCGGAGATGCCGCCGAGCAGGCCCGCAGCCAGAGCGCCGGTGGCAGTCTGACGCATGGTCGTGTCCTTGTCGCGCATCGACAGCACAAGCACGCCAGCGGTTGCGCCGAAGCAGGCGAAGTTCCAAGCGCCCATCGGACCTTGAATGAAGTCGTAGCCCAAGGTGTTGATGTTCATCAGCATCAGTGCGTTGAGCGGCCAGTGCAGGCCCAAGGGCACCAGGAACGGGTAGAGCATCGGAATCAGCAGGGCGAAGACGAACGGTGCGTTGCCGTTGAGCCAGGCCAGTCCGTCGCCCAGACCGTTGCCCAGCCAGATGCCGAGCGGGCCGATCAGGAATGCGGTCACCGGAATCATGATGACCATCGAGAAGAAGGGCACGAAGACCATCTGGATGTTCTCGGGGAAGACCTTCTTCAACCACTTATAGACCAGGCCCAGTACAGCGACCATGATCAACGGCACGAAGACCTGTCCGGAGTAGTCATTCATCTGCAGCGGCAGTCCGAACACGTGGGCCACGCACGATTGGGTACCCAGCGTCTGGTTGAGCGTGCAGACAGTGTCCGGGAACAACGTCGTGTCATTGAGACTGACGAAGTTGGGCGTCATCAACGCGGCCATCACGGTGCCACCCACCCAGGGGTCGACGTTCAGCTTCTTGGACGCGTTGTAGGCGACCATGATCGGCAAGAAGTAGAAGACGGCGCGCCACATGGCGTCCACGAAGACCCACGTCGCAGGCTTGTTTTCGGCTCGGAAATCGACGACTCCGAGCGCATCCAACACGGCTGCGAAAGCGATGATCAGCGAGGCGCCGAGCAGGACACCCAGCAGCGGACGGAAGGAGTCGGACAGGTACTCGAAGAAGCCGTCGAGCCAGGCGACCTTGCCGCGGGGGCCACCGGCGCGGGCCGCGGCCTTGACATCAGCGTCCGAGCTGTCGCCGGTACTGACGGATTTCATGGACGGTAGTGCCATGATGTCGGAATACATCGATTGCACCGCGCCGCCGATGACGACCTGCAGGCGATCGCCCCCCTGCGGCACGACACCCATCACTCCAGGTACCGCCTCTAGTGCGGCCTGATCGACGAGGGAACCGTCCCTGAGCTGGAAACGTAGCCGAGTCGCGCAGTGGCTGAGACTCTCGATGTTCCCGGGACCACCCGAATTGGCGACGATCTGCGCGGCAGGGGACTGCCCGACTGTTGACTCCATAGTCATTCCTCAAAGTGCCGAATTACCGGCCCGGTCCTTGGGGGCGAAAAAGGCCCGAGACACGTCCTCGCATTAGGGCGGCTCAGGCACTGCCTCTCAGGATTGACAACCGGGGTGAGCTGGTTGGCTCAAACGGCAAACTAACATGCTGAATCCGCTGCTGGCAAGGATATCGGTGCTATTCAGCGATACTTTCGAGACTCACGCTTCGAGCTGGGGATCGTGTGGTGAAGACTGTGGTTTTGTGTCGTTTTGGCTGAGGCGAGAACGCGGCACGCTCAATCGGCTCGGGGGAGTGCATGAGCTTGCTCTCCGCCTGCCTCAATCGCTTGTGGGTCGTTTGTACGGACTCTAGTCCCTGACCTGGCTGCGGGTGATGCGCGCTGATCCGGACGACCGGCGAGTTCACTTCCCGCGCTAAGCGAGCGAACTCCCCACGCTCCCGCTCCTGATTCACACTCTCAGTTCCATGATGAACGCTCGGCTACTGACGAGCCCTCTCCACCTGGCTACAGTCCAGGCGCATGAGAGCGACCACCAGCCAGCAGCACCTGGTTACCGCCGTCTTCGAGGCAGCCGAGCGCGCCATCCAGGACCTCACCCACCTCGTCCCCGATCTCGACCGGGCCCGTTGCGAGTACGCGCTTGCAAGCGTGCTTCTGGAGGAGGCGTGGGTCGCGCAAAGGTAGCGGCCCGGGATCAGGCGATCAGGCGCGAGGAGCCGCTCCGCCGTCCGCGAAACCGTCGAACGTGCTGATGTCCCGCTTGGGCTCGGGGAGGCCGTCACGACGGCGCTGAGCCTCCTTGCGGCGGTCTTCGCGCTCCTCGGCCTCAAAGACCTCGGCCAGCGCCTCCAGGTCGGCCTGGAGGGTGTCCTTCGGGTGGTGCTGCTGGGTCATGACGTTCCCTCCTGAGGTGGGCTTGTTCGACTGGGTGCTATCGAGCGTAGGCGCACAGGTGTCCGATGCCCGTTCGTGAGTCGTCGCTCGCATGTCTGTCCTCGACTGTACGGTTGGATCATGACGGCAACGGGGCTGGAGGTTCGCCTCCACGAGGGACGCGAGCGGGCTGAGGCGACCCGAGTCGCGAAGACCCTCAACGAAGTCGTCTGGTCCCTTCAGGAGATCGACAGGGTTCATCTCCTCCGGGGCACCCGGGCCACTTGGGTCATGGCTGATATGGACCGGCAAGATCAAGACCTGATTCTGCGTCTGGAGCCGAGGAATGTGCCCGCAAAGCGAGACATGCTGGACATGCTGGTCCCTGCCGAAGCCCTAGTACGGGGAGCCCATACCCTCACCGAGCAGCCAGTCGTGCCGGAATTGTTCGCGCCGAAGACCGTCACTCGACTGGGAGCGTTGGCTGAGCCCCGTGATGGAGTTCAATCGGTTTCCTTGGCGACGTACAACGGGAGAACGAACGCCGAAGTCGTACTCTCCGAGCCTGTCAAGGAGAACGCGGCGGCTGCCGTCAAGCCGTTCGAAGTCGCCTACGGCTCCGTATCAGGGACGCTCTCTGGCGTTCGTGATGCCAGAGGCAAGACAGTCCGCGTCACCGTGCGAGACACCATCGGCAGGCAGGCCATCGAAGGCATAGTTCCTGAGTCCATGGCCGAAGAACTCCGTTCCGCGTGGCGTCACCGAGTGGCCCTCTCGGGCAAGGTGCGTCGGAACGCCCGTGGCCAAGCCATCAGGATCGACGTTGATCGGCTCGAACTGCTTCCTGAGGGCAACTTGGGTCGGCCCTCGACAGAAGTGCTGCTCGGCGTCGGTGCCGATTGGCTCGATGGGATGACCGTGGATGACTTCTTGCGCGAGGTGCGGCGTGGCTAAACCTGAGCCCCCGCGCATCTACGTCGATACCTGTGTGTACCTCGACTTGGTGACGCAGGAAAAGACCCCGCACCCTGACACAGGCGAACCGCGCTGGAAGAGCGCGAAGGCCCTCTTCGACGCGGTGAACGATGACCGGGTGGTGCTGGCCGCGTCAGCGCTCATCGAGGCAGAGGTTCTCTGCGTGCCCGCAGTCAGGGACCGGGCGCAGGAGGCCATGGATCAGATCAGGGGCTGGTTCACCGCCGAAGCCACGCTCTGGACCGACGTAGATCGCTTCCTGTCACGGGACGCGGTGCGGCTGGCCGGTCAGTGGCACGACAAGCGGGCCGACACAAGCAAGCGACTCGGCGGGGCCGACGCCACGCATCTCGCCGCTGCGGTTCGCTTGGGCTGCGACTACCTGATGACGACTGATGGCGGATTCCCCATCGGGCATGAGGTCGAAGGCGTCAAGGTCCAAAGGCCAGATGTCGTCTGGCCAGAGCACCTACTGGACGGATTGAAGGTCTCGTAGCCTGACCGGGCGGAACGCGATCACGAAGCGCTCGGTTCCACTTCGCCTGGGCGCGGCGCACGGAGCAGTACCTCGCTGTCGGTGATCTTCCAGATGTCCTGCAAACCATGCTCGGTCTCTTTGCCACTTTCGACAACGCTGCCTTTGAAGAAGATCAACAGGTCGCCCAAGTCAATGCGGCCCTCAGCCACGTCGACGGCCCACGGTGTCAGGCGGACCACTGTCTCCTCGCATGCAGGGGGTTCCTTCTCGTGCTCAGAACCCAGGTACTCCGCTTGTACCCTCATGACCTGGCCTTCGAGTAGAGCGCCCGTCCGGAGGATGTTGGTCAACTGCTCCGGGTCCGCGGCATCAAGGTGGTGTGGGAAGAGCAGATCCAACGGCGTGTGCTCTTGAAGCAGGGAGAGAGCCTTAGCGAGATCATGCCAGAACCTCAGGCCATCGGGCTCGTCTCCGCCACCTGCTCCGCCCCGAATGCGGTCCTTGGGAATCGGGCCAGACCGTGGGGCCAAGATGAATGAGTTCTCCGGGCTCCGCAGCGCACGGAACGCACGAAGGGTTTCGTATGCGTCAGTAGCGAGAACGCCTTCTGGAATCGTGAGGGACAAGTTGGCGGAACTTGTCTGCTTCTCGTAGTCGAACCGGAAGATCAAGGTCAGACAACCCGTCTTGTCAGTGAACTTGCTCTCTACGCCCAAGACCGTTCCCTCGTTAGGGAGGCCATGAGAACTGTAGGTGCGGGTGATTAGTAGCCGGACGATCTCCTCACCATCAGCATCAAAGACAACCAGTCGGCGCTCCTTCTCGTATGGTTGCTCCATCTCCTCCACTGGCCACACGGACAAAGCCGCTTGGCTGATCTCGCCACCAAGACCACCCGGGCTCTTCGAGGTGCCGCTAACTGAACCAAACGGAAGCGTTAGAGGCGCTCCAAACTTCATCCAGTCGTGGATGGCGCGCTCCTCCGGAGAGTCCTTCTGCGCCGTCAGCGTCACATTCACTGTGATGGGACAAAGTTCCAACGACAGTGCTGACTTGGCATAAACATCGACTCTGACGACTACCGAGGAATCAGCGATGATCCTCGACTCCACAAGCCCGGGCCTGGGGTTGGTGGTCATCGCCCGTATGTCCTCTTGTGGAGCACCCGTGGCGGGGGCCACCTCGATGCCATAGCAGTAGAACGGATGCTGCTCGTTCAAGAACCTGAGTGTGTGGCCCAGTTCTTCGGAAACCTTTGCAGGGGTTAGGTCTTCCGGCTGTGTTTCGCTCATCTCTTTGAGACGAAGCCCGGCGAGGAGGCCGCTAGCCGCTTCGGCGATGCGCTCACGGTTTCCGTGGAAGTAGTAGTCCACGATGTAGGGGTACTTGGCCGCCCAACGATCGCAGTCGGTCAGTCCGTCCCAGATTGGTTCCGGAAGACCACTTTCGGTGGCGTAGTCCGTGAGCCATTGCTTCGCCTCCGGTGTCGCATCCCAAGGCGTGACCAGATGCCACTCTGCGATGTCAAGATCGCCCCAGCGTGGATCGGACAGGAGTCGGTCAATCGACCGTTCCACCTGGCGCTTCTGATTGGGCTCCAGCGGCTCGTGAAACCCTTTGACCTGATAGACGACGGCTCGCCCGTCCACCTTGTCGAGGATGTCGATGCCACCATCGCCTCGCGACGGAGTGATGCGTTCAGCGCGCGGGTGCTCGGAGGCGATGAACATGGCCACAGCATGCTCGATGTCCTCGCCTCCATACCGCGACCACGCAACTCTTCCCGTCACCATCGCGTCCTCAGTAGTCGCTCGCCACGCCGGACTCGTAGAGCCCCTTGGCCGACTTGGCGTCACGGATGGCCTGCCGAACGTGGTGCTTGGTCAGGTCGAGGACACGCATCGTTCCTCCGGTCTCCGCCACGGACTCGATGCGGCGGAACTCGCCCTGGTACTTCTCCGCGAACGCTGCCAGCCCGCGCAACTTGGGCAGGGCGTCGGAGAGGTGGTGGCCGTGGGGGTCCACGAGGTCTGCGACGACCTGGCCGGTGTGGTCGGTGCCGAAGAAGATGAAGTCGGGACGGACTGCCTTCCAGGTGCCGGTGTCCTCACGGTAGGCGATGGCCAGCGACTCCTTGGTGGCACGTGCGGGGTTGCGGTACCAGCCCTTGAAGCCGGGCTGCTTGGCCTCGGAGTCAAGCACCTTGCGCTCCCACTCGTTGAGGGTGATCGGGTAGGAGCCGTCCTCGGCTGCCATGAGGTGCATGAGCCGGGTCTCCAGCGGGCCCTCGGTCCCGTCCTTCTCGCGCACCATGGTCTCGGCCTGCGCGGCCTTCGGAACAGTGAGGGAGATGCGTTCAGGTTGGGTGGACATGCCCTCCAGCCGGTCGTACTCCGCCTGCCGCTCATCCGAGAGTCCCTTGCGGGCCACCCGGGTCTGGTTGAGCCAGGTCCGGGCAAGGGCGTCGGCCTCGTCCTCCACGGCCTCTGCGATCTCGGGCACGCGCCCGAGCGAGGCGACGGTGATGTTGGCCTCCAGGAGGTCGTCATCGTCGCCGTCCGGGCCGACCAGGTGGTTGACGTAGGACGAGCACAGTGCTGGGCTCAGGACGCGGGCAGCGGCGCGGTAGGAGTCCTCGATGGCTCGTGGGTCTGCCGACTCCTGGAACGACTTGTAGGAGAACCCGCCGCCGATCCGGCCCCGGGCCTCCTCGCCGCTCATGGTGAGCACGTCCTGCCGGGCCTGAGCGACCTTCTCCTTGTACTGCACCGCCCGCCCGTCCAGGACCGCGTGGAGGTGCTTGTGTGCCTTCTCTACGGCTTCCTCGACCAGGTTGTCCTTGGACAGCGCCGTGGCGAGCGCGGTGAGCCTGCGGATCGGCTTGACGCCCTTCTTCGGGATCGTCACCGAGGGTAGAGCGGCGAACGTCTCCCAGACCTCCGCAGGCACCTTGGGGTTGGGGCGCAGGTCAACAGGGTCGAACAGCACGCGGCGTCCCTCACCGCCTCCGGCGTCGTTGTCCTCCTCGTCCTTAGAGGTCGCGCCCTTCATCAGCATCTCGGCCACGCCGGTGGCGGTCTTGCGGTCGAAGAACGGCAGCAGGCAGTCCACCGAGTTCAGCAACTCGTTGCCCGGGATACGCCGCGCGAGCGGTGTGCGGATCATCCGCCCCAGCAACTGGGTGATGTGGGTCCGGTCCTTGGCCGGGCGCATCGAGACCAGCACCTCGGCCCGGGGGCAGTCCCAGCCCGTGGAGATCGCAGACTTCGCCAGTAGCACCCGCACGTGCTTGGCGTCCTGCACCCGCTGGGGTTCGATGTAGGGCACGCCCTGCTGGCCGACCAACAGATCCTGGTGCTCACCGAAGACGTTCGCCACGGCGTCGGGGCCGAGTTCGGGCCAGGCGTCGTAGATCGTGTCCAGCGTCCGCACCAGCGTCTCAGTGGTGGGCTTGTCACCCACCTGCACCACGAGCAGCGGCACGACGGGATCGGCTTCCTCCTGCTCCTGCGCGTAGGCCAGCCAGGCAGCGGTCGAGGCGCGGACCTTCTCCACCGCCCGACGCAGCAGCACCGTGTCGAAGACGCCCTCCTCGGTCGGGATCGAGAGAACGATGTCGTCCTTCAAGAGACCCGACGCCTGCACCAGTGCTGAGTCCACGACTACCGAGGGCAACGCGGTGCGGCCCTTGGCGTCCTTCATCGCGGCCTCGAACCGCTCGACCGTGGCCGAGATGCCGAAGACGACCGGCATCGGCGGCACCGCGCCTTGGCCGTTGATGAGGCGCTGGACAATAGTGGAGCGGTCCTTGCTCGTGGTGCCCATGCCTCGGTGTGCCTCGTCCAGCACGAAGTAGAGCGTCAGGTCCTTGTTCTCGACGGTGTTGGTGATCACGTCGTAGATCGAAGACTGCATCTCGTCGGGACGGGGCTCGAACAGGCGGACCTGCCCCGGAGCCGGAGCGGGCTCACCGCGCACCAGCCGCGAGTTCTTCGACAACTTCTGCGTGTTGAGGAAGTAGACGTGGCCGGGACGAAGCGACGGTTCGGAGAACGTCGCCTCGATCACCCTGAGGCGCGAGTCGAGTTCGCTCGCGGCTTCCTGCACCCGGGCGCGGGACTGCTCGTTCAGTGAGGGGTCATCGGAGAACCACAGCACGACCGCACCCGGGTCGGGCTCGAAGTCGAACTCGTCGTTGCCGAAGAACAGCGCCTCGATCACCGCAGCCGCCATCACGGTCTTGCCCGCCCCGGTCGTCGCCGTCAGCGAGAACTGAGTCTTGGACCCGTAACGGTGGTACAGGTCCCGGGCCTGCTCCAGGTTCCGCAGCACGTCCCGGACGGCCTCGCCCTGGTAGTCCTTCAACGTGTAGCGCATCAGTGACCACCCCTCAGCATGAAGTTCTGCAAGTACGACTCGTACAGCCGCACCGGGAGCACCGCGCTAGGCAGGTCACGGCACACCATCTGGAACGCCGAGTCATCATCCGTGACGATGAACGCCGTCTTCACCGACTCGGTCTCAGCCACCCGGGCCACGAAGTCCCCGGCCTGGTCCAGGTTCTCCAGCACGCCATAGGTCTCGGCCACGTCCCAGCCGTCCTCACCCAAGTCGGTGATGATCCGGCCCTGCGACCCGGCCCGCATCCACAGCATCGGCGCGATCCGCTCGAACGCCCGGTTGTGGCGCACCGACAACGGTGCCTCGTAGGTGAGCGTGAAGAAGGCGGCGTTCTCCTCGAACCCCTCGCTCATCGGGAACTCGTCGGTGAACTTGTAGTCACCCTTGATCGGCTCGCCCTCGGGGGTCTTGCCCGTGATCGCGGCGGTCACACGGGGCTTGGTGATGTAGTCGCAGATACCCAGCGCCTCCCACTCGGCGTCACCCGGGCGCAGACCCTGCCTTCGGAGGGCGCGCTGCTCCTCGGCGCTGACCTCGTTGTTCGTGACCGAGATGCACTGTCTGCGGCCACCGTCTTGCTTGTTCAGCCGCATGACAGCGTGTGCCGTGGTCCCTGAACCGGAGAAGAAGTCGAGGACGACTGCCTCGGGCTTCGGCGACACGAAAAACCGCAGGGCATCCTCCACCGCGTAGAGGGATTTCGGGAAAGGGAAGCGGCGGGCTGGAAGGAGGAGACTCAGGAGACGCGTTCCGTGCTCCGAAGCCGAGTGCCCTGAGAGTGCCCACTGTGTTGTGGGCACCCGACGACTAACCCCCACGGCAAGGCCGTCCACCTCAATGTGGCCGTCCTTGCCAAGAGTGGCGGCTCCGAAGACACCCTTGCGGACCTTTTCCTGCTCGCCCGACTTCAAGTACGAGATGGCGGTCTGAGGCCCCTGAAAGCGACCTATGCGCAGGAAGCCTGCGTCTCTCAGTGTTCGTGCAGTCTCTGGTCCGACCTGCCATCTCCCCTCGGTTCCGTCTGCTCGCATGGGCCAAACTGCCACCGTGCCCGGAGGCACGGAGACCTGTGCCCTATCAGCAGAGGGAGCGAGAGCGTCACCCACGCCCGCGAAGGTTCCATCGGTGTCATTCAACAAGATGGGGTAGAACATCCCCGGGCGATCTTGGCGCGCGACTCCAGTTCCGGAGCGGATCATGCTGACCCACCGAATCTGCCCCGTGGTCGTTGCCCTCGTTCCCAGCCACTCTGGGCTCAACACCTGGGGCACGGGGGCGGCAGCCCCGAATGTCACGAAGAACAAGTACTCGTCGGATCGTGCGAACTGCCCGACTCTGGACGATCCCTTTGGGTTGATGAGCACACTCACCATTTGGATGCGGGCTTCGGGGAAGACCTGTTCCAGCAGGATGGCCAAGCGTGCATGTTCCTTCTCGTCAATCGTCACGATGAGAACAGAGTCCTCGGGGTTCAGCAGTTCGCGGGCGACCTCCAGCCGTCGCTCCATGAAGGCGAGCCACTTCGAGTGCCGGTAGTCGTCGTCCCCCTCGACGTAGTTGTTGTTGTACTTCCAGTCCTTCGCACCCGTGTTGTACGGCGGGTCGATGTAGATGGCGTCGACCTTGCCGCGATGGGTGTAGGTCAGCATCTCCAGCGCGTGATAGTTCTCTGCGTTGATGACGGTGTGGAACGGCTTGTCGCCCCCACGCTCTACTCGTCCGGTCTCCACAAGGCCGGGGTAGATGCGGTCGTTGAACTCCGCCACGACCACCAGTTCCTCAGCGAGCACCGCTTGCGTCTCCGGCTCCTCCGCGTCCAGTTCCAGCAGGTGGGCGACCCGGCCCCCATCCACGCGCACGATCCGCTCCACCCGCCACAGTCGCTGGTCGCCCTGCTTGACCTCGCCACGAGGGGGCAGCACCCGCACCTTGTCCCCACGACGCACAGCACGCCTCGGCAACTCCACGGCCTCGGGCTGGTGCTGCTCGAAGACCAAGCCGAAGGTCCGCCGCTTCATCAGGGCGGCGAACTCCTTCTCCAGGTCGTCACCGAGTTGCTTGTCGGCCTTGCGGGCCTGGCTCAGTAGTTCAGTCAGTCGCGACACTCGCTACGTCTCCTTCAAGGTCTGCGAGTGCTCCAGACCCGCTCCGTTCATCGTAGGCAAGAGGACCGACAAAACCGGCCAGGCGCGACAGGCCGATGGGCAGGGGGTTCAGTTCACCCAACCTTGGCTCCCAATCCAGCAGAATCGGTCCCATGTACGCTCACGAGTTCTTCGAGGATGAGTCCAACCCGCTGGGAGACCCCTGGAGCGTTGCCACCCGCTTGAACGTGGCGTTGCTCGACAAACTGGCTCGCGGGCCGGTCCCCGGCGACGACGACCTTGCAAGCGCTCTGAACCTAGCCCGACTCGTCCATGAGCAGTACATCGGCTATGGCACGGACTCCTCCCAGACCCTGAACGATCCTGAATCCCGAGTCGCGCTGCGGACCCTCCGCCTTGTCCTCGAACGCCACGGGGTTGCCTTCTCCCCACCCTGGCGTGACTTTCCCTCCTTTCGATCCCACTGGATTGCAGAGGGGTGCGCAGGCCAGGGTGGCTGGCAGGCTAGAAGGGACTTGCTGGAGAAGTGGTTCGGCCCCGTTATCGAAACGCTGGAGCGCGCCGAGGAGCAGCAGTTCCGGGCCGAACTCGTGGAGGCCATTTCACCACGGACGGCGACCGGATGGCCCAAGGTGGACGAGGAGATCGCCCATCTTCGGCAACGCTTCCGAACGGCTGGTGTCCGGCAGGACTACAAGGATGTCGGGAACCGCTGCGTCGGCGTGTTGGAGGCGCTCAGCGCCACCGTGTACGACCCCGCGAAGCACTGCCCGGAAGGCATGAGCGAACCACCAGTCGACAAAACGGACGTGCGCATCGGAGCGTTCATCGACGCCCGCCTGCCCGGCAGCCGCAACGAGAACCTGCGTGGGCTCGTCAAGAAGGCGTCAGCCATGGCGCACAGTGTCAAGCACTCTCCGGCAGCAGACCGAACATCAGCCGGAATCGTGGGGGACGCCGTAATCCTGCTGGCGAACATGCTGCGGCGCTTGGCTGACTAGGCTGGTCCCCTTCCTGACCCCTCAATCACTACTTGCCGACCCTCTTCGGGTGCTCGCTGCTGATCTGCATGAAGTAGATGTTGAGAATCCGGTGCAACGCGGCGAAGTCCTCCAACTTCATCGGACCGACACCACGGATGAGACGCCAGAAGTTCTCCCTGCCCATGCGCGTCTGTTCGGCCACCTGATCGAGAGTGAGCCGCGCGTCAGCGGCAGCCTCGCGGGCCAAGAAGCAAACGAGGTGCTGCCACTGCGAGGCAAGCAGCCGATCTGACTCGTCGGGATCAGTGTCTTGCCGCCACTCCACCTCCTCGTAGTGACCGAACCGCTCTGGTTCAACCAAGTAGGAGCGCGGCGCGTAGGCGTAGCGGTGACGCCGCGACTGATTGGTTTCCATAGCACCAACTCTGCCAGCCACCAAGGGCCGGTGGGCTGTTACGGCCCACCGGTCGCTCGACCGGGCCCACCGGTCGCTCCGTTGGGCCCACCGGCCAACGAGGGTCCTGGATTCGAAGTCGCACAATCGTCACCGTGTTCGAGTGACCGCAACGCTCATCGCCACCCTGACGGACACGACGCGCTCAGTCTTCCGGCAGTCCGACCGGGCCGTGCCACAGCCGCGCCCCGAACCCTTCTTCAGTACGCGCCACCGTGATGGAGTCCGGCCAGGCATCACCCGCGAGGACGGCCTGGAGGGTCGAGTAATCGACGCCCGCCACCTCTTTGGCCGCACGGATGGAGCGGTCACCGATGGCTTCCTGGAGGGCCACCACGTAGCGGCGGATCGACTCGAACACGGGGTCATCCAGCACTTCATCGGGCCATGCTGCGCTCACCTCGCGGGGTTTGAGACGCGCCTTCCTGACCACCCCCTCAACCTACCGGCGAATGACGGTCCCTTTGCGGGTGACTCGCCTCTTGTCATTGCCGAGTGCTATCGTAACCGTAGTTACGGTCACTCTGCATTGCGAGAGGCGCGGATGGACACCATCTCCTACAGCCCCACTGACATCCCACCCCAGGAATGGGCGGAGGTGGGACCCTTCGTTCGCCAGGCCGTCCTCACAGCACAGAAGCAGTCCGCAGCCCGGTACACGACGAAGGACCTCATGGGTCATGTCGCCGCACACGTCCACTGGTGTCGCACGGTGGCCTGCCTGCCGTTGGACGTGTCGGTCATCTTCGACCGAGACGTGATCAGCGAGTCCACTCAACGAGGGTTCCCCGGCTTGAAGACGACGACACGGGCCACGAGGCGGTCGGCGCTGCTGCGCGTCGCGGAATCGGTCTTGCCGCAACCCGAACGCACAAGCCGTCTCGCGCCCCTGCGGGATGACAAGTTGGCGCTGCCCTACACCGAAGATGAGCAGGTGGCCCTCCGTTCTTGGGCCATGGGCCAGACGACCCCAAACCGTCGTCGCGACTGCCACACCATCCTGGCCCTCGGGCTCGGGGCGGGCCTCCCAGCCCCTGACATCCTGCGGCTGCGGGCCCGGCACGTGATCGTGGACGGTCAAGGGGTGTTGCTCCGCGTCGAGGTGAGTCGCCACCCGCGCGAGGTGCCAGTCCTGTGGTCATGGGAGCAGCCACTCCTGGACATGCTGGCCACGCGCGACCCCGAAGAACTGGTCGTGGGGGTCGAGCGGCAGGAAGGCAACGCCAACTGGCTCAACTACTTCATCTCCCGGACGAATGCCGAGAACGGCCTGAAGCCTGACTCGCGACGGCTGCGGAACACCTGGTTGCTTCACCACCTGGGGACCGGAACCCCCCTCGGGCCCCTCGCGCACGCCGCCGGGCTGGAGACGTTCCGAAGCATCGAGAAGTTGTTCCCTCTGCTGCCTCAACCGACCCGCGACGAAGTGCGTCGCTTGATGCGCCGCCCGTTGCGGACCGTCTGACCGCCCGTGTCAGGAACGAAGAAGGGCAAGGAAGCGCCGGGGAGTCGCAGGGCTCCCCGGGACAACGCTGCCTTGAGGTCCTTCTTCGACAACTTGGACTTCCTCCCCACCGAGGGCGCTTTCGTGGCCTCTGATGCCGACCGCTGGCGAACCGCCATCTACATCGTGGAGCAGTCGGGCATCGCTGACCTTCTCGCCCGCTGGCGAGCCGAGGATCGTGGCGACAAACGCCCCGGGCCGACACCGTGGTTGAACGAGACTCAGGTTTTCACCCTGTTCCTGATCCTGACCCTGCACCGCCGCCCGCCGCTGTTCACCGAGATGGCAGCCATGCTCTACCACGCCGACCAGTCGCTGCTGGACCTGCTCGGGGTCGTCAAGTCAGACGCGTCGGAAACGGCCCTGTTCCACCGCGCCTACAACACGTATCACGAGCGTTTGGTTCCCCTGCTGAACCCCGAGCCGGAAAGCCTGTACCGCCTGATGTTGAAGGGCGACTATGCGGCACTTGTGGCCGAGCGGGACGTTGAGGACTGCCAGAAGCGCTGGGAGCGCTCGATCACGTTCACCGCAGCACTGATCTGGGGCTGCTGGATGCTCCTGCCGCGCGAGCACCGTCGCAAGACCACGGTGGACGTGGTGATCGACGCGACCCACATGGCGTCACCGGGGCGTGGCCGAGGAGCCCGGAGCGAATATGTCTCGTCCGACCCGACTTGTGGCTGGTACAAGCGGGACGGCGACCACGACAGCAGCCAGGGCGCTCCGGCCACCAGCCGAGCCAAGACCCGATTCAAGCGCACCGCCGACGAACTGGTCTGGGCCCGGGAGTTCACCCTGCTCGCGCTCTGCCTACCCGGCCTTCCCCGCATCGTGGTCGGGGCGCTCCTGGACCAACCGGGCAAGAGGATCGCCCAGAACACCTTGACCCTCATCGACCTCCTCCTGGCCCAGGGCTTCACGATCGAGCACTTCATCGGGGACATGGCCTACCTGCCCGGCTGCAAGATGGAGGAACTAGCGCTACCGCTGCGAGCCCGTGGCATCAAAGGTGTGTTCGAGTACCCGAAGGACAAGACCGCCCTGGGCCTCCAAGGCAGCCACGGGGGCGCGATTCTGGTCGAGGGCACGTGGTACTGCCCTTCCCTGCCCGAAGACCTCATCAACGCCTCAGCCGACTACTTCCTCCGAGCCCCGGGCGATCCCCGACGCATCACCGCCGAAGTCTACGAAGCGCGCCTGGTACAGCGCCGCCGCTACGAACTGAAGAGCAAGCAGCGCGCCGATGCTGACGGCTTCGAGCGTCGAACATGCCCAGCCGAAGGCGCATGGGCAACGATCAAGTGCGGCTACAAGCCGCGTGCCGCCGAGGACGAGAAGCCGGGGCGCACCCTCATCCCGGTTCGGTTGCTCGTGACGCCCAAACCGAAGGTCTGCCAACAGGCATCCGTGACCTTCCCACCGGAGGTGGACGGCAAGTACGGCCAGCACTATGCCTACCGGTCACCTGAGTGGCAGCGGCTCTACACCAGCGGCAGGCAGACCATCGAGTCGCTCAACCGCTCCAACAAGCGCGGTTACTTCGCACCGATCAAGGACCCCGACTGGCGTCCCCGTCGAGGCTGGCTGCCGACTCTCTTGGCGGGGCTGGCCCTGATCATCGCCACCAACGTCCGCAAGATCATCGCGTGGGCCTGGGACGAGATCGACACTGCCCACGGCTTCGAACGCCCTCGGAGGCGAAAGCGCCGCCGCGAACTGACTGCGGGCTACACGCGCCCGGTCCCCAACGCGCCGCCCGACGCGGAAGCCGCCTGACACCCCTCGGCTCCGCCGCCAAGCACGATCTCCACAGTGGTCTCGGCGCGCCCTGATGCGCCCTCTCCGACGCCTCCGTGCCGCTCCGAAGCGCAAATCCGTGGCCAAATCAGGGTGCTTGGGTCGCGCTCGGCCCTACTCAGGGCTACGGGGCGCACCGCGACTCCATCCGCGCCCGCGAGAACGTCCGTCGCGGCTCAGTGCGGCGTCCCGTACAAACAGAAACGGCGCTCCCACCCAAACGACCCCTTGTGCCGGAGAAGGGACTCGAACCCTCATGCCTTGCGGCACAGGAACCTAAATCCTGCGTGTCTGCCAATTCCACCACTCCGGCGCACCCCGAGTGGGGAGCGGGCCCAGTCTACAAGTGGAGCAATCCCAGGTCGCGACGCAGGCGGTCGACGTGACCGGTCGCGCGAACGTTGTACTGGGCGAGATCGATTCGTCCGACGCCGTCTTCATCGACATCGATGACGAAGGTCGAGCGCAGGACACCCTCCATGGACTTGCCGTACAGCACCTTCGTGCCCCAGGCGCCGTAGGCGTCCAGGGTCTGCTGCGACTCGTCCGAGAGCAGGGTGATCTTGAGACCCTTGCGCTGGCGGAAGGCGGCCAGCTTTTCGGGGGCGTCCGGCGAGATGCCGATCACGTCGATGCCGGCTTCCAAGAAGTCGTCGCGGGCAGCCGTGAAGTCGACTGCCTGGGTGGTGCAGCCGGGGGTCATCGCGGCGGGATAGAAGTAGACGACCACCTTGCGTCCTGCGAAATCCGACAGCGAAACCGGCTTCCCATCCGCATCAGGCAGAGTGAAGGCGGGCGCGACTTCTCCAGCGACCAGTTGACTCATGGCTTTCAGATTAGTGACTCCCGGCAAACGCCGGGGCATCCGTCAGATCATGCGGCGAGCGGGGCGAAGGGAATAGGCTAAGTTACGCAGCAACACATCGAATGATCGGGAGGGCACCGTGGCCTCGAGGGAACGAACGCCGGAGCAGATCCGGGCCGACATTGCCGCGTCGCGGCATGCGATGAGCGTCGGTATTCAGGGTCTGGTCTCGGAGGTCCACCCGACCGGGATCAAGAACCGCGCCGAAGACGAAGTCAAGAAGACCGTCAAGGACACCAAGCAGATGATCTACGACACCGTCGATGGCACTCGGCGCTACTTCGTGGACGAGAGCGGGGTTCGCTGGAACAATCTCGGCACTGTCGCGCTGATCGCCGTCGGCGTGGTCACCGTGATCGGTGCCGCGTCGGGGGTCTCGGCTTTGTTCCGCAAGGCGACCAAGTGAGTTCAGAGGAGCGTCCCACGGACGACTCGGATGACAACGAGACCGTCGGTGAGTCGGCCGGGGTAGGAGAATCCAGCCCCACGGTGCTGCCCATCCGGATGCTGCATGACCGCATCCTGGTGGATCCGGATGATGAGGCCGGGGAGCGCCGCAGCACTGGCGGCATCCTCATCCCGGCGACGGTGCAGATGGGACGCAGACTCGCCTGGGCGAAGGTGCTCGCCACCGGTTCGAGCGTGCGCACGGTGAAGCTGGGCGATCGCGTCCTTTTCGATCCTGCCGAGCGTGCCGAGGTCGAGTTGCGCGGAAAAACGTACCTGTTGTTGCGCGAACGCGACGTCCATGCGGTGGCCGCGGAGCGCCTCCAGGATGGGTCTACCGGGCTCTATTTGTGAGTTGTGGCCTCGATTGGGCATCACTGAGAAGTTGCGCTACAGTTACTTCTCGCGCGCACCGCTAGCTCAACTGGCAGAGCAGCTGACTCTTAATCAGCGGGTTCAGGGTTCGAGTCCCTGGCGGTGTACGAATCGAAGCCCCGCCCGGGTTCCCTGGGGCGGGGCTTCTGTTGTCTGTGGACCGAGTTGTCTGCGGACCGAGGGAAGTTCGGTTCCCGAACGGGGACAAGCCGCCGATGACAAGCCGCTGGCCCGAAGTCTTCCGCCGTTCGAGATGCGAACCTACGCTTTCCTTATAGGGAGGCGACACCATGGCGAAGAAGAACAAGCAGAAGAAGGCCGAGTCCGGCGAGCCTGGCCCGTCGGTCAAGGATCCTGGGTTGTACGAGGCGCTGCGCCGCGAGGGTCTCAGCAAGAAGAAGTCCGCTCGCATCGCCAATGCCGCGGCCAAGACGTCCCGCTCCGAGGTTGGACACAAGGGCGGCGAGGCGGAGAACTACGAGGACCGGACCAAGGAAGAGTTGGTGGATCGGGCCCGAGAGGTCGGCATCAAGGGCCGCTCCAAGATGTCCAAGTCGGAACTCATTGATGCGCTGCGTAACAGCTGAGCGCTGATGCGTCCCCGTCGCGCCAAGCCCATCGGCTTCGCGCGGCGGGCACCAGAGCGAATTCGATGAACTCTCAGCAGGCCCTACTTGGCCTGCGGTAGCCGCACCGGTCGTCCACGCGTCGGTCGCGGCGCCGATGGGGGCGGGACTACCGGGCCGATGTCGCCATCGGGGGCGCTGTCCAGGTCGATGATGACCGGCGCGTGGTCGCTCGGCGCCTTGCCCTTGCGAGCTTCGCGGTCGATCCAGGCGGCGCGCACGCGTGCTTCCACCGGCTGGCTGGCCAGAATCAGGTCGATGCGCATGCCGAGATCCTGGTGGAACATGCCCGCGCGGTAGTCCCAGTAGCTGAACATGCGAGCGGTGGGCCAGTGGTCGCGGACGACGTCGCGCAGCCCGATCTGGCCGAAGCCCGCCAATGCGGCCCGCTCCGGCTCGGTGACGTGGGTATGGCCGACGTAGGCGGCCGGATCGAAGACGTCGGCATCGGTGGGGGCGATGTTCATGTCTCCGCACAGCGCCACGTCGGACGGTCCCGCGGCGACGACGTCGCGCAGCGCCGCAAGCCAATCGAGCTTGTAGCGATAGTGATCGGAGTCCGGCTCGCGCCCGTTGGGAACGTACAGGCTGTGGATGCGGATCCCGCCGCAGTCCGCGCTGATCGCACGGGCCTCCGGCTCGGGGAAGCCGGGCATGCCTGAGAATCCGCGCTCGACATTGTCCAGCCCGACTCGGGAGACGATCGCCACACCGTTCCACTGCGACTGCCCATAGGCGGCGAACTCGTAGCCGCGCTCGGTGAGATCGGGACCGATGAGGTTGTCGAACGCGAACTCGGTGAGCTTGAGTTCCTGCAGGCACACGACATCGGGACGGCGCTGGTCGAGCCAGGGCAGCAGGCGGGGCAGGCGCGGCTTCACCGAGTTGACGTTCCAGGTGGCGATTCGCATAGCTTCGAGGCTAGCCGCTGTGGTCCGGCCGGCGGTTCAGCCGGCGACCTCTTGGTCGGTTCGCGCGAGCAGGTACCGCATGCCGGCGCGAGCCAGCATCAGGGTCAGGATCAGAGCCGTCACCGAGAAGAACCCGCCGAGTTGGACGAAATCGCCGAACGCCAGGGCGGTCAACTCCAGCACCAGGAACTTACTGCCCGCCATGACGAGCACCAAGGACAACGCGTTGACGACCCGGCCGACGGGAGTCGGGGCTGCTCGGATTCGTGCAACCACCCGCTTCTTCACCACCAAAACGAGTTCGAGGACGACCTTCAGCAGGATCGCGGTGAGCAGCGCAAGCAGGAAGGTTTCGGAGATCACCCGCGGGAACAGTTCGGAGAACACGCCCAGCACCACCAGGTAGACGAACACGTCCACCAGATCAATCGGTCGGAGCCTCATCTGCCGAGTCTATCGGGCCGGGGCGGCGCAAGGCCGGCGTGAGTCTCGCGTGGCTTCGGGATACGACCGTGTCGGGTCCGGACTCCGGGTGCGGAGGGCACAGACGGTCGTCCGGGTCAGTGCGGAGATCAGCCCGAACCCACCGCTGAAGTGGCAATCCGGTTGCCGGTGTTCATAGCTGTTCTCGAGGCACGCGCGCTAGCGTCGTTGGCAATGACGAACGGAACTGTTGCTTTCCTGCGTGGCAAGTTGCGCAAGATCTGGCCCGGGTTGCCAAGTACCCGGGTTGCTTGGCAGCGCTCCGTGGAGGGCG
>Ga0334888_1002674_pt1 | contig 19018 bp, 15 predicted proteins | sample GraSluR1_MG_FD_207227 | JGI IMG/M metagenome (GOLD analysis project Ga0334888, IMG submission 207227) | Sludge microbial communities from methane-producing bioreactor in Wageningen University, Netherlands - Granular Sludge_3_08-R1 | ecosystem: Engineered > Bioreactor > Anaerobic > Unclassified ...
TAGCGTATTGGACGGATAGCGACTCGCCAGGATCAGCCCGTTGCGCAGCGCGTTGACAAGCGCCGCATCATGCAGCGCGATCAGCGGGTAGGCGTACAGCGCGATGGCCCCCGCCACGGCCACGCCCAGAATGTCGGCGGCTAGCCCGGCCCACGCCACGAACGGCACAGACGGCGCGGCCAACAGCGGCAGAGTAGCCTGCAGCGCGATAAAGGGAACCAAGAACAGCGCCCCCAGCCAGACGCTGCGCCGCCAGACGCGTAGCAGCGCCCGCAGCATCATCCCCAATGACGCGCGCCGCTCTTCGGCAATCGCCGCCTGCATGTGCAGCAGCGCCGTCCACCCGGGCGAAATTAACAGCAAGAACGCCAAGCCCATCTCGACCGGGCGGCCCAGCACGCCCAACACGAATGCCGGCGCGCATAGCGCCGAAAAGATCAAGCCCCCGGCTGTCACCAGGGGCAGATTCGTCCACAGTTGGTTAGCCGTCACGCGCACGTAGTTGGCGGGCGTGAGCGGCTCCAGCCCATCCCTCACCGGCTTACCCTTTCAGGCCGGTCATCGCAATCCCCTGGATGACAAAGCGTTGCGCAAAGAGGAAGAAGAGCAGCACCGGGAAGATCGAGATCATGATGCCCGCCAGAACGTGGGCGCGGTTGCCCATGCCCATATAGCCCTGCAACTGGATGATGGCGATGGGGAAGGTGAACTTGTCCCAATCGCGCAGGTAGAGCAGCGGGCCGAGGAAGTTGTTCCACGAGCCGAGGAAGGTGAAGATGCCTAGCGCCGACAGCCCAGGCCCCACCAGCGGCAGCATTACCTGCCAGTAGATGCGGAAATAGCTCGCCCCGTCGATCTTGGCGGCGTCCATCAACTCAGCAGGCAGCGTCAGGAATTGCTGGCGCAGCAGGAACACACCGAACGCGCTGGTCAACGCCGGCAGAATCAGCGCCCAATGCGTGTTCATCAGTCCCAGATTGCGGATGATAATGAACGTAGGCACCATGATCACCGTCCACGGCACCATCATCGACGCCAGAAAGGCGAAGAAGAGGAACTCGCGCCCGCGAAAGCGCAGCCGTGCAAAGGCGAAGGCCGCCATCGAACACGTCAGTAACTGGGCCCCGGTGACGATCAGCGCGATCTTGAGGCTGTTCCAGAAAAAGAGCAGAAAATCGATATCCGGCGATGTGATGACCGTCCAATAATTGCGGAACTCAAACGCAGTCGGCCAGAAGTCCGGCGGCAGATTGAAGGATGCGCTCGGGTTGCGCAGAGATGTCGAGAACATCCAACTGATCGGCGCGAACTCAATCAACGCCACGATAATCAGAAACGCCCAAATGACCGCCTCACCCGCGAAATTGGCGAGGGCGCGCCCAGGCTGTGACCGCTGAATAGTGATACGACGTTCGCTCACCGTTGCCATCGATGACTTCTTCCCTTCCTATTGGCGCTCGCCTATTCGTAATGGACCCAACGCCGCGCCATGACAAACTGCAACATCGTCAGCGCGATTAGAATCGCAAACAGCGTCAGCGAAAGCGCCGCCGCATAGCCCATCTCGAAGCGTTTGAAGCCCACCTCGTAGATATAGAGCACGATCAGCCGCGACGCATCACCCGGGCCGCCGCCGGTCAACACAAAAGCGTTGTCGAAGACCTGCGCCGCGCCGATCAGCGAGATAACGATGGCAAAAAACGCGGTCGGCGTGATCAAGGGCAGCGTGACGTAACGCGTCAACTGCAAGCGATTGGCCCCGTCGATCTTGGCGGCCTCATACAGCGACTCCGGAATGCCCTGCAGCCCGGCCAAATACAGCACCATCAGAAAGCCCAGGCTCTTCCATACGTCGTAGAGGATGACCGAACGCAAGGCCCACGTGCTGCTGCTCAGCCACGGCACCGGGTCCAGACCGATCTGGGACAGCAGGTAGTTGATCACGCCGCGATCTTGGGTCAAAAGGAACTGCCACACCAGCGCCAGTGAAGCGGTCGTAGTCAGCACCGGGAAGAAGATTGCTGTGCGCAGCAGATAACGCAGCACCCCGGGCATGGCTCGGTTGACGCCCATTGCCAACAGCAAGCCGCCTACATTGTTCAAGAAGGTCGCCCCCACCACGAAGAAGAGGGTATTGCGGTAGATCAGCAGCATGCGGTTATCGCTTGCGAGCCGCTTTAAGTTCGCCAAGCCGACCCACTTGGCCGGCGAAAGGATGTCGTACTCCATAAAGATGAGAACGGCCGAAGCGAGGATAGGCAGGATCAGAAAGATGGTCAATGCCAATAGGGCAGGCGTAATAAACGCATAGCCGGCCAATGCCTCGCGCCCGCCGACGCCGGCGAATCTGCCGCGCCGCTTGCCGCTATCGGCCTGTAGCACATCGCTGCTCACGGTAGTCTGCATCGAGCAGGTCCTCCGGGGAGGTAGATTATCTGGGGTTGGTCAGAGGGCCAGGGACCGGCGACGGCCATCACATCATCGCGCAGATGTGTGCGCCGCAGTCCCTGGCCCGGTTCGTCCGAATGTCGCTCACCCCGACGCAGCGCGCCGAGGGGCGTCGTTTGTCTAGGCCTTGACCTTGTCCATCTCGGCCTGCAACTCCGTATGCATCGCCTGGACGGCCTCTTCCACGGTGCGCTCGCCGTTCCAGATCGTTTCCAGATGGCGGTTCATCACCGGCTCGATGATGTTGAAGTTGGTGGGCGAAGGCACCGTCTTGCCATAGTCCAGCGACTTATAGAAGAGCGCCGTGTTGGCAGGGCCAAACTCGGCGAAGACCGGCATCTCCGACACCGAACGCAGCGCCGGCACGTTGCCGCCCAGCTTCACCATATCAATCGCCGCGTCCTGGTTGGACAGGAACTTGACGACCTCCCACGCCGCCTGATCGTCCACAGCCGAAGATGAGACGCCCCAGCCGTCGGTGCCGACATCCGTGCGATACGGGCCCGACTTGTACGGCTGGTATTGGATGTCATAGGTCTCGAAGCCTTCCGCCAGCGAAGCGCCGAAGCACCAGCGCCCGCAGGTGCGCATCACCAGGTTGCCGGCGTGGAACTGCGCCGTCTCATCCCAGCCTGCGGGGTTGGGCGAGAACTTGTGCACGAGGATGAGGTCCGCCAGGAATTGCAGCGTCTCGGAGAACTTCGGATCCAACACATTCGAGTCCGCCCAGTCGTCGGTCAGCAGCGAGGTGTCGTTGTTAAAGAGCCAAGCATGCATGCCGAACAGGTTAGCGCCCCAGAACGAATAGGCATAGCGATCATCAGCCGAGCCGGTGACCCGCGCCACCTTCTCGCAAACGGCCAGGAAGTCGTCCCACGTCCAGTCCTCAGCCGGCGGTTCCACCCCTTCTTCTTCAAAGATGGCCGTATTGTAGTAGAGGACCATATTGTTCCAAGAGAACGGGTACTCCATCTGCTTGCCGTCTACCTGCAACATCTCGCGCAGCGTCACATGCACGTCGTCCATCAGGATCTGCTGCGCTTCGGTGTCCGCCTCCAAGAACGGATCCAGCGGCACAAGGATGTTCTTATCGGTCAGCAGGCGCAGACCCTCGATGGCGATCATGATCACGTCCAGCTGCTCGCCGCCGGCAATCTGGGTCACGACAAGGTCCGAATAGGACGACCAGTTGTCGATGGGCGTGGCCGTCACTTTGAGATCGATATCGGGCAGTTGGTCCTTTGCCCGCTCCATGGCGTCGTTCCAGGTGTTGATTTCCATCTGGGAGGTGGCGACGATCGAAACCTTATCCCTGCTCGGCGCAGCCCCCGGCCCTTCGCCGCTCGTCGCCGGCGCGGTCGCCGGCGCACAGGCTGCGGCTACGGCCCCCGCCATCGTCAAGGCAGATAGCCGCAACATATCGCGCCGGCTGAGCAGTCTTCCCCTATCACTATGCATCTCGGCAGACATATCTTCTTTCCTCCTATAGTGGGTGATGGGATTACGGCAAGAGGGTATCGGTCAACAGCGGAGCCCTTCAAGCCTAGCAGAACGGGGGACAACAAGAATGACCGATTTTGGAATATGCGCTGCCGTGCAGGGCCAAGAACCGAGGTAAAGTTAGGGAGCTGAGTACGGACGGAATCTGTATTGAAGCGGCCTTCCGGCAAGCCCGGCAGAGCGGTATTAATTATGGCACATCGCGCCGCGTCGGTCAACCAAAGCGGGCTGTGATTTTCTGGTTGCGCAACAGCTAGTGCGCGCCTGGGCGCGGGGAGAGCGGCAGCAGGAGCGCCGCAGGGATTGCCGTAAACGCGGCCAGCGCAGCGACGGTAAAGGCTGCGGTCAACCCAAAACGATCCGCCAGCGCGCCGACTAGCCATAGGGCCAGCGCCCGCAGCAGAAAGTTGATGAACATGTAGATGCCGTTGGCCGCGGCGCGGTGATCGGGAAACTGGTCCTGGACGATCGCCATCATCACCGGTGTAGGCGAGATAGCGGTCAGCCCCAGGACGATCAGCAGAGGCAGGGCCAACGCCTTCGGTCCGAACAGGAAAATCAACAACAGCACTGGCGCAGCGCACAGCAGCGCCAACAGCACGCGCCGCCGGCCCCAGCGGTCGCTCAACGTGCCGGTCAGCAAAGCCCCCGCCACACCCGCCGCCTCTAGGATGGCCAGCGCGGCCGCGGCCAGCCACAAACTAGCCTGCAGTTCATCGCTCATGAAAATGGGCAGATATGTGGTCAGCGCCACAAGCATAAGCCCCATACCGCCCATCATCCACGCCAGCGCCGGAAAGACGCGCTTCGCCTGCGGCGCCATGTGACGCAACCCCACCGTCTTGTGGTCCAACGGGCGCGCCGCCACCGTGCGCAGCCGCCAGTAGAGGATAGCCGAGGCCAGCCAACCCGCTGCGGCCATACGCCAAAGCCCGTCCAACCCCCACCAGGTCACGCCCGCCACGGCGATCATCGGGCCAAGTGTGCGCCCCAGTTCGCCCGTCGCCATGAAGACGCTCATACCCGTGCCGACGCGGTTGCCCGACACGCGTGCGATCATGGCCGGCGCCGGCGCATGAAACGCCGCCGTGCTCACGCCGACCGCGATCAACAGCAGCGCCAACGTCAGGTAATCCGGCGCCAGGCCGATGACGCTCATCAGCGTAGCCGTAGCAGCCGGAGCTAATATCACGAAATAGCGCAAGCTCACCCGGTCGGCTAGATAGCCGAGAAAGGGCGTGAGCAGACTGGGAAGCTGGGTGAAGATCATCAGCCCGCCCGCGCCGGCATAACCCATGCCCAGCCTGTCTTGCAGAACGGGCAGCAGCGGCGCCAAAAAGGCGGCATAGGTATCATGCACCAGATGCCCGCCGGCCACGGTGGCGACCTGGTCGGTGTGAAAGCGCGCCCCGTCCTGGGCCGCGGCAGCCTTCGCCGCATCAGCCTTCACCGGCTCAAGAGTGCGCGTAGAAATCGATTCGGAAGACATGGCATCCCGCTCTAGGTGAACCGCACCCGACAGCAAAGGGCGCCGGTCGCCTGCCGACCGGACGGTTCTCAGTTAACCCTACCCGCCCCCATCCGTCAAATCGCCGTCCATCCGCCCCCCTGCACCCTGTCAATTTTCTTCGCCACGAATCACACGAATTTCTCGAATTCGTTACAAGCGATTCGTGCGATTCGTGGCGAAGCTTTGCACTCTTTGTGTCGTGGCGGTTGGGATTTCGAGCGGCTTTTTCTTTCCTCGCCGCTGCGGTATAGTACAGCTCTATGGATCTGCTTCCCAGCCGGCGCGCCATCCGCCGCAGCATTGGCCTCTTGCGCTCGCTCGCCATGTACTATGGCCGGCCAGATCGCACGCGGCGCATGGCGCGCTTCTACCGTCAGTTGATGGGGCCGGGCGACCTCTGCTTCGACATCGGCGCACACGTCGGCAGCCGCGTCCGCATCTGGACCGGTCTCGGCGCTCGCGTCGTCGCCGTCGAGCCGCAGCCTCATCTCATGCAACTTCTGCGTCGCTGGTACGGCGCCTCCCCGCAGGTGACGCTTGTCGAAGAGGCCGTCGGCGCCAAGCCGGGCGTGCAGCAGATCTTCATCAGCGAGCGCACCCCCACCGTCAGCACCCTCTCGACGGAATGGATGGCGGACGTACGCCGCGCCGAGTCCTTTGCCGGCGTGCAGTGGGAGAGCGCAACCGGCGTCACCGTCTCCACTCTCGACGGCCTGATCGCCCGCTACGGCGAACCCGTCTTCTGCAAGATCGACGTCGAAGGCTACGAACTGGAGGCGCTGCTGGGCCTGTCGCACCCGCTGCAAGCCGTCTCTGTCGAGTACGTGCCCGCCGCGCGCCACATCGCCGCCGAGTGCATCCGCCGCCTAGACGCCCTCGGCGCATACGCCTATAATTGGACAGTGGGCGAGCAGCATCGCTGGCAGTCGCCCGTTTGGCTGAGCGCAGACGCTATGTTACAACGCCTGGCAAGCCTGCCCGCCGGCGCCGCTTCCGGCGACATCTACGCCCAGCTGCACCCATCCCCTGAACAGTGAGCCGCCCGCCATGCCCGCCGACTACCCGGATGCTGAAGCCCGTCGCCGCACCGTTCTCGTCGTCGTCGTCAACAACCCCGATGACTTCCGCCGCGTCGCCTCGGAGGGTTGGTATCGCATCCCCCAGCGCAGCGCGCCGCGTCGCATCGGCGCCGATTATCTTGCCTTCTATCAAACCGGCGCGTTCAAAGGACAGGAAGAGGCGCAGACCGTCACCTACTACGCCTCCACCAGGCGCTACCAACTCATCACCCGCCGCGAACTGCTGCCTGCCGAACCGGATCACCCGCGCGCCGGAGACTACTACTTCCGCATCGACATCGGCCCGCTGCAACGCCTGGCGCGGCCCATTCCCGCCGCTTCGCTGCGCCGCATCACCTTTATCCCCACCACACTCGACCGTCTTCTTCGCGCGCCGGACGTGCGCGACCTTTTCTATCACGAGGACCCGTTCGACAAGCTCTGGCGGACCTTGCGCGCCAACCGTCTGCGCCTCATGAAGAACCGCCTCGTCGACGACTGGCCGGTCGACATCACGCTGCGCGCCCGCGGCGGCTATCTAGGCATCCGCTGCTCCAATGACCCCGAAGCCCGCACCCAGGCGCGTGAGCTCGCGCCCATCCCCGCGCCGGCGCGCTGGGAGATCCTCTGGCTGCCCGCCGACGAGCTTGAGCGCGATCTCGAAGCGTGCCTGCGTCGCGTCGGGGCCGCGCTGATCGACCTCGGCGGATCCGACCTGAATGCGGAGTAACCGGCGCGGCTGCGCCGGCGTAGAGGAACCGCAGGCCGCCTGAATGGCCCGCCGCCGATGACCATGCACAAGCGCATCCCCCAGCCAACCGTCAACGCCGTCGCCGCCAATCACAGCGCCCTGCGCGCCCTGCGCCGCCATTGGCTCATGGCCGCGCTCCTCTACGCCGCAGCCATCTCCGCCGCCTATTCCTGGCTCGCCCGCTCCGCTTTCGCCGCGCACGCCGCGGGCTGGCTTATATGGACGGGCGTCACCGCCGCCGTCCTCCTCGGCTTCCTCTGGCGCATCCTGCCCCGCAACCGTCGCAAGGGCGAAACGCAACTCTTCCCCGATTTCGGCTACGGCACCTGGCTCAGCCTGTTCTGCGGCCTCCTGATCGCTTTGCTGGCAGGCTTTCTCTTTCGCCCCATGCCGGAGGGCTGGTTAGCCTGGGCGCCCGCGCTTCTCTACACTGTCGCCCGCCTGCTCGACCTATGGGACGGCTATCTGGCACGCCGCGCCAACCGCGTCAGCGAACTGGGCGCCGCGCTCGACATCGAACTGGACGGGCTGGGACTGCTCATCGCCGTGGCCCTCGGCGTTCAGTATGGGCGTCTGCCCGTGTGGTATCTGCTCCTGGCCGTCAGCCGCCAGCTCTTCGTGGCGGGCATGTGGCTGCTCAACCGCCGCGGCAAGCCCGTCTACGACCTGCCGCCTAGCGAAAACCGCCGCATCATCGCCGGCTTCCAGACCGGCTTCCTGACCGTCGTCCTGTGGCCCATCCTCTCGCCGCCGCTGACCCGGTTCATGGCGTTGGCCTTCGCCATCCCCCTCGTCGCCAGCTTCGGTCGCGACTGGCTCGTCGTCAGCGGCGTCCTCGACCCGGACGCGCCCGCCTACCTGCGCGGCCGTCGCATCGTCAAACGCGTCGTCGAAGGTTGGCTGCCGCTCGTTGCACGCGTCGGCGGAGCGCTTCTCGGCGCCGGGCTGCTGTGGCGCAATGCGCCTAGCTTCGCTGCCTGGCAAGCGAGTCTCGACGCAGCCGGTATTGCGGACGCTCTCGGCGCGATCTGGGCCGCAGTCGCCCTGATCGCGCCGGCCTTGCTCTTCTTCGCGCTGGGCAGCGCCGCTCGCCTAGCCGCTATCTTCGTCATTGCCCTCGCTTTTCTCGACATCTCCGCCGCAGAGCTTAGCTGGCGCGATAACGCCTGGCTCCTGTTGAGCGGCATCCTCGTCGCTCACTTCGGCGGCGGCTTCTACGCCCTGTGGCAGCCGGAAGAAGACATCCTCCACCGCCGCCTGGGCGACACCGGACCAGCCCTGCGTTGAGCAGCCTGCGCCAACTCATGCGTCAATTGACGGAACGCGTCTCCGCGTTTCTCCTCTTGCCCGCGCCGCCGCCGCGACATACAGTGAGCCATATGCTCATGTATACGCAACGCGATCCATTGACTTTATCCTCTTCCGCCTATCGCCGCAGCGCGCCGTCCCTGCATTGCCTATTGCTCGCCGCGGCGTTGGTCTGCGGCCTGCTCGCCGCACTCGGCGCAACGCCTGCACGCGCCGAACCGCCCGACGACCCTGAATCCGCGGTCAGTCCGGCGACGCTCGACCCGCCCTCGGCTCTCCTCTACCTGCCCCAGATCGCACATATCGGCCAGGCCGCCAACGAAGGTGACCCAAACGGCTGCCCAACCGTCTCGGAAGCGAATTACGCCTCCGTGCCCGTCTTCGGGGCGCGTGCCGGTCACCCGCCGCCGATCCACGCCGACCTCAACCTGGCCGTGCGCGGCTATGTCACCACTACGGCCGCGCTGACCCTCGTCGACATCAACGGGCCGACGGACGACGATGCGCCCCGGCTAGGGACGCTCTTCGCAGCCCGGCCTCTGCCCGCATTTGTAGGAGCCTATCAGGTTAACGGCTGGGATTGGGGCAGCGCAGAGTGTCCTGATGCGCTCTGGGCCGGGCACGGCTGCCGCGCCGCGCCTATCGCCGACCCGCACGTCACGCTGTTGGCGATGGCTTCCGCCCGCGGCGAACCGGTCCTCGCCCCCTATCGCCGGGCGGAGATCTATCCGGCGCGTTATGTTGCGCTGGCGCTTTACGCAGAGGAAACGCGGCTCACGCTCGGCTATACGCGCGAAGACTCGGCAGCCGTGGGCTACGTCGTTCACCTCGAAGACATTTGCGTGGACCCGAATTTGCTCGCGCTCTATCGCGCCCTGGATGCCGCCGGCAGAACGTCCTTGCCCGCCGTGCGCAGCATGGAGCAAGTCGGCGTCGCCGCCGGCCCCGCCCTAAAGACGGCTGTGCGCGATACCGGCTCATTCATGGACCCGCGCTCGCGCAAGGACTGGTGGCAGCCGCAGTAGCGCATCGTTTATGCCTGGGAGCCGTCCACCCCCAGCTCGGTCGCGCAGTCCTTCATGGCGTTCAAGACTCGCTCCACATGCTCGTCGAAGTCTACGCCGAGTTCCTCGATGAACCTGAGGTTCTCGTCGCGGTCGATGGCTTCGGTGAACTTACGGTTCTTCCACTTTTTCTTGACCGAACTGACCTTCACATCGTGCAGGTTGCGATCCGGACGTACGTAGGCACAGGCCAGAATCAGCCCCGTTATCTCGTCGCACGCCAATAGCGCTTTGTCCATCAGGCTCTCGCGCGGGACGCCCAGGAACGTCGCATGCGCCTCGACGGCGTGGATCAGTTCGGGCGGATAATCGCGCTGGCGGAAGAGGCGCAGTTCCGTGCGCGGATGGCCGTCCGCCGCATCGTCCATGTCGGGAAAGCGTTCGTAGTCCAGGTCGTGGAGCAGGCCGGTGACGCCCCACAACTCCTCATCCTCGCCATAGTGACGGGCATAGGCGCGCATCGCTGCTTCGACCGCGAGGTTGTGGCGGCGCAGGCTTTCCGATTCAACCCATTCACACAACAGAGCATATGCCTCGTCTCGGCTGGGCAAGGGCATAGATCAATCCTTTCTATGAGCCGTTCAAGGCCGGACGAAAAGAACAGGGCGGCGCACTTTGCGCCGCCCTGATTGTACCACCCGTAAAAACGGGATGGGCAATCAACTACATGCCCATGCCCATGCCGCCCATGTCGGGGCTGGGAGCAGCCTTCTCCGGCTCCGGAATATCGGTGACCAGAGCGGAGGTGGTCAGGATCATGGCTGCGATGGAGCAGGCATTCTCGACCGCGCTGCGCGTCACCTTGGCCGGGTCGATGATGCCGGCTTCCAGCATGTCCACGTAGTCGTTGGCGAGAACGTCGTAGCCGGTGTTGAGCTTGCCTTCGCCGTGCAAACCGCGCACGCGCTCGATCACGACCGGGCCGTCCAGGCCGGCATTGCTGGCGATCATGCGCATCGGCTCTTCCAGAGCGCGGCGCAGGATCTTGATGCCGGTTGCGGCATCGCCTTCCAAGCTCAGCTTGTCCAGCGAAGGCGCAGCGTTGATCAGGGCTACGCCGCCGCCGGGCACGATGCCCTCTTCCACAGCCGCACGGGTCGCGCTCAGCGCATCCTCGACGCGGTGCTTCTTTTCCTTCAGTTCGGTCTCGGTCGCGGCGCCTACGCGGATGATGGCGACGCCGCCGGCCAACTTCGCCAGCCGTTCCTGCAGCTTCTCGCGGTCATAGTCGCTGGTGCTAGCCTCGATCTCGGCGCGAATCTGGTCGATGCGGCCCTTGATGTCGGCGCTGTCGCCGGCGCCGTTCACAAACGTGGTGGTGTCCTTGGTGCTGACGATCTTGCCGGCGCGGCCCAGGTCCTCGAGCATAACGGACTCGAGCTTGCGGCCCAGTTCCTCTGTGATCACCTGGCCGCCGGTCAGCACGGCGATGTCGCGCAACATGGCCTTGCGGCGGTCGCCGAAGCCCGGCGCCTTGATCGCCAGCGCGTTGACCATGCCGCGCAGCTTGTTCAGCACCAGCGTAGCCAGCGCCTCGCCGTCCACATCCTCGGCGATGACGACGATCTCACGCTTGCCGATCTGCACCAGTTTCTCCAGAATCGGGACGATATCCTGGGCGCTGCTGATCTTCTTGTCCGTAATCAAAATGTACGGATCTTCGATCTCGGCTTCCATGCGCTCGGAGTTGGTGACGAAATAGGGGCTGAGGTAACCGCGGTCGAGCTGCATGCCCTCGACATACTCGGTCTCGAATTCGAGGCCCTTGCTCTCCTCGACGGTGATCACGCCGTCCTTGCCGACGCGGTCCATGACCTCGGCGATCAGGTCGCCGATGGTGTTGTCGGCGGCGGAAATGCTGGCCACCTGGGCGATGCTTTCCTTGGCGCTGACGGGCATCGCCATGTCGCGGATCGCCTGCACGATTTCGTCGCGACCGGCCTCGATGCCCCGCTTGAGGAGCATGGGGTTGGCGCCGGCGGTCACGTTCTTCAGGCCCTCGTTGACGATCGACTGAGCCAGAACCGTGGCGGTGGTGGTGCCGTCGCCGGCCACGTCATTGGTCTTGGTCGCAGCTTCCTTCAGAAGCTGGGCGCCCATGTTCTCGAACGGATCTTCCAGTTCGATCTCCTTGGCGACCGTCACGCCGTCATGGGTGACCGTCGGGCTGCCCCACTTCTTGTCCAGGGCAACGTTCCGGCCCTTCGGCCCCAGCGTGGTCTTTACTGCATTGGCCAATGCGTCGACGCCGGCCTTCAGGCTCCTGCGTGCCGCATCCTCGAAAACAATCTGCTTTGCCATATTTTTATCTCCTCAACTATCTTCGCTGTACCTAGTATCAGATGCCCAAAGCCACAGATCAGGCTATTTCTTCTTGCCGTTCTCGACGATCGCCAGAATATCGCTCTCTTTCAGGATCAGATATTCCTGGCCATCCAATTTGATGCTCGTGCCTGCGTAGCGGGCGTACAGGACGGTATCATCCACCTTAACGTCCATAGCAATGCGCTCGCCCGTCTCTTTGCGCGCGCCGGGGCCGGCAGCCACCACAACACCCTGCTGCGGCTTCTCTTTTGCCGTCTCCGGCAGGAAAATGCCGCTTGTCGTCTGCTCTTCCTGTTCGACGGGCTTCACGACTACTCGATCACCCAACGGCTTCAGGTTCATGTCCAATCCTCCTTAACCATATAACTGACGACTATCTTGAAGTTGTTTTAGGTTGATTTTGCCGATGGTCAAAAAACCCGTTAGCACTCTATGCCTGCGAGTGCTAACGGGCCTATCATACCCGATGCGGTTTTCACCTGCAAATTCTTGTCACATGCAATAGGCTAAATTTCCGCCTTCTCCCGCTAGATTTCCGCTAACGTTGTGTTAGAGAAATGTATGCGCCGTTTCGCCTGTCTTTGCGCCGCAATGCCGTCCGGCTACACGCCGCCCGCGCCCGCTTCCGGCGCCACGGTGCGGATATAGTCTAGCATATCCTCTTCCTCACGGACATAATCGACTAGCTGGAAAGCGGCGTATAGCTCTTGGCTTTGAGAGAAATAGCTGTATGCCCGCGCATATGCCTTTTGCTCTAACGCCACATGTCCCAGGTTGTGCAGCGTGGCGGCCATGTCCGTCCACGCCCCTCGCTTCTCCGAAAGCTCCCGGTCCAACTCATACCACGACAACGCCAGATCAAAATTCCCCTGTGCATAGGCCACAGAGCCGAGGTTGTTATAACATGTGCTGATGCCCACCATGTCGTCGATGCGGCGGAACGTTTCCAGCGCCTGTGTATAGGCCTGCTCCGCTTCTTCCAGCCGTTCCATACCCTCCATCGCCAGTCCCATGCTGTTGAAAACGCTGGCGATCAATTGGTCATTGTTGCGGCGCATGGCAATGCGCAGCGCCCACCGATGCTCGCGCAGCGCCCTTGCGAAATCGTGCAGCCCGTAATAGGCGCTGCCCAGGTTCATGTGGGCTGTCGCCACCCCATCCTGGTCGGCGATCTGCGCCGCGCATTCAAACGCTGCGCGCAAATAGCCGAGCGCCTGTCGCGGCCGGTCCAAAATGCGATAGGACGTGCCCAGGTCGGTATAGGCATAGGCCAGTTCGTTAAGCAGGTCGCGGCTGTCGAAGATCTCCGCCGCCCGGCTCAGCCAGGAGACCGCCTCTTCGACCCGGCCCAAGAAGAACAAATAGCGCCCGATGTTCATCAGCATCCAACCATAGTCGCGGGCGTCGCCCAACGCCAGGGCCGCCGTCGCGCCCACCGTCAGCCAGCGCAGACTGCCGGGCGGATGGCGCCAGAACGCGTAATGCGCCAGGGCCAGGGCATAGTCGCGGGCAAGCCGGATGTCTCCGGGGTCATCGCGCACCTCCTCCGGCAATTCCAGGCCGGCGCTGTCACCGGCGGGATCCGCCACCAAGTCCGCTGGCGACGCCTGCCACAGCCGCTCGATGCGTTCGGCGCACCAGTCCAGCCCTTTGTACATATTGCCCCACTCGGCGTCGATCTCCGGCCAACGCTCCAGCGGCAGCACCTGATAACGCTTGATCAAATCCACATAATATCGCGCGTGGCGGCGCTCCCACTCCTCCCCCAACATCACTGCGTTCTCTGCCACATAGGTGCGCACCAGCGGATGCAACACCACGCGCTGGTTATAGGGATCGTGTTCGATCAGCGCGCGATCGTGGAGCGCGATCAAGGTCTCGCCTAACGCGCGCGGCGTACCCAGATCCGCCCAGAACAGATCGCGCACGGCCGTCAGCGCCGCGCCGCCTGCCGCGCTGACCAGCCGGTTCAGCAACGGCCCAGTCTCCGGATGGATCGAGGCGAAGCTCTCGACAGCAAAGGCGGCCACATCCGGTGCAGCCAGCGTGCCGTCCGGCCCCATCGCCCCCATCAGCAGACCGGATAAATCCTCCCACTCGTAATCCAGCATCAGCCCCAGCGTCAGCCGCAGCACATAGGGCCTGCCCGACGTGAGCGCGTACAACTCGTCTGCACGCCGCAAGGCAAGCTCGCGAACCCTTTCCGGTGCGCGCCGCTGCAAAAAGTCCGGCAGTTCCGCCGCCGACAACCCTTCCAGATGGATATGCTGGAACTGGACCAGTTCGGCAATCGCCGGGCTGAAGTTGCGGTCGATGAGCAGCACGCGCGAATTGCCGCCGGCCTCGTGCAGATGGCCGATGATATCGACCAACGTGCGCAACTCCTCAGGCGCGGCGCCGGACAGCTCGTCCAGGATCAGCAGCCGCTTGCGCCGGTAGAGCTGCTCCAAGATGCTGATCCCCCAGCGATCCTCGCCAATCCGCGTCAGCGTCGTGCCGAATACCGTGTCGAGCGTGCGCACGATGTCATAGATGCGAAACCGGGTCGCCCCGGCCGCGCCTACCCAGGCGATCCCGTCGTCAAAATGGTGGAAGTTGTTCCACGCCGCGGCCATCGCCAGAGCGCTCTTGCCGTTGCCCTGCGGCCCGCTGATGGCGATGGCGGGCAAGTCGTCGCCGCCCGTCATCCATGCGTGCAGTTGCAGCAGTTGCTCGCTCCTGCCGCTAAACCCATCGAGCCGGAAGAGCGCGAGGTTGTGTCGAGTCAATCGTTCGGCCTGGTCTGGCATAAGCAATCCAAACTGTGTCGGCGGCCCTGCCGCTCATACGGCGGTTCGGGCTAGAGGACAAGACAGGGAAACTCGCTGGCCGCGGCGATCTCATAGGTGAGCGCCTGCGACAACTCAGATCCGCCGGACATTCGTCCATACTTCTGGCTTTCGCCGCTTGAGTCGATCACAATCAGATCCGGGCGGACGCGCCGCGCCAGGCTATTCACGTTGATGGGTGTGACCGTCTCAACGTGGTCGACGCGGGCAATTAGCCCCTCGCGCACGGCCGGCGGATCCGGCGCGGCATCCGAGACGACAATCTCGATCTCATTGTTCTTTTGCAGTTGGCGGATGGCCTCTGTTCCGGCTCGGGCCGCCCCGATCACCCATACGCGCATCCTTGCAATCTCCCTTCGCAACGCCTACAACAGACCTATGCTCGACAATATGTAGAAAAAGCTGTAGACCAGCAGCGCCGAAGGAAGGCCCACGATCAGCCCGACCCTCACCATGTCGCGCCGCTCAATTGCGCCGGTCACCGCCACCAGCGTCATGCGCGCCGAGGCGCTGGGCAACATATAGGCTAGCGCCACCGCCATGATTGTCGGCGCCACCAGGGCGGCGGGGTTCACGCCCATAGCTTGGGCCAGCGTAATCAGCACCGGCGCCAAGATTGCGCCCAATGTTACGTTGTTCATAAACTGCGTCAGGACGAACCCGGACAGCACAAGGATGCCCAGCACCACGGCATAGGGAAGCCCATCTAGCGCAGGAGCCAGCAGTTGGGCAAACCAGGCGCTGGCCCCCGTCTTGTCCAGCGAATCGCCCAGGGTCAGCCCTGCGCCGATCACAAAGAACACGCCCCAGTTCACGCCCTTCAGATCGTTCCAATCGACGATTTCCTCGATCGACAGCAGCGCCACTGCGCCGATGGCGACTACCGCGCTGCTCAACAGCGTGGCAGGCAGACCCAGCACGCTCTCCAGCATGGATCCGGTGACCCACAGCCCGACCGACACGGCCATCACCCCGATGATCTCCCGTTCCGGCGGTTTCAGGTCGCCCAAACGCTCAAGCTCTCGCACTGCCGGCTCCGTATCGATCACGACGTTGGCGACGGGCAAGGCGCGCCGCAACAAGAACCATGTCAAGGGCACCAGCATCAGCACCAACGGCACGCCGAATTCCATCCAGTCCAAAAAGCTGAAGCTGCCGGCTTGCCCCAACAGGCCGCCGGCAATGGCGTTCTCGCCGCTGCCCATCAAGGTGCCCATGCCGCCGATGCTCGAACTAAAGGCGATGCCCAAAATCAGCAGTTGCAGCACACGCGCGGCTTTTTCCCGCGGCTCCACCCGCTGCGCAATCGTAATCGCCACCGGAATAAGCACAGCCGCGGTCGCCGTGTTCAGCACCCACATGCTGAGCAACCCGGTCGCCGCCATCAGGCCAAGCAACAGCCGGTTTAGGTTGCCGCGGCTGAGCACTATCGTATAGAGCGCCATGCGTCGCGTCAACCCGTGTTTACGCAACGCTTCGGCCAAGAACAGGCTGCCCAAGATCAAAAAAAGCACGGGCGACCCGAACGGGCCGAACGCACCTGTGACGACATCGATGCCCAGGGCGATCTGGCAGATAGGCACCATCAGCGCGGCGATGGGCAGCGGCGCCGGCTCCAGGGCCAAGATGCTGCCGGTGAAGACGAAGAGCGCCAGCGCCCGGCGCCCTTGTTCCGACAGATCAGGCGGCAGCGGCAGCAACAGCGTCGCCGCGGTCAGAGCGACCACAACCACAAAACGGCGCAGGTCGAAGACCTTGCGCATGCCCGCCTGGATCGGCTGTTGCAGCACATCTAGCGGCGTGACTCGCCGCTGGAGGCGGCGCTTGCTCGTCGTAATGCGTTGGGCGGTCTCTCGCTGCCGTCCGGGGGCCGGCGCCTCTCGCACCGTCTCATCCGCTTCCGGCTCTTGCTCCGCCTGCGGCTCCTCGCCGCGTTGATGCAGCGGCGCAAGCTTAGCCGTCGTCGGCAGCGAAGATTTCAGACGCGATCGCCTAAAGCTCATATCCGCTTGTTCGCCGGGTTGCGGCTAACCGGGTTACAGCAAGGAATCGCCGCGAGATAATGTGACGGAAACTCGTAGAATCCCAACAGGACGGACGAGACCGAACTACCGCGCGTTGCACAGAGTCAGTCCTTCCAACGCCGGCCCGCTCTGCGGATCAATTTCCAATGCCTTATTCAGCCACACGAGCGCCTTGTCACATTCGGTGGGCGATTTGTAAATGAAGGCAAGGCCCGCCGTGTAGATCTGCTCGATGCGGGCGCTGTCGCCGAGAAGGGTCAGCCCCTTTTCCAGCTCTACCGCTGCGTCCTCATAGTTGCGCCGGGCATAGAGCGCCATGCCCAAATGGACCAACGCCGGCCCGTAGTTCGGGTCCAATTCCACAGCCTTGCGCAACACGCGCACAGCCTGCAAGTGGTCGCCGGCGTTGTACAGCCCGTCGCCCAAAGCATCCAGCGTCACCGCCGATTCATAGACTTCCACGGCTTGCTGATAGGCCTCGATAGCCTTGTCATATTCGTACAGACCGACGCGATGCTGGCGCGCCTTGCCGATATACAGGTCAAACCGATAGGGCGCGGCCGCAATCGCTTGTTCATAGGCCTCGACCGCAGCCGTATAGTTGCCGCGCATCTCGTAGAGGAAAGCGGTGTTGCGCAGCGCCAGCATGTTTTGCGGATCCGCCTCCAGCGCCTGTTGCAGATAATCCTCGGCTGTATTCCAGTTTCCTACATCCGTATAGATTTCGGCCAGGATCGCCAAAGTCGTCGCATTCTTCGGTTCGATCTCAAGCGCGTCCAGCGCATAGTTCAGGGCCGCTTCATATTCGCCCTGCCAATCCCGCGCCCGTGCCAGCGCGTTGAGCGCATCCGTGTCCGTCGGATCCAGCGCAACCGCCTTCTCCGCCATTTCCGCCGACTTGGGCAGATCTTGCAACATCAAATAGAGCGTCGAGAGCGCGGCCAGCGGCTTTGGGTTGTCCGGCTCCAATCGGATCACTTGCTCATAGGCCTCCATCGCCGCGGCGACATTGCCCGACTTGTACGCAATTTCGGCGTCGGACAAAAAAGCCGCACCGCTGCGCGTCGGTTCCACGGTCGGCGCCATCGGCTGGGACGAGAGCCAGGCGGGCTGCTGCTCGTACAGAATAATAGCGACGACGGCCAACGCGATCAGGGGCCAAAACCTCGCCATCCCGCGCCGTTTGCGGCGCGGCTTATAGGTGCGATCCAGATACATAGCCTGATTATAGCATCCTGTGGAGGGCCGACCAACTCGATTTGCCTCGGATGCCCGGCTCGTGGTATACATGAAGGCACGGACGCCCCCGTAGCTCAGTGGATAGAGCGTCGGCCTCCGGAGCCGAAAGCACAGGTTCGAGTCCTGTCGGGGGTACCTTCCTGCGCCGCGAGCCGCGGCGCAGGCTTATTCGGAACGCAATTGCAGCCACAGCGCCGGCAGCAACATGGCGATAAAGACCACCAACGCCGCGCCCCATATCCTCAGGCTGTTCTGCAGCCAGGCAGCGCCGGGCATCAGCCCTAGCCCATACAAGATATAGGCCAACAGACCGCAGTTGACGGCCCAGAGCATGCTGTGGACCAACGCCCGCCGCGGGATCACCCGCACCTGCGCGATCAGCAGCATGCTCAACGTCGCGACAATCGTCAACAAAGCGATGATCAGCGATGCCAGTCCGATCGGCTCAGGCGCCTCGATCTCGACCGCCGCCGCTTGCTCCGTACTGCCGCTCACCGGCTCGGCAAGAGCGTCTGACGCTTCTGCGACGACGCTCACCGGCGCCGTTTCTGACACCGGGGCCGAACCGGCCTGCACCGTCGCCCCCTGCACGCTGATGGCGAGCGGTTCGCCGGCGGCGGCTGCGCCCGCCTGCGCCATCACCCGCAACAGCCCGCCGCGTTCCATCAGCAGATCGCGCGAAGCCATGCCATTACGCACGGCGGCGCTCTCGACGCGTGGCGCAGACTCGTCCCCCTCGAACGACAGGACAAAATCCACCGTCCTGCCGTCGCTGACCGGATTGCCGTTGTAATCCAGCACAGGGCCGGCTTGCAACCGGACCTGGTCGCCTGCGGAGATGACAGGCGGCGTCTCCGGCGCCTGCCCGCTCTCGACGATTGGCGTCCCGTCCGCGGTCAGAATGCGTAGATCCAACGGTCGCGCCGGGTCCGGAGCCAGTCGCTCGGTAAGGCTGGCGAAACG
>Ga0334888_1002679_pt1 | contig 18998 bp, 7 predicted proteins | sample GraSluR1_MG_FD_207227 | JGI IMG/M metagenome (GOLD analysis project Ga0334888, IMG submission 207227) | Sludge microbial communities from methane-producing bioreactor in Wageningen University, Netherlands - Granular Sludge_3_08-R1 | ecosystem: Engineered > Bioreactor > Anaerobic > Unclassified ...
CCAGTCAAAGTGGAAGCTTTTTCCTTTGATTCAATTCCATCTATTTCAATTACAAATTGATCTGTATATTCTGTTTTTCTTCCTCTTCTGTAATTTATTATTTTTCCTTTCATAAGTATCCCTCCTAAAAAGAGTATTACTTATTTAAAAGCGTTTATATTAAAAAGGTATTTATATGTTTATTCAAGATCCAATAACTGAAAAAATGAAGCCAATAATGGCTCAAATTGCTGATGAGATTAAAAAATCCTCAAAAATTATTATTAGATATCATAATGATGCAGATGGCATTACAGGAGCACTAGCTATTTATTTAGCATTAAAACCTAAACGGATTTTAAATTATCAAAATAGAGGAGTAACATATGAACCTAGTGATGCATTAAGTGATATACGAAATTTACAATATGAAGAAGCACCTTTAATTATTTTAACTGATTTTTCAACTAATTCTGAAAGTAGAGAAGCAAGACAATTAATCAAAAAATCAGGAATTCCTTTAATTATAATAGACCATCATCCAATAGAAGAACAGATTAAAAAAGAAGCTGATATTTATTTATCTCCCTGGGAAATAGGAGGAGACTCATTTTATACTGCTGGTTGGATGTGTTGTGAGATAGCAAAATTATTAGGATTAAACACTGAAAAAGCAGAAGAATTAAGTAAAATAGCATTAACAGGAGATAAAAGTATACATTATGATCCAGAAGAAAAGGATAAAGAAAAATCAATTGTTTTAGATTATATTGGGATTTATTCTAAATTTCCAAATACATTGGAATTTTATGAATCTGTTTTAAATGATAGAATATTATTTACTTCTATTTCTTCACAAGCAATGGAAAAATTAGAAGAAATAGCAAGAGTTGCTGATAAATTTTCAAGTATTAAAAAAATAAATTTTTCAAATAGAGAAATTAAAATTGTAATCTTACAATTAGATAAGATTGTTAAAACATTTAGTTTTCCATCTAAATCAAAAGCTACAGGAGCTGTTTTTGATAAATACAATGAAGACACTCCCTTTGTTTTAATCGGATATGGTCAAAAATTAATTACAATTAGATCAAATTTACAAGCACAGGAGATTGGTTTTGGTTCTGACATTATTGTAAAAAAAATAAAGGAAAATCTGTCTGATTTAATTTTAAGTGGGGGGGGACATCCAGGTGCTTCTGCAATGAAGATACAGTCAAATAGTGCTAAAATAATAGTCAATGAAATTTTAAAATTGAGTTGAAAAAATGTTGTTGTGAGAATTTAAAGCCAAAGCCAAAATCCTATGACTCTAGATTGCAACTAAAACCTATCTGCACGTTCAGCCACTTCCTTACAGATAGTCAAAGCAATCTGGCGAAATCTTCATCTCACGACATATATATTATGTATCTAAAAGTATATAATACTTTGTTCTTTTTATAAAATGGGGTTTTGTGTTTGTAAAAAATTGCGTCTATTTTATAAACATTTATACATTTAAAATATCTTTAAATGGGGCTATAGCGTAACTTGGTAGCGTAGCAGGCTCCAGGTTTTATCAAACTATCTATAGTTTGTTAAGAGTGAGCTACGTAAGAAACCTGCGGGTCGGGGTTCAATGACCTTTTTCTTTCTTTTAAGAAAAGAAAGAAAAACCTCAACGAAAAAGGAAGAAAATAGGTATCTTTCTCTTGAATAAGAAAGAGGAGTGAATAAATCCCCGTGGCCCCATTTTAACCTTTTTCTTTCTTTAAAAAGAAAAGAAAAACCTTGTAAAAAGAAAAACGTAATCAAAAAATAAGAAAAAGTTTAATCAAAAGAAAAAATTATACTTTTTTAAAACTAGTTTCTTCTGAGATTAAATCATCAATTATCTCAATTAATTTATCTATTTTTATACGTTTTTGTTCTTCAGTATTTCTATCTCTTATAGTTACTGTATTATCCTTTAAAGTATCAAAATCAACTGTAATACAAAAGGGTATTCCTTGTTCTGCAGCACGTAGATATCTTCTACCTATACTTCCAGATTCATCATAAACACATACAAAATGTTTTGATAATTTTTCATAAATGTTTTGTGCTAATTCAGGTAATCCTTCTTTTTTAACTAATGGATAAATCGCAGTTTTTATAGGTGCCATTAAATATGGGATTTTAAACATAGTTTTTCCATTTTCTTTATCTTCTTTTGAATAAAATAAATCTAATAATGCAAAAACAGGCCTATCAGTTCCAAATGCAATTTCTAAAATGTGGGGAATTTCTTTTTTTCCTGTTTTCTCATTTAATATTTCAAAAGATTTTCCAGATTTTTGCATATGTTGTTTTAAATCATAATTTGTTCTATCATGAATTCCGCAAACTTCTTCCCAATTAAATGATTTAAGGTTTATTTCAATATCCCATGCATCATCAGCATAAAATGCTTTTTCATCATTTCTATGTTGTCTTACTCTGATATTTTCTTTAGGAATTCCAAAAGATAAAAATAATTCATAAGCCGAATAAACTGTCCAAGCATATGCTTTGTTTTTAAACATTTTTTTTGTTATTGCGTCTGACATTTTGATTTCAAAAGGATCTTTTTTATTTAATTGATTTTCAGCAGACCATAAAAAGATATTATTATTTTTTATTTTATCAAATTTTTCAAATTCATTTTTGTCAAAAATAATTAATTGTGCTTCTGCTTGTGTAAATTCTCTCATTCTTAAAATATGTTGTCGTGGAGAAATTTCATTTCTAAATGCTTTTCCAATTTGAAAAACACCAAATGGAATTTTATTTCTAAAAAATGTTACATATCTATTAAATGGCAAATAAGTTGTTGTAGCTGTTTCAGGTCTATTATATGCTTCTAAATCTAAACCAACCGTAGTTTTCATCATTAGTTCATGAGATAATATTTCCATTTTAAAATTTCCTTTACATGATGAACATTTTAATTTTCCTTCTTTTATTAAAGGAAGTATATCATTAATAGTATGTCCTTGGTTAGGTAATTGTTCTTCTAAAAGTTTATCAGCTCTATAACTTGCGTTGCATTTTGAACAAAAAATAATTGAATCTGTAAACCCATCTAAATGCCCTGATGCCTCCCAAACTATTTTTGGCATTATAATTGGACACTCGACTTCCCAAAATTCATTTTTAATAAAAAATTCTCTTATTTTATTCTCAATATTATTTTTCAATAATTTGCCTAATGGTGCGTAAGTATAAAATCCAGATAACCCATTATATATCTCTGGTTCTGGTCCCCAAACATATCCTTTATCTTGTAAAAATGATATTAATTCTGTTAAATGTTTTGAATTTGCCATACTTTTCTTTTAAATGAAATATATTTAAATCATTCTGCAAGTTTAGGAATATTTAAAAAGGTTATTTGTTTGATTTAAGCATATTTTTGGGGGGTATGTTAATATGAATAAGATTTTTTTAGTATCATTAATAGTATGTTTATTTTTAGGAGGATTGAGTTTTGCCGATTGTTTTGAGGATGATGGAACCTGCGGAGGTATGTGTCCATATACTGATGGTGCTGATTGTTACGAAGACGATGCCTGTGGGATATGGTGTGATCCTTTCCCCCCACCACCATGCTGGTGGGATGAGGAGGGATCATTATGTCCCGAATCAGGCTGTGATTTTACTGATGGTGGAGGCTGTTATGCTGATGACTGGTGCAATTCTTGTGAAGAACCACCAGAACCAGACCCTTGTGAAGAATTATTCTGCGGAGATGCGTCTTGTGATACTATGTGTGCTGAATCTTGTGATTCTTGTCCTGAAGATTGTAGTGTATGTCCAACATGTGAAGGAGAATATATTGAGAATTGTGGTTCTCTAAGTGAAGGGTTGTGTGATTCATCCTATTTTCAATTTATCGGAATTGGGGCTTATGGAAATCTTTATGCTACTTGTACCTGGATTTTGGTAGAAGAAGAAGGAACTTGCGATTTTGATGATGAGATGAGTTATTGTTATGTTCCTGAAGAGTCATGTGTCAATTTAACTGATTCAGACACTTATGCTGGGAAAATAACAGGAAACATGACTGCTGGATTCACAGTGCTTGACTCAATCACGCTTTGTGAGGATACCTACGAATTTGGAAATGTAAACGCATTAACCATCGGCGCAAATGATGTGGTTATTGACTGTAATAACTCAATAATCAGCAGCAGTACTGGTGATTGCTGTTATAAAGGGATTTATAATAATGGATATACTGGCATGACTGTTAGTAATTGTAATATTATTGATTATTATTATGGTGCACAACTGAAAGCAGGGTCAGATAATTCTTCTTTGGTAAACAATACATTCACAAATAATCTGTTTCCGCTTTCCTTATACTCAAATAACACAGATGTTTTAAATAACACTTTTGGAGCGCCAGAATATTATACTAATATTGAGATTAGGGACAATATATCCGGAACATTTGTCGCATATAATGATTTTGTTAGCGGTACAGGCGGCATAATGTTTTACCGCGCTTTTGGAAACACAGTAATAAATAACACATTTTCAAACTTAACGGGAGCGCCTGTTTATTTGGCTGCTGAAAATGGCGAATACCAATGCAATAATATCATTGCAAACAACACTGGCGAAGGCGGCTTGCCTATTATTTTTTCCAACGAAACAATAATCCTTGAAGACCAAACAATCTCAGAATTATTCTTATGCAATGCAGATGATTCATTTATTAATAATGTAACAGTCATTGGCTCTCTTATTAATGGGTATTATATTAGCGCCATATACCTATTATGGACTGACAATGCCACAATAACAAACTGCAACAGTTCAAATAATGTTAATGGCATCTCATTTGAAACAAGCCATAATAATACAATTTACAATTCAACTTTCAATTATAACTTTTATTCAGGTATACAGTTGTATGAATCTAATGGTAATAATATAACCCAATCAATTGCAAATAATAATAGTGATGGAGAAGAGAATGGTTATGGATTATACATGTATGGCAGTCCAAATAACACCGTAACTTCATGCACTTTCAATTATAATCTTTATGAAGGCATTTATATTGATGAAGGGTCGGATGATAATGAATTTGAAGACAATAGTGTTTGTTTTAATAACGTGGCAGAAGAAGAGGGAGTATACGACATATCTGATTTGTTATATCCTAACAATAATTGGCTTTCAACAAATTACCAGACATCCGATCCTGCTAATTCAACATATTTTAATCAGACTGGGACTTGTGGAGGAGAAGAAGTTTCTTGCGGTGACACAATAACCGAAGATTTGACATTAACCGAAAACTTGGTTTCATGCGAAGGAACAGGATTAATAATCGGCGCGGACAACATTACACTTGACTGTGCCGGCGAGAAAATATCAGGGCAGAACAATGACAATGGAATTCTTATAGACGGGCGCAATAATATAACAATAAAGAATTGCACAATAGAATCATTTTCAACAGGAATTAATGTCACTGGAAATTCAGATTATGGTTTAATACAGAATAATATAATTAAAGACAATACAAATGACGGCATCACAATACGTATTGGTATCAATTATACTGTTTTTGATAATTCTCTTTTGTCAAACGGCGGCAGAGGAGTTTATGTGCGCGACAGCAGTTTCATTTCTTTAATGAATAATAATGCTTCATTCAATACTGGTGACGGCCTTGAAATTGAAGGTGGATTCGGAAATGATATGATAAACAATACAGCAATGAACAACACGGCCTATGGTATGCATACATGCAGCAATTCGGGCGGTCTTTTTGCAAATAATACTGCAATCGGAAACAATTACGGTTTTCATTTGTCTTCTGTTTCATCAACAACATTTGAAAATAATACTGCAATAGTGAATAATTATGGTTTCCACATAGTTGGAAGCACTGATTGTGAATTTATAAACAACACAGCAAGTTATAATACCAATAAAGGATTTTTATTATCATTGAACAGTAATGGAAATACTTTAATTGATAATACTGCCTGCGGCAATTTAGGCAAAGATATAGAGGATGAGGATTACCCTGAGAATAATTGGTCAAATACTAATTATACAACTTCCACCCCAGACAATTCAACATATTTTGACAGGTTTGCAACTTGCGGCGTATGCCTGCTTGAGCCTTCTTGTGATGATGTTTGCGGTGAGATACAAATTTCCGAATATTCAGTTTCGCATTCACCAATATTTATAGGTGAAAGAAATTGCAATAATTCAGTATATATGCTTCATGCAATGGTGGGTGATGGAAATCTGGAGCAGATTTTAATTGATGGACAATTAATTGAATATGCTAATTTTAACACATCTGAAAATTATTTTGTGTTCTGTATAAATTTTACCCTCCTGGGCGGCTCAGATAATGCTACATTTTATATTGCAGAATCAACAGAACTTACTTGTGATGCATTAGAAGGAATGGGATTAGCGTGTTATGTAGAACATCCAGTGCCTGTTTTTGAAGGGAATGGCGATGGAAATAATTTCGCAGTAAACGATATTTTCAATGATACATTTGGAATAATTGTCGGCCCAAACTATGCAGACCCGCCATACTTGAATCATCAATTTGGTTCAGAGCAGGTAACCGGCTACACATTAGGTGGCGATAGCTGTTATTCCAATGATGAATGTACGGACGTATGTGAAGAAGAACCTGAACCTTCTTTACCAATCAACGTCACTCTAACATACCCTGATAATGAAGCAATAATTGAAACAAACTCAACAACCCTAAATTATACTGTTAACATTGAAGCAAACTGCACTGTTTACCATAACAAAACAGGCTGGGGCGCTGACTGTGCAACAAATAATACAGAAGGCGCATCTTGTGAAATTGATGTATTGGAAAACGGGGTTTATGAATGGAATGTTTATTGTGTTGACTCTTCAAATGCATCAAACAATGCCTGGGGTGAAACAAACTGGACATTCACGGTTAATGTGACAGGTCCAGAAGAACCAGTAAACGTAACCTTAGTTTATCCAACAGATTCTGAAACACTGGACACAAACGCGACCACGCTAAATTACACCGTAAACATCGAAAGCAACTGCACTGTTTACCATAACATTTCCGGCAGCTGGACAGGCGACTGCGCTACGAATGAAACAACCGGCGATTCGTGCACTGTCGAGCCATTAGCTAATGGTGTTTATATCTGGAATGTCTATTGCATTGGCGCAGCAAACGCCTCAAACAATGCCTGGGGTGACGAAACGAACTGGACCTTCACCATCAATTACACTGCGCCCACGCCCTATTCCGGCTGCGTCGACTTGCTGAACGAGAGCACTTACCAGGGGTTAGTGGCAAATGTCAGTGGGCCGGACGGGATCTTGTACGTTAACGGCAATGTTACCTTATGTACTGACACCTATGAACTTAATGCTGGTTCCGGCCAAGCTGCGCTTTTCTTCAATTGCACCCACTGCTACCTGGAGTGTAATGGTTCTATCATTAATGGAACAGATGATGACGGGGATGGTATCACTATCAACAGCAAGGAGTTTGTCAACATCTCCAATTGCCAAGTGGTTGATTACGCGACTGGTATTTCCCTCGTCTCCAGCTCCAACAACACCCTCACTAACAACACCGCCAGCTCCAATGAAGACACAGGAATCTACCTCACCTCCAGCTCCAACACACTTACCAACAACACAGCCTCCTCCAACAACGGCTACGGCATCCTCCTCGACTCCAGCTCTAACAATACCCTCACCAACAACACCGTCACCTTTAACATCTGGGACGGCATCTACCTATGGTCCAGCTCTAACAATACCCTCTCCAACAACACAGCCTCCAACAACAATGTCGGCATCTACCTTTCCTCCAGCTCCAACAACACTCTCACCAGCAACACAGCCAGTTCTAACGATTTCGGCATCTACCTCTACTCCAGTTCCAACAACACTCTCACCAGCAACAACGCTTCCGAAAATACAGAAGGTATCTTCCTCGAACTCAGTTCCAATAACACCCTCACCAATAATACTGCACCCAACAACTGGGCAGGCATCTTTCTAGATTCTAACTCCAACAGCAATACCCTTACCAACAATACCGCATGTGAAAACTCAGATAGGGACATTTACCTATCTTCTAACTCCAATAATAATGAAGGCGACAACATCTGTAACATCCTGTTTGATGACGACAGTAACACCTTGCTTACCTGTAATCACGACTGCTCTTACGTCCCGTCCACCTGCGTTAACCTTTCAGACAATTCAACTTGGGGTAGCAGGGTTTACACTGTTGGCCCTGATGAGCTCGACATGTTTCTATTAGATGAAGGAGAACTGTATAGTATATATTATGTCATAAACGAAAGTGTATCTCTTTGTTTTGATGAATATGTTGATATGCCTTTAGTTGTGAATGTGTCAGATGTTTACATTGACTGTAATGGTTCAACATTACTCGGTAATGGAACTGGTATTGGAGTGTATCCATATAATGTTTCAAACTTTAGGTTAGAAAATTGTACTATAGAAAATTATGCTATGGGAGTTTTAGCATATTTTGTTGATGAATCAAATATTCATAATGTATCAATTTCATATGGGGAAATAGATGAATCTGAATTTATTATTGCAGGAATTTTGAATTACAATACAAGCGCCACAGTATTTTCAGAAATTAATTTAAATTATCTTTCAAATCAAAGTGTGCCTTTATTTTCATATATTTCAACAGATAATACTTTTACTAACATCTCCTCATATTCGGCTTCTGGGATTGGAGTTTTAGTATATTTTGGTTTAAACAACACGTTTGAAAATATTATTTCAATAACTGAAACTGATGCATTATTTGATTTTACAGCAGGCGCATTTTCATTGTTAGGTAGTTTTAATTCTACGTTTATTAATGTAACTGGTGAAAGTGATTTTGTAGGTTTAGTCCTAGAAGAGTCAACTGGCAATAACTTCACTGATTCTGTTTTTATAGGTAGAGGAGATATTGTAATGGGAGGAGAAGTATGTTCAAATAATTTTACAAATGTAAATGGAACAGATGACAGACCTATCTTATTTTACAATGGTGCACAGAATTTAGATAGTATTGAAGCTTCTGCAATAATCCTTTGCAATGCAGATTATTCAAATTTAACAGATTCTTATATTAACAATAGTGGAATCTGGCTGTTCAATACAAGTTATTCAAACATTAATAACAGCGATTCATTAGCGTGGTATGTTTCCATATTTGTTGATGAGAATTCTTCATATAATAATATTTCAAACATGACGCTATCTACCGAAATGTATGAGACTGTAGTTATTGAGGGTGCAAATAATAGACTTATTAATTCAAGTTTAACTAGTTTTGATGAGTGGGCAGTCATTTATAATCTAGGTATTAATTCATCGTTTTTACACAACAATATCACTGGTGCTTTGTGGGTTGAAGACTATTCTGACACAAGCGATTACAATGATTCAACCTCCGGAAACAGGTATTACTTTGCCAACGGCACAGGCTCATGGGAATTATTTGAAATATTTGATCTCAATGATGATAATTGGGCAGATGTAGGACGTGATTATCCTTTCCGTCATGAAACACTTGGAGATTATTGGATTGGAAATGGTACTGATTGGCATCCTTGGACAGATGTTGAACCCTCAGGGGTTTATTGTGGATATGAAGTTGATTCTGATATTAGTTTAGATGCAAATCTTTCTTGTTTTGCAGATTCAGGTTTAAATGTTATTGCAGATAATATTACAATTGATTGTCAAGGGTATTCAATCACAGGAGATAATGCAGGTATAGGTATCAATATCAGAGGTTTCAATAATACTGAAATAATAAACTGTGAAATAGAAAATTTTGTTTATGGAATATATGCGGATGATGCAAACAACACATTCATATCAGATTCTTATATTCACAACAATTCCTGTGATGGCATATATTTCTATTCACCGGATGTGGGCATCTATTTAGATCTTACAGTGGTTGATACAATTTTAGAGAATAATGATGGAGTATGCGATGATGATACCGGAATTATGAATTCTTTCTCAAATCTCGATTTATGGAACAGTCAATTTATTAATAATGGAGATTATGGGATAAACTACGATGGAGAAGAATCATTAACAATATGGACAATAGATGAATATGCATTGTGTAGAAATAATGCAATTTCGTTTAGGGGTGAACTTGTGTTTGACGGTGGTTATTTGGAGCTTGATAATTGCACTTTATCAATTGAAAATCCAGAAACAAATATAACTAGTGAATGGGACATAGATGGAAATTATACAGATATTATATTAGGAATAGAAGTTGAAGAAAATGAAACAGAAACTTTTGAATTACCAAATTCAGATTTAGAAATAGACTTAACAGCAAACGAAACATATAATTTCTCTATTTCTGTTAGATTATTAAATTCAACAGAAGTCAATGATACAAATCCCGATTTACCTATAGGCAAAGTTCCTTTCAAAGGTATAACTATTGAAGTAAAAGATACTGCATATCTTTCATGGGCAATCATAAGAGTATATTACAATCCAACTGAACTTAATGACTTGAATATTGATGAGGATTCACTAAGAATGTATTATTTCAATGAAACATCTGATGAATGGGAATTAGTTATTCAGCAAGGTATAATCAAGGTTAACCCAAGACATGTTTGGGGTAATGTAACTCATTTCAGTACTTATGCATTATTTGGTGAAGAAACTGAAGAAGATGGAGGCTCACCTGGAGGAAGCAGTTATACTGGTGGTGGTGCAAGACCAGTAGGACAGAGTCCAATAACAACTGAAGAAGAAGAATTACAAATAGATGAAGAAGAATTAGAAGAAGAAATAATAGTACCAGAAAAACCAAGTGAAGAAATACCAGATGAAAAACCAATAGATACAACTAAACCATATGTACCTCCAACAATTGAAGAAACACCAGAAGAAAAACCAGTTATTTCTTCCTTAATAATAGGGATTGTTCTATTTGTGATAATTGTATTTATTTTATTTATTGCATATAGAAAAAGACAAATTAAAAAAAATCCTTTAAAAGGTAAGAGGTTAGTATAATCTCTTCCTAAAGGAAGTATTAAAAAGGTTATTTGTTTTTATTTAGAAAGGTGATGATATGCCAACTTTAAAAAATAAAAAAACACAAAAAAAATCAACAAAAAGTAGACCAAAATCAAAAAGAAAAACTAAACCAAAAAGATTAGATAAAAAAGAAATATTAAAAGAGAAACCATTTTCAGATAATACATTATCTAAAAAACAAGAGGTAAATACATTAACAATAGTAGCACCAATAATATTCTTTGTTTTAACATTAGCAGCATTTGGATATAACATATTTATGCCAAATGAGATGTATATAGAATTAATAACTTCAGTGGGATTTGTATGTTTTGTATTGTTTATAATAACATTTGTTTATTCAATGATGAAATTAAATAAGTGTTAAATTTTAAATCACACAACTTTTTCTTTTTTTATTATTTTGATCTTTTTTAATCAATATATTTTTAATGTGTTTTAACTTAATTATGTTTATATGAAGAGACGCAGGTTTACTGACGGCCCCTTTTTTCTTTTAAAAAAGAAAAAAGCCGCACGTTGCGGGAAAAAAGAAAATAGGTAAAGAGTGATGATAACCTGGAGCGCTGAATGCCATACTTTTTCTTTTAGAAAAAGAAAAAGTCAGGCGTGTCAAAAAGAAAACTAAAAGTTTTATCAAAAAAGAGATAAGTATCTATATAGGATAAGATAACTATTTGATTATCTGATATATCTATTAGTATTTTTATCTAGAAAAGAAAATATTAGATAGGTATTTTTTTAAACTTCTTTTTAAAAACTTATCTTATTAAATTTAAAACATGTGGACAGAAGAAATTGAATGGGTAACGAAAAAAATAGACAAAATTTTAAATCAAAATTTCAAAACAGGTTTAGATATAGGTTCAGAAAGTTTAGAATACAGAACAAAAAAACAACCATGGAATCAAACTTTTTATGATTATTTAAATTCTAAAAATATTCAAATTAAAACAATGGATATAAAAAAATCAACAAAACCAGATTACTTACATAATATTATCAAACCTATTAAAATTAAAGATAAATTTGATATTGTATTAGCAACTCATTTATTAGAACACATTCCAATTTTAGAATTGGGAAAAACAGTTAAAAATATTGAAAAATTAATAAATAAAAATGGAATTCTTATAGTTTCAGTACCTAATAATTATCCATATCATGCATTTCCTATTGATAATGGGTGGAGACCTGTTCCCAAAGAGTTAGTTAAACTCTTTAAAGGAAAAGTTTTAGCAACTTCCATTATTGAAACTGAACATAAATTAGATAAATACAAAGGACAACCAAATAGCAGATCAAGTTGTGTGATTCTAAAATATTAAAACAAACATTTTTAAACACAAAAGAGTACTAAAAATAACATGAAAAATGAATTAAAGGAAAACGAGCAATCAACTAATTTTGGAGGCCTATACTCCCAAATAAATATAAGTTTAAACAAATTAATCCAAAAGTAGAACTTGTTAACTTTGATAGAGCAACAGACCTTGATGAAGTTTTAAGAATTGCGAACTCAAAAGGAGTTAAACAATTTTTATCCTCATTACAAAATGAAGATTTTAGTTTACCTAATAAAGTGATTGTCGCAAAAAAACAAGAAATAGTTATTGGGTGGATAACGTATGTTATAGATGAAGATAAAATGAAATATTTAACAATTGCAATTGATTCTGAAACTGAAGAAAAAGGAGTTAGCGATGCACTTTTACAAAAATGTGTTGAAATTGCAGAAAGATATAATTTAACTGAAATCTCAACTACTATCAGATTAGATAATTTATTTTCACAAGGATTATTTAGAAGAAATGGTTTTCAATTAATTAGGGGCATTACTGGGTATGAGGCAAAATTATATAATTCATTTTATTAATCATAAACAAAACTTATGCAATGTAATCCACCACTATTTGTATAAAATAAATAGTCATTAACTGAAGTAGGATATATATTTTTATCTATAAAAAAGTTTCTAACTTCTCTATTTTTATCAGATGCAATTGGATATTTAACTCCTCTTTCTGGAAATAAAGGAATAAGTATTCGCCTATCTTTTGAATTTTTATCTATAAATGGAATTGCACATAAATAATATTTACATTTTATTAAATCATCAATTTGCATGGGAAATGAATGAATAATATATCCTAAACTTTCAAACATATGCCGGGTGTTTTTAATTAATTCTGATACTTCATTTGGTACTGCTTTTTCATAAATTAGAGGGATTATTGGTTCATTTAATACAACTTCTCCTGGTCCTATAATAGTAAATAATAAGTCTAGATGATACATTTTTGTTTTATCTTGCGGACCAACAATTAAAACAGTATCTACATTAAATTCTTTTTTAAATACTGATATAATCTCTTCTCTTTTATAGTCTGGATCATATATCAAATTTAATTCAATGTCATTTTCACCTACAAATAATATATTTTTTTTATTAAATCTATCATATGTAATATTTCCGCCTGTGAAAGCAACTTCTGCTCTTCTTACTTCAAACCCATTTTTTACTAATGCTTTTTCTAAATTTTTATTCGGTCTCCCATAGTAATGTTTTGGTAAGAGTAATATTGGTTTTTCTTTTTGTTTTATTAATTCCATTTGGTCTTGAATAAATAATCCAAGAGGGGTTTCTATTTCATAGTCGATTATAGATATTTGTTTTGATTTAATTTCCCTTTCAAAACGGAGTTCTAATCTTTCTTTAAGTCTAGTATCAACTAAAAATATTATTTTTGAATATTCAGGTAATGAACTAATTAATGTTTTCTGTGTTTCAAACTCAGTATGTGCATAATGCAAAAATATAGTATTTAATTGTCGTTCATATTCTGGATTTATCTTAGGCTTAGATTCATATCCAATAGACCCTAGAATTAAAGTTGAAGTTAGGACAGCAATTGAAAGGAACCTATTTTTTCTATTTTTTTTAGGTTTATCTGTTTGTTTTTGTTCATGTTTCATTAGTTACTTATAAGTTCTCATATTTAAAAATGTTTTTGAGTGTTTAAATATGTTGTAATTCATTTATATGCCCATTTAATTAATTTCAAAAGTATGTTGAATATTTAAAAACATATGCTTGGTTAAAGTCGACCACTAAATATTTTACACAAATATTTAATAAAATTAAATTTAGTTTACACTAATAAAAAAGTAATTTTCTGCGCTCTTCCGACGTTAAAAGTTATTCTATTTTGTTTTTTATTTATGTTTTTTGGTTTTTTTAATTTTAATTTTTTAAAATCTTATTCTTGAAAATTATAAATTGTTTAAATATTTAGAACACTCAAAAAGTTTATATTTCAATAAATTTAAATGTGTTGCTAAGGGTTATAAATATTCTCTTTGTTTTTAATGTATTTAAAAAATGGAGTAGGATAATCATTAAAACAAATACGGGAAAAATTATTTTAATTCTCTTGCTATTAATTTCAATCAGCTTTGCCTGGTGGAATGTATCTTGGAGTGATAGAATAACCTTAATTGTTAATTCATCCTTGATTGATGAAGAACTAACTGATTTTCCAATCCTTGTTAAATTAGATACAAATAGAGTAGATTATCCCCTAGTTAAACCTAATGGTGAGGATATAAGATTTGTTAATGAATATGATAATCTTACTTTTTCACATGAAATAGAATTATGGAATTCAAGTGGAGATAGTTTTATTTGGGTTAAAATACCTGAAGTTTCAAACACTACTAATACATCGTTTTATATGTATTATGGAAATTCAGAAGCAGAAGATACACAGAATGCTACTAATGTTTGGAGTAATGAGTATTTAGCAGTTTGGCACTTGTCAGAAACAGGTAGTTCCACTAGAGAGGATTCAACTTCAACAAGCAATGATTTAACTAGATATGGAGGCACTACTGGAACACCAAGTGTTATTGATGGAGGTAATATTTTTGATGGAGTAAATGATTATTTGAAATCCACTAAAACCATTACATATTCCTCAGATTTTACATTGGAGATGTTTATTAAAGGGGACCCTTCAGAAAATAGTGATAAGAGATTATTTTTTCAATATGATCCTGCAACTAGAGATGGAGTTCAAGTTAGAATTGCTCCAATGTTGTCGTTTAGATACCTTGAAAACAATGCTCAAAGTATTTCTTTTGGAGAAAATATTACTAATGAATGGCAATATTTTGTAGGTAGAAGAATTGAAAATAGAGCATATTTACGTGTTAATTTAACGGATTATAGTCCTGGAGATGAAGTAGTGGGTAGTGTTAGTAGTACAGATAATATTTATATAGGTCAAGACAGAGATAATGGAAAACGTTTTTCTGGTTCTGTTGATGAAATACGGATTTCTAATGTTGCACGTTCTAATGCATGGATAACAGCTTCATATTATTCAGAGATAGATGAATTATTAATCCATATAAAGCCATATTTAGGAGATATTAATTTAACTCCTTTAGAACCAACAACAGACGAAGATTTAATCGTAAACGCAACCTGCCATAGCACAATTCCAGCATCTACACTTACTGTCTTTGTTCAGATGTATAAAAATGGTGTGTTGTATGGAGAGAATCAATCACAAGAAGTAGTTAGTGGGGAAAATACAATTGTTTATACTTTAAATTCTGGAAATACCACTCCAGGAGAATCATGGCTTGCAGAAGTTTGGTGTTCAAATGGGAATTACACAACACAAAAACAAAACACTACTTCTAGAACAATAGATAATACTCCTCCAACTTTAGATTATTATAATATTACTCCAGTTTTACCTTCTACTGAAGATGACCTTTTGATTAATGTTACTTGTTCAGATGTTGATATCGGTGGCACTTTGACTGCTTATGTTCAAATGTATGTAGATAATACAGTTTTCGGAAGTATTCGTAGTTTAGCAGTAATAAGCGGAGAAAACACATTAGTTTATGCCTTAGATAATTCAGAAACATCTTCTGGAGAAAACTGGTCTGCAGAAGTTTGGTGTTCTGATGGATATTTAAATTCATCAAAAGAAAATACATCTGAAGTTTTGGTTGTGGGATATGCAAAAATAAATATTATTTCTCCATTAGACGGAGATGAAATAGTGCGGGGAAAAAATGATGCAGGTGAAGACTCAAAAAGTTATGTTTCTAATACACAAACAATAATTGCAAAAGTTTTTGATGTTAATAATATCTCTAAACCTGTGTTAGCAAATTGCAGTTTTTATGTAAATGATGCATATCAAGGAGATAATTCAACAAACGAGAGTGGATATTGTGTATATATATTTGATAAAACTGTGTTTGATGCTGGTAAATTTGAATTAAAAGTCACTGCTGAAAATTTTACAAATTCATATACTACTCAAGGGTCAGATAATGAATCAATAATTAATACGACATTAATAAAATATATAACAACCCTTACTCCAGAAAATTATAGAACTCCAGGCCCGTATTATCTAGTGGGGGATGCAGCAGTTCTTAAAATTGATATTACAAAAGATGGCAGTCAAGAGGATGTTACTGAAATTGAGGTTAGTTTATATGCAAGCAATGATGATATAAATCCAGTTTCAACAGTTGCTTACCCAAGCAGAAATCTTTTTAGAGTAAGTGAAGGGATTTATCGTTCAGTCAATGTTATTCCATTAGATTTTAACCCATCAAATGATGTTAAATGGGTTGTTAAAGTCAATGATGAAATTTCTGGTGTTAGGCAACCAGCATCATCTGCAAGCCATGCAGATAGAGAAGTTGAACCTACTACTGCAACTTTAATTGTTAATTCAATTGATGGGACTGGATCAAATTTAACTAATTATAGTTTTCAATTATATGATGCAGCTGGATATGCTCTTGAAAATAGATCTCTAACTGGGGGATTGTCAAGAGGAGTGGGAGAAAATAGTAATTATTCGTTAAGTGTACAAATCCCAGATTCAGAAACAATAATTTTAAGAAATATTAATATATCAAATTCAGAGATACAAATAATTCCACAATTTGTTGAAAATTATACTGGTGATCTTCCATCTAATGTTGATAATGTATCTTCAATTATTGCTTTAAATGGAACTAATATTTCTTTTGAAAATGCAACTTTAATATTTGAAAAACAAGATTTGAATATTAATTACATTTTCAAATGTTCAGATTGGTCGTTTGCAACAGGCAATTGCAGTGGTACATGGGATTCAAACCCAGTTTCATATTATCCTTCATTTGGAGAAAATGAAACACACTTCTGGTTCACAGTGACTGAATTCAGTGGTTACGGGGGAGGAGATGGAGGATCAACAATTAATGAAGTTTCCTTAATTCCAGATTTAGATATTTCCAGATTTTTACCTTATAATATAACCGCAAACATCACCAACACAACCGAATTGTCCTCAGTTACTGTTAATGTTTCTGCAATTAATGGAGAAGGTATTGCATGCTGGGATTATTATATCAATGGAACTTGCGGAAGTGAAGAACTATCTTCCCCAATGGTGGATCAAGGAGAAGGAATTTGGTTAAAAGAGAATATTTATCTAGATCATATTTATCCAGAAATTTATTTCTCTGAATCAGATATCACCTGGTATAATGAACCAGATGAGAATAGAATGTGGAGGGGAAATTATCATTTATTTAATTTTACAAATTCTTTTGATATGGAAAATAACATGAGTTTTTGGATCGAATTTAATTCAATTGCAGCTGCAGGTAATTCAGTTGATTTATCTGTTTATATAATTGGTAATGGTTCAAACCAAATAGGATTAGATTATTTTACTGAAGATTGGCGTTCGAAAGACAACACAGAATTAGTTGCAACATTAGATAGAAATATTGCTTTTCACCACACACATACAGTTAATTCTACTCATCACTTGGTTGCATTGGGAACTAATGCTGATGGGACTATTGGAAGTAAAAATATTAATGTTTCAGAATATTTTTGGGTTATCTTATATCCTGATTCTCCAAATACAGGTAGAGGTTGGGATTTGAGATATCATGATGAAATTTTATGCAGTAATACAAACGCTTGGTATATTGCTTCAAGAACTGGTGGGACTTGGAATTCTCCTGTTTTTCAAAACGGTTGTCCTGACGTACATATTCATATCGCAAGAAGAGAAACTATTGTGGATGGTGTGAATATCACAGTAACAGCAGTAGATCAAGTTGGAACAGATTATTGGACAGAAGAATTATATTTTGGTCCGTTACCAAACATGCCTCCAAATCCAACTTCAATTATTTATCCAATTGACAATGTAACTTACGATGGTTCAGAACATGGTGTTGACAATTTAATTAATATTACATGGAATCCTGCAACAGATCCAAACATTGGGGACAATTTAACTTATACTATTTCATTGTATTACGGGAATGAAACATTCATTGAATATTTAGTTAATGATACTGAAGAATTGAATTATGAGTGGAATATAACTGATGTTGAGGATGGAGATTATTACTTAACTCTAAGTATTTGTGATGATGAACCTCTTTGTGTAAATTCAACAATGGCAGGAAATTTTACTATAGATAGAATATATTCAGGGTGCATCAACCTTTCAAATTCTGATACATATCAAGGTTTGGTAACGCTTTCATCTGATACTTATTATATTAATAATAATGTGACATTATGTCAAGACAATTATATAATTGATGTGGGTTCAAGTCCTGCATCTGCATTAAGAATTAATTGTACTAATTGTTATTTAGATTGTAATAATTCTATTATTGATGGTGTTGATGACACAGGTTATGGAATTTATAATAATGATGAAAATAATGATGGTATTGGTATTTACAATTGTCATATAACTAATTATAATTTAGGTATCTATTTTACTAGTATTTCTGGTAGTGTTGATAGTAATACTCTTATTAACAATACTGCTTATGGAAAT
>Ga0334888_1002680_pt1 | contig 18997 bp, 19 predicted proteins | sample GraSluR1_MG_FD_207227 | JGI IMG/M metagenome (GOLD analysis project Ga0334888, IMG submission 207227) | Sludge microbial communities from methane-producing bioreactor in Wageningen University, Netherlands - Granular Sludge_3_08-R1 | ecosystem: Engineered > Bioreactor > Anaerobic > Unclassified ...
AGGCTTCTGAAGTGATTATCAAAGATTCAAGTCAGGATCTTCTTCGGCTTGACTTGGGGGATTGACCCCTCATATTCAATTTTCATAGGAAATCTTTTTCCAAAGGAGAGATGACCCTAATCGACCCGAAAGATCTAAGGTACGAGAGCTCCTTGAATCTTTGTGGAAAAGAACAACAAGGAACCGATATAAATGTCAACGAACAAGTATATCAGGTTTGTTGACATTGCGAGTCAGGTTATCAAAGAATCGAGAATACCCTTATCTCCTGTAAATTCTCAAAAAGGACCTATACTCAACACCAATTACTCACGCTTTTATTGCTCAAAGAATATCTTGCCGAAGATTACCGGGATACCATCGAACTTATTGAAATCATGGATTCCATCAGGCAGAAGATAGAGCTTGATGAAATTCCTCACTTTACGACTATCCTGTTAAATAATCATTTATTTGAATTATAAGATCAACTTTGAAAAGAATTAGGGCTTTTTCGGCTCCTTTAACCATTTTTTTTGGGTGACAAGAGTATTTACTTGATTCGATGCTCTGCACATATTAATATTGGCATCATCAGACCATTTTACAATGTAATTTATGTTATTCGGACACATTCGTAATATCTTTCGTATCGAAGCACCCAATAAAAGAATAGAATCTGCCACCAATGAGGTGATTTTTGAGAATAAATTAATCATTTCAAATCTGCACTCATTCCGCCGCAAAATTTCCATAAACATTGGTAAGCGAAGATCCGAATTCTCTGACCGACTGATTTTAGTTAATACTCGGCAAAAAAGTATGACCTTGAAAAACTTCGAGGTAAGAATTCGATTTTCAAGAGAACTACGTAAATTCTGTGTTTGAAGCAACGCTTGCCAAAAATAAATACTCCCATTTCCGAGATTAAAATCCCCTGCGAGAAAATTATATTTTAGATTACTTTTATTGATCTTATCTACATATTCTTTTTTTAGCGAGTCGAGATCCTCTTTTCTCTTGGTCGCATCCAAACTTGATTCATTATGACTTACTGCCAGACCTGCACTTTTTCTGGATGAGCCCACCCAACCGAGAGGAATATACGACATTAAATATTGCTTTTCTAAACTACAAGCAATCGCTGCAAGATTCGCATCTTGTGGGTGGGTTACGAACATTCGTCCCTCCTGCTTTTGTTTTGCCTCATTCACAATATCGCGATGGAATAACGATGTGGTATACATTTCAGGTAAATTGAGATATGATTGAAGTAAGAGAAGAGCTTTCATTGTTTCGAACTGACAATTATGAATTTTCACAGCTTTTTTTGCATGGTATCGAACAGCAATATCCCCATAAAAAAAACCACAATCTTTCCAAAAGTAATATGCTCTTTCCGACATTATCGTCCGTAAATTTGATTTATATGCAATTTCAGTAAGTCGATCAGCCAAACGGAAAAAATATGGCTGAAGTCCATCATCCTGCCCAACAAATATCAACCACTCACCGCGGGCGTGAGAGAGTGCCCATTCCCAGTGTTCTGTCATACTTAAAGATTTTTCAGGTTCGATGACTATGATATTAGGATGAGAGGATAGTGTCTCTAAATATTCTTTGGATCCATCTATAGAATGGTCATCACTGATAATCAGCTCGTAATCAGTATATTTTTGACTTATTATTGTGTCAACACACGTTGGGAGGTATTTTCCTCCATTTCTCGTTGGTATGATAATGGAGTATTTGGGTTTATATTGTTGCATTTAAGGACCTTTCACTCTCATATGTATATTTTTTACATATGTTCTTCGCCTTGAACCAACTGGGAAAAACTTCTCAAACCATTTTAGTCTACGAATTAACTTCAATTCTTGTTCGATGGATGTCCACTCTACTTGAATTCTCTCAGTGTTTAACCTGCGAAGCTCATCTTTGCCCAGATTGGATCGACTTACTTTACTAATATAATTATAAACATATGAATGAGGATTATCCCGAATATACCTCTCAATGTAAAATGGGACTTTATACAACCTTGAATTAGAATCTGCAACTTTAACCGCGGATTCGGATATTTCCAAATTCAATTCGGTTAATAAATCAATAATAGTTTTGTACGTAAAAAATTTTAGATGTGTTCGATCCAAAATCCCCGTATCTGTGTATGTAAAATCGTCGTTTAAAATGTTTATTTTTATCTCTCCAAATGAAATATTGGGAAGAGATATAATGAAAAAACCATCTGTTTTAAGGAATTTTTGCATCTTTAGAAGGACCAAATCCGGGTTAATTAAATGTTCGAGTACATCTATGAAAGCGATATAGTCAAAGAAGCCGTAGTAATTTTTAAATCTTTCTTCATCAAACTGGTTTAAATCGACTTCATGTAAATCCTTGTATGTTTTAGAATCTCTTGCTATTCGAATACTTTCTGGGTCTTTTTCCATTCCGTAAACGGCACAATTTTTATTTTTAGTAATAAGAATACCAAAATCCCCGCATGAACATCCAACATCTAATACGGAAGATCTCGTTTCAATAAAATTATATGCTATTATTCTTGCATCATTCTTATTTTTGAGATCAAGTTCAAGCCTGTATATTTGAGAACGATCATTAATGTGACTGGACATCTCATCTCCCGAATTTTTTATTTTTAAACTGAATAATTCTGTAATTAATACCGATTTTTCATTTTGCATTTGACATTAGAATATTTTCATTATGCGGGAAAAATGTTCCTTTCCGCCTATATACCCACAGAGAACCTAAATCATATTATAGAATAAGTATAAAATAGCTTATTAATAGATGAAAAATTTCTTAGCTGATGCAATTAAAAAATATACAATAATATTTTCAATATTGAAATTTTATTCAAAAGATTTTTATAAATATACATTTTTTCTTTTTATATTCAGTTTAATAATCGGTTTACTTGAAACACTCCAAATTGTTCTTCTATATCCAATTCTGACCGAATCATTTCACCTGCCCGATGACAACCTAACTTTTTTTGAACCTTTATATAATCTTGTGCGGATCACTGTGAATCTCCCGGATGTAGTATCATTCTGCCTGTTGTTTATTTTATTTGTATTTCTGGGTTTTATAGCCACAATCATTTATTACAGAATCTCCTTCGGCTTTGCAAAAGATGTCACTGTGAAAATTAAAAGGAATATTTTTGAGAAATTGATGAAAAATGACTATAAATATTATGTCGATAATAAACACGGCGATATTTTATATGACGTTGTGATAGCTCCCACCCAAATCAGAATGTTTCTCGAAACGGCAACGAAATATTTCGCCGACATCGTTGTTATCCTTTCAATCCTCGTTTTATTGATTTTCGTATCCCCATTTGGTGTTTCATTGCTTCTTTTTGGCGGTCTGATGTATTTCCTGATACTTAAATACGTTGGAAAAAAGGTGTCATATTATCTTGGAAAGCTTCAGATTTTATCAAGCCAGTCGGAGAATAAAGTAGTAACGGAGTATGTTCATGGCATTAGGCAGATAAGGTCTGTTTATGGAGACAATTACTGGAAAGATAAATATAGTGAAGCACTCAGTAAATACTGGGATAAATTCGTAAAATACCGGTTTTATGAACAGGTTCCCATGGCTGCATTGAATTTTATGTTCTTTTTCTCGATTGCTACTCTAGTTATTGTATTTTATTACATGTACCAGGAAAGATTTTTGTATATTATTCCAGTATTCGGAACATTTGCCTATTCGGCGTTGAAAATTTTACCAAAACTACTCGCAATGGGCGCTAATAATGCTACTCTTATGAATACATGGCCGAATCTCGAAAAAGTTTACCGTTTCCTAAAAGATCAGAAATATCACAGAATCCTAAACGGCGATATACAATTTTCACATCTTGATTCCGACATTTTACTTGAAAATGTCAGTTTCAGGTATTTTAGAAGCCAGGAATTGATAGAGGGAGTGAATATATCAATAAGAAAGAATAAAATGACCGCCTTTGTCGGACATTCGGGATCAGGAAAGTCGACAATCGTATCATTATTACTCAGATTATATGATGTAAAAAGCGGGAAAATATTGATAAATGGTATAGACCTTCGTGAATATGACCTTAGATCATTTCTTGAAAAAGTCGGATATGTGAGCCAGAATACCTTTATTTACAATGCATCGGTCAGGGAAAATATCGCTTTTGGCGGCGAAATATCAGAAGAAAAGATAATTGAAGCTGCAATTAAAGCAAATGCCCATAATTTTATTTTAAATCTGCCTGAGGGCTACAATACATTCGTCGGTGATCAGGGTCTGAAGTTATCAGGTGGAGAAAAACAGAGAATTGCAATTGCAAGGGCTCTTGTAAGGGATCCTGAAATTCTCATACTTGATGAAGCGACTAGTTCACTGGATAATGAATCTGAAGCGATTGTACAGAATTCGATAAATATGGTTTCCAAGAATGTTACCACATTTGTTGTTGCACACCGCCTATCCACTATTAAAAATGCAGATAATATTTACATGATGAGTAAAGGGAAGATTGTGGAGAGTGGGAAACATGATGAATTGATCGAGAAGAGGGGGAAGTATTATGAATTGTATAAGTTAGGGGGATGAATTGCTTATCCGAAATAATTTTGTGAATGCAGGGGCTCTTTTCATCGTGTCCGATAAGCGTAAATCTTCTTGGCACCCTGAAGTATTTTTCATTATTGCAGATTCCTTTTTTATCCTGTAAGATAGACGTTAATGAGAAGCGTGGTCGGATGTTCAACGATAAAACAATACTTATAACAGGAGGAACGGGGTCCTTTGGCAAGCAATTTACTCGAACAATACTTGATCGATATAGTCCAAAAAAAGTCATCATTTTCTCCCGCGGGGAACTCAAGCAGTTTGAGATGGCACAAAAATTCAACCGAAACTGCATGCGCTACTTTATCGGGGATGTCCGTGACCGCGATCGGCTCATCATGGCAATGCGGGGGGTGGATTACGTTATCCATGCAGCCGCCTTGAAGCAGGTCCCTGCAGCCGAATACAATCCAATGGAGTGCATCAAGACAAATGTCTATGGGGCAGAAAATGTTATCCATGCAGCACTCGCCAATAAAGTGCAGAAAGTCATCGCTCTCTCGACAGATAAGGCAGCAAACCCGATCAATCTCTATGGGGCAAGCAAACTTGCATCTGACAAACTCTTTGTTGCAGCCAACAACATTGCAGGAACGGATCCGACACGGTTCTCTGTCGTGCGGTATGGCAATGTCGTCGGTTCACGAGGGTCTGTCGTTCCTTTCTTTAAAAATCTAATCGATCAAGGCACGGATCATCTCCCTATTACCGACGAACGTATGACCCGTTTCTGGATTACCCTCCAGCAGGGGGTTGACTTTGTATTAAAGGGTTTCGAGCGCATGCATGGAGGAGAACTTTTTGTTCCGAAGATCCCTTCATTACGGATTGTGGAACTTGCCAAAGCAATGGCTCCGAACCTCCCACAGAAGATCATCGGAATTCGTCCCGGTGAGAAACTGCACGAGGTGATGTGTCCGGGAGATGATTCTCACCTGACCCTTGAGTTCCAGGATCACTATGTAATCCGCCCGACAATTCAGTTTACCTACCATGTTGACTTTACTACAAACAAGCTGGGTGAGACGGGCAGACCTGTAGAGCAGGGTTTTGAGTACAACTCGGGACGCAACCCCCATTTCCTCACCATCGATGAGATAAACCGAATCAATACCATTTCAGATCTTGAATGATTCCATACGGAAGGCAGGATATCAGGCAGGAGGATATCGACGCGGTTGTCGAGGTTCTACAGTCAGATCTTATCACTCAGGGCCCAATCGTACCCAAATTTGAAAAGAGCCTTGCGGATTTGGTTGATGCAGGATACGGGGTCGCGGTAAACAGTGGCACATCTGCCCTGCATGTTGCATGCCGGGCAATTGGCCTAAATCATGGAGACTGGCTATGGACAAGCCCGATCACCTTTGTTGCCTCGGCGAACTGCGGCCTGTACTGTGGTGCTATGGTGGACTTTGTAGACATCGATCCCCGGACTTACAATATTTCCCTTGAAGCACTGGAGAAAAAGTTACATAAGGCAGAAAAGAATCACTGTCTTCCAAGCGTGTTTGTTCCTGTTCATTTGTGCGGACAGTCCTGTGAGATGAAGGAGATCCATGGGCTCGCAGAGGGATACGGGTTCAAAGTAGTCGAGGATGCGTCCCATGCTGTTGGGGGCCGGTATAAGGGAGAGCCGGTTGGCAACTGCCGCTATAGCGACATTACGGTCTTCAGCTTCCACCCGGTCAAGATCATCACGACTGCAGAAGGGGGCATGGCCATGACCAATGATAATGGCCTTGCAGAGCGGATGGCATTATTACGCAGTCATGGAATCACCCGTGATCCTGCGTACATGACTCATGAACCTGACGGGCCATGGTATTACCAGCAGATTGACCTCGGGTATAATTATCGGATGACAGATCTTCAGGCGGCACTGGGTATTTCCCAGTTGAAGCGCCTTGACGAGTATGTGACCCGTCGCCATGATATTGCAAAACGTTATGACAGGCTTCTTACCGATATGCCGGTTACCTTGCCTTTCCAGCACCCGGATTGCTATTCAAGCTGGCACCTGTATGTGATTCGCCTGCAGCTGGATGCGATGACGACAACTCATCGAGCGGTATTTGAATGCCTGCGTGAACATGGCATCGGGGTCAACCTGCACTACATTCCGGTACATACTCAGCCATGGTACCAGCGAATGGGCTTTAAACCCGGAGATTTTCCCGAAGCTGAACGATATTATACCGAAGCAATCAGCCTGCCTATCTATCCCACAATGACCGATGAGCAACAGGATCAGGTTGTGGCAGCAGTTCGCCAGGCGGTGATGGGATGAATCTGGCAGTTATCCCAGCCCGTGGTGGAAGCAAACGGATCCCCCGAAAAAATATTAAAAAGTTTTGCGGCAAGCCGATCATCGCCTGGTCGATTGAAGCTGCGTTGGCAAGTAAGTGTTTTGATCGGGTTATTGTCTCAACGGATGATGAAGAGATTGCCGTAGTTGCCAGAGAATGGGGCGCGGAAGTGCCGTTTATGCGGCCTGAGGAGCTTGCAGATGATTATGTTACTACAGCAGCGGTAGTCCGGCATACAATCGAGTGGCTCGCGGATGAGGGTGTTTCGTTTGAACATGTCTGTTGTATTTATGCAACGGCTCCTTTTGTGACTGCCGAAGACATCAGGCGGGGGCTTAATCTTCTCATAAAAAATGATACTGACTATGTTTTTCCCATCACGAGGTTTTCATCGCCTATCCAGCGGGCATTAAAAATCACTGAAAGTGGGCGCTTGGAAATGTTTCAGCCTGAACATTTTTACACTCGGTCACAGGATCTGGAAGAAGCATATCATGATGCAGGTCAGTTCTATTGGGGTCTTTCTGAAGCCTGGAAAGAAGAGAAAATCCTTTATTCGCGGAGAACTGTCCCGATTATCCTTCCACGTTGTCTAGTACAGGATATTGACACCCCTGAAGACTGGAAATATGCAGAGTTGATGTTTCACTTACTGAGTGCACGCTCATTCTGGAATAAATCAAAAATACTAAGGAGACCTTAATCATGAAAAAAGAATTTGTGACTGAACAGGAGTCATTCTGGGCTGGAGAATTTGGAGCAGAGTATATTGAACGCAACCAAGGATCGAAATTAATAGCCTCAAACATTGCATTTTTTTGTAAAGCTTTGCGTTCTGCTAATAATCCTAATAATTGTATAGAATTTGGCGCAAATATCGGTTTGAATCTCATCGCTTTGAAATACCTCTATCCAGAACAACAGCAATATGCCATCGAGATTAATCCTGATGCTATAGAGAAATTAAAACAACTTCTACCCCTGGAACATATCTTTCATATCTCGATATTAGATTATTCTCCGACACAACAATTCGACCTTGTATTTACAAAAGGGGTTCTGATTCACATTAATCCGGACTATTTAGTGCAGGTGTACCGCACTTTATATCAGGCAACAGGGCGGTATCTGCTTATGTGTGAATATTACAATCCAACCCCTGTAAGAATCCCTTATCGTGGCCATGATGAACTTTTGTTTAAGCGAGATTTTTGTGGAGAGATTCTCTCACTCTACCCGGATCTCACCCTTATTGATTATGGGTTCGTCTATCGGCATGACCCGAATCATCCGCAGGATGATATTAATTGGTTTTTACTGGAAAAAAGGAAATAAACGCACAATCAACAAGATAAAATTGAAATGTTATGGGAAGATCATAACCCTTACTGGTAATATGCTTAGAAAAACCGTAATTATCTAAAATAAATTGAGTATTATGCCATGAAATCTTGAGAGATGGGTTAAAATGTTTCACTTCGTCATCCGCACCGATTCCTCCCACTCAATTGGCACTGGCCATGTAACCCGCTGCCTCACATTAGCAGATGCGCTAAACAAAAAAGGTGCACATGTCTCGTTTATATGCAGGGAGCACGAGGGGCACCTCTGCGACTTAATCAAAAGGCGGGGGTATCCGGTGCATCGCCTCCCGAAACCCAAGGATACGACGAATACTGACTCAGGACTCTCTCACTCTGCATGGCTCGGTGCACAGTGGCAACAGGATGCTGATCAGACATCCGCCTGTATTCAATCTCTCGAAATTGAACCGGACTGGCTGGTAATAGACCATTATGGTATTGATTATCGGTGGGAACGAACCGTTCGCCCTTTAGTGAGCCGAATCTTCGTCATTGACGATCTTGCTGACCGTGACCACGATTGTGATGTGCTGTTAGATCAGAACCTTTTCGCGGATATGCAAACCCGGTATTCCGGCATGGTTCCCAAAAATTGCACGTTTTTATTAGGCCCTGATTATGCCCTTCTCCAACCAGTTTACGCTGATTTACATGATCGCATTCCGCCCAGGGAGGGTTCCATTCAACGCATCTTTATCTCATTCGGCGGTGCCGACAGTGATAATCTGACGGGACGGACGCTTACCGCTTTTTTAAACCTGAAGCAAACTGATATCGAGATTGATGTCGTTCTATCAGAAAATCGTCCACATACTGCTACCATTGAACGACAGATAACTAAACATCCCACTATTCACGTGTACGGTGCTTTGCCTACCCTGGCACCCCTGATGGGAAAGGCTGATATCGCCATTGGTGGTGCGGGGACAACCACTTGGGAGCGGCTGTGTCTCGGTCTTCCAGCAATTGTGATAACGCTGGCAGAGAACCAAAGGCCAATTGCTAATGGATTGACCGAAAAAGGGTTGATCCGGTATCTCGGACACAAGGATGAAGTATCTGTCCAGGACATCCAACAGGCATTGTCCGAACAAATCAAATACGAATTGGATGGAAACTGGTCCATTAAATGTCGCCAAATCGTCGATGGGAGAGGCGTGGATCGTGTCTGTGCCGTATTGACCGCTACGCCAGATATGCCACTTCATGTGCGTCACGCCCGCCTCTCTGACGAAGAGTTGCTTTTTACTTGGGCAAACGATCTGATCACCCGGAAAAATTCCTTCTCCCCCGAGCCAATCCCAGAAGAAACTCACCGGAAATGGTTCCATGAAAAGCTTCGGAATATCGAAGGATGCAAGCTGTACATCGTGGAGACAGAGGATTGTATCCCGCTTGGCCAAGTTCGATTCGAGAGAAATGAGGAGGCATGGAAGATTGATTATTCACTTGCTCCCCAATTCCGCGGCAGAGGACTGGCCCGGCCTCTACTGGAATCAGCAATGCAACAATTGAGATCCCTGTACAAAGGTGTACTCGTTGTGGGAGAAGTCAAGGGTGAAAATGTGCGTTCTCAAAGGGTTTTTGAATCTCTTGGTTTCAACGCCCAATCCAATGGGAAAGGGAGCATTATTTATCAGCATCTGCTCTGATTCGGACAGCAGGATCAATCAATATATCCCGCGACTTATTCTAAAGTGGCTGAATGAGGGACATGTTGTGCGATGGGCACATGATGCTGGGGATTTACCAACAGGGGATATGTGTTTTTATCTCAGCTATGGAAAAATAGTAAGTAAAGAGTCTCTATAAAACACGATCACAATCTTGTGGTACATGAAAGTAATCTTCCAGAGGGGAGGGTGTGGTCTCCGTTGACGGGGCAGGTTCTTGAAGGATGCGATTCCATCCCGGTAACCCTTTTTGAGGCATCAGAAGGAGTTGATAGTGGTGCAATATATTTACAAGAACAGATAAAATTAAATAGCGATGAGTTGGTGGATGAATTGAGATATTTACAGGCTCAAATGACATTTAATCTTTGCAGAGAATTTATTAATAATTTCCCATCTATATTGGAAATGGTCAATATTACATCTTGCGAATTGATAAAGATAAAAAGAGAGATCAATGACAGACTTCAAATCGAAAATATCTAATGAAACGAGAAATCACAAAAAGGTATTATTATTTACAGGAGGTGGTGGACCGAGTTCGGAGGCTTTGTTTAGATTGCTAAGCGATAGATACGAAATTCATCTGGCAGATGCTGACATTGAGGCTAAACCACATTTAATTCCATTTAGTCACTGGCATCAAATCCCAATTGCTACATCTCCAAAATTTATCGAGGAAGTTCGAAAATTAAGTCAAGATCTCCAGATAGATCTTCTTGTGCCGGGAGTCGACGAAGAGTTAGTGTCTCTTGCATATTCTAAGGAAACATTTACATGCGATTTCTTATTACCCCCCTTAGATTTCATCCAATCACATCTTGACAAATTGGCATCAAATCAGATTTTAAAAATAAGAGGTATAGATGTTCCTAAGACTGAATTACCTTCACGAAGGGACCGTGTTTCATTTCCTTGTGTGGTGAAGCCCCGAAAAGGCCGCGGATCACGAGGATTTGCGATTATTCATTCGGAAAAGGAATTAGATGCGTATTTATTATTATCTAGATCAGAATCTGATAATTTCATTATACAGGAATTATTGACCGGAAATGAATATACTGTGATGATGCTGGCAGATAAAAAAGGTTTGTTACGAGCAGTAGTGCCCGTTCGAGTTTTCTTAAAAAAAGGTATTACTATTCGGGCTGAAACAGATGATAACGAAAATATAGTTAATGCATGCCGTAAGATCCATGAGAGTAAGCCAGTCCCTGGATATTATAACATTCAGCTTATTGAATCGGCGGATGGTAGTGTAATGCCATTTGAAATTAATCCACGAATTTCTACAACAGCTTGCCTTGCTTTAGCTTCAGGGGTAAATTTTATTGAAATTTACCTTAACAATAATGTTAATGATGGTAACAATATATCAGATCTTGCCCCTTTCCAAAATGGTCTAAAGATGAAAAGATCATGGTATAATGAATTTTTAGGGTGCGAATTAAAGTGAAATTTGAAATTGCCCCTGAACGATGGATAGGTGATGGCCAACATTGTTTTATAATCGCAGAAATAGGTTCAAATCACAATAATGATTTTAAATTAGCGTTAAAACTCATCGATGTCGCCGCAGAGGCAAGGGTTGACGCTGTTAAGTTTCAAACGTTCCGAGCTAAGGATCATTACTCACTTCACTCTCCGGGATTCACCTACTTAGATAATTATAGTACATATGATTTAATTCGAAAATGCGAATTGAATCGATCCTGGCATGCTCCATTAAAAGAATATGCTGAAAGCCGTAATCTGATATTTCTATCATCCCCTTGCGATAATGAAGCAATCAACGAATTGGATGAACTTGGTGTACCTGCCTTTAAGGTTGCTTCTTTTGATCTTTGTGATCTCGAATTAATCCAGCATATGGCAAAAACTGGGCGTCCAATTATTTTATCCACAGGTCTCGCGGATTGGATGGATATCCAGAGGGCAGTTGATGTTTGCAGGGATGCTGGAAACGATAAAATCGTTCTACTTCAATGTACATCTCTTTATCCGGCTCCAGCATACTTGAGTAATTTGAGAGCTATCAAAGTAATGCGGGATGCATTTGGAACCCTGACCGGATATTCTGATCATACCGAAGATGATCATATTAGTATTGCAGCTGTTGCGTTGGGTGCGTGTGTAATTGAAAAGCATATAACGCTCAATAGATCGCTTCCTGGGCCGGATCACCCATTTGCAATCGAACCAGAAAATCTCAAGAAAATGATCATAAGATTGAGAGAAGTCGAATCAGCTATAGGTGATGGGAATAAAAATGGTCCTCGACCTGAGGAGCGTGAAATGTTTGAAAAAGGAAGGCGAAGTCTTCATGCACGATCTTACATCTCCAAGGGCGAGAAGATCACGCATGATAAAATTATTATAAAAAGACCGGGCTTGGGCATACCCCCGCACCTCATGTATATGGTTATAGGACGAACTGCCCGGATTGATATTGATAAAGATCAGTGGATCACATGGGAAATGATCTAAAACCTATCCTACTCACAGGGGCTTCTGGCTATTTGGGGAGATATGTCTTTGATTGTTTACAAAAAAAAGGATTACAGGTTATCCCGGTCAGTTTCCATGGTAATGTTGGCATAGCATGTGATCTTACTAATCCCCATGATGTTGAAAAGCTACTCAAGCGTTTTAACCCATCTTCTATAATCCATTGTGCAGCAGTTGTTCCAAAAAATAAAATTGAATATGACGATACTTCAATGGCGATAAAAAATGTTAAAATGATCGAAAACTTGGTAGACAATGCTTTATGTAACATAATTTTTACGTCTTCTATGACAGTATATGAAAATGTAATCCATTTTCCAGTATCCGAGGATGACATTCAACCTTATCAGATTCCTAAAACTGAATATGCACATGGAAAATGGATGGCAGAACAAATTCTCCTAAGTCGACAATTTCCGGGCGATCTTGCCTTTCGATTTCCCGGGTTATTCGGTTTACCAAGGCGTTCGGGATTGATTTATAATGCAACAAAAGCATTTTTAACTGGAGAATCATTCCTTATCGAGTCTCCCCCCCCTATCTGGGCCGCAATGATGGTGCAAGATGCTGCAGAATTCCTGGTAAGAGCAGTACAGGGGCCTTCTTTGCTTCAATCCCAAGCAATTAATGCTGGTTATCACGGGGAGTTTACAGTCCATTCTGTTGTACAAAAAATAGCAAATATCTGTGGAGTCGGGTGGAAAGGCCAACCGCTATCTGAGAGACCTTTTTCCATGTCATTAGCCCGGTTCGAGTCAAGATATGGCCAAGTAAAAGTGTCATTTTCACAACGTCTTGAACAATTTATTTACAGCGTAAAAGCGGATCTTGGAATATAAATATGGGGCTTCTAATGTATTCGGAGTTAAAGACAGCCATTCGATGCGTGGGAAATGATGTGATGAAATGTCGAGAACAGGGAATCACAGAAGGTCAATGGATCGGGACACAATATAAAGCAGAGGCTGATTTAATTGCAAACGAGATATTGACGAAAAAACTTAAAAAAATCCTAGATATTCCAATTATTAGTGAAGAAGATAATTTGTCTCATTGTGAGGAGCGTCCTCATAAATATTGGCTTATTGATCCAATCGATGGAACGGCGAGTTATGCGGAAGGTTTTTCCGGATTTGTATGCCAGGCCGCCCTTATGGAATTTAAACAGCCTCAAATGGCCGCAGTATATGCACCTGCTCAAGATAAATTGTATATGGCTTATCGAGGAAAGGGAGCAACTGTAAATGGTCTTCGGATAAATGTTAGAGAATTTAGTCGAAAAAACTTGATCATCGTAGATAACTTTCCACAACCGCGTGGTATTGCTAGTATTGTTTTTCACGGTCTTCATTGCAAGCAATATTTAGAAAGTGGGAGTATTGGTTTGAAGATTTGTCTTGTTGCTGAAGGTTTAGCAGATATATTTGTGAAAAATGTGCCAGTAAAAGATTGGGATTTAGCTGCGCCACATTTAATATTAGAAGAAGCAGGTGGCAAGTTGACTCTGATATCAGGTAAAGAAATTAATTACAAAGGAAGCTATAAAAAAAATGGATTAATCGCAGTATCATCAAGTGCTTTACTAAGCGATATCTTGAACACTGTTTCAGAAACAGGGTAATCCTATGATGCCAAAGAAGAAAGAAAAAATAATTGGAATCGTCGCTGCCCACCCCGACGATGAGGTTCTTGGCTGTGGTGGTACTATATCCCGCCTTGCTAATGAAGGACATCAAGTGCATATCCTGCTTCTTGCAGATGGGGAGAGTTCAAGAGGGACAAGTGAGCGCTCGATAAAGTCAAAACAACTATCAGAACGAAAAAGTGCAGCGAAACGTGCTTGTAAAATTCTCAATTGCACCTCTGTCGATTTACTATCTCTACCCGATAACCGACTTGATCGGTTTGAACGTCTTGACATTATCAAGAAAATTGAGGAATTTATTGAACACTATCGACCTAATATGGTTTTTACTCACCATATTGGAGATGTGAATATTGATCATCGTATCGTACATGATGCTGTCATTGCTGCATGCAGATCCCGACCCGGACATCCAGTGAGAGAATTGCTTTTCTTTGAGGTATTATCATCAACAGAATGGCGACCCCCCTCATCAGGATGCGTATTTCACCCTAATGTTTTTGTTGACATCTCTAGCACGATATCGAGAAAGTTAGACGCATTAAGAGCTTATGAATCCGAATTGAGAGATTTTCCACACCCCCGGTCAATCGAAGCTGTAGAAGCTCTTGCTCGATGGAGGGGCGCAACGGTTGGAGTAAACGCCGCCGAGGCCTTTATACTTGGCCGAAAAGTGATTTAGAAGATATATTTATCATCTGGATTTTCAATACCGTCCTAATTAAACTGAAATTTCCGTAAAAATCACGTTCTGAATCTTTCTTCTGGATACTCCCTGGAGGTACGACTCGATGATTGCATTTTCGAGGTCTTTTTCCACTCGCGAATAGCGTTCAAATACCTGAGTCTGGAACGGAATATCTCGCAACAGCGGCTTATCGAGCGAGACTAAACCATATGCGTCTTCAGATATCGTGACCTGGTCCCGTTCCGATAGGTGCGTCTCGATCCTGTTCTCTCATACTTCCCAGCACCGGCCAGTTCATCTTCTTCTCTCTGCATCACATCGTTCAAAAACCAGGTGATGACATTTTTCATGCCCTCTTCGTTATCGGTAAGGTAATCTACTACGAGGTCTTTACTATTCATTGCCCTTTATTCCTCTATTTCCCAATTTAGAGTGGATACCGGGACTTTCAATTTTTACAGATTTATATGCACACTACCGACAACTGTCAATGTCGGTTTACTTTTCCCCAGTTTCGTCGGCGTAAAAATACCCAAATGCGTCGGGATAAAATTCCCCAGTTGTGTCGGAATAAAAATCCCCAATGTGCAACCAGAGAGTATCTGGGATGTGCATGCTCGAGGACGAGGAGTATTTTATGTTACTGGATCTAGCTCGTGAACAGGAACTGGCAACAGGGAAAGTCAATATCAGCTTGCTGGCCCGAGAAACCGGGTATGACAGAAAAACCATAGCTCGGCATCTTTCTTTGGATCAACCATCAAAACATCCTCAGACCAGAAATAAGCCAAGCAAGCTGGATCCCTTCAAACCATACATCCGGGAGAGGCTGAATACCTATCCTCGTCTGAGCCGTGTTCGACTTCTGGAAGAGATCCAGGATCTCGGCTATGATGGCGGAACAACAATACTTGGCGATTATATCCGCCAGATCCGTCCGAACATCACCATTCCGGCTGAACTCAGATATGAAACCAAACCGGGAGAGATGATGCAATGTGATTGGCTTGAATATCCCCATGAAACGGCCGATGGCTCCAAAAAGAAGGTATATGGCCTCTCAATGGTTCTTGGCTATTCCCGGATGAGATATGTAGAATTCTTCCCGCATCAAGGTCTTACTGCACTTCTCAAAGGACATCTGGGAGCCTTTGAGTATTTTGGGGGAGTTACTGATATGATCCTCTATGACAACCTTCGGAGTGTCGTTCTCAACCGGAAATATCCCTCAACCGCTTCAGAATTCCATCCTCTCTTTGCAGACTTCCGTGACCACTTCGGGTTTACATCACGGCTCTGCCGCCTGGGTCGAGCTAAAACCAAAGGTAAAGTTGAACGTTCAATTCACTACATCAAAGACAACTTCTTGTATGGTCGAACCTTCCACTCTATCGAGGATCTGAACCTACAGGCACGTACCTGGCTCAATTGCGTCAATGGGAAGGTTCATGGAACCACCCATGAGCTTCCTTTTGATCGCTTGGTTCAGGAGAACCTCCGTCCTTTCGCTTCGTACAAACCGTATCTCCTCAAGAGGAAAGAATCTCGAAAAGTCTCCAAAGACTGCTACATCTCGTTACATGGGAATATCTACTCAGTTCCCTGGAAATATGCAGGGAGGCGTGTTGACGTATATGTCCAGGAGAACCACGTGTCGATTCATGCTGATGGTAATGAGATCTGCATCCATTCTCTCCTGACAGGGAGAAACGAGCGCTCAAAGATAAAAGAGCATTTTGAAGGGCTTTACAAAGAAATCCTGGGTTTATCCAGCAATGTTGCAAAGAAGGATCAGGTAAGCAAACCAGCCATTGATCAACATTCTGTTGAGACACGAGATCTTGCCGAATATGACGTTTTTGCAGAGGAGGGGCAGGTATGACGACTCTTCTCCTCGAACAGATCCATCACCGCCTTGCCATGATGAAACTGGATACGATGGATGTTCTGCTTGAACCAACGCTTGAACGTGCAATGAACGAGAATCTCAGTCCCATAGAGGCGATCGGGTATCTGGTTGAACAGGAATGGAACAACAGGACTGCTACTAGAATTAGAACCCGGACAAAAAGTGCTGGTTTCCCTCTCCTGAAGCGAATTGAAGAGTTTGATTTTGAGTTCCAACCCTCAATTGACCAGACGGTGATCAGTGACCTTGCCACTCTGAGATTTATTGATAATGCAGAAAATGTGGTCTTCCTTGGACCACCAGGTGTTGGAAAAACACATCTGGCGATTGGTCTGGGTGTTTCTGCAATTGAACAGGGGATCCCGGTTCTCTTCATCAATGCGTCTGGGCTGATCGAACAGCTCAAAGAAGCATATCACAGCGATCAGCTTGATCGGTATCTGAAGAAACTCACCCGGCCAGGCCTCCTGATCATCGATGAGATCGGGTATCTTCCATTTGATGCTCAGGCAGCATACTGCTTCTTCCAGTTGATATCTCGACGATACGAGCGGGGTTCAACGATATTCACCTCCAACAAGTCGTTTGGCAACTGGGGCGAAATATTTCAGGACCAGGTAATTGCTGCTGCACTCCTTGACAGAATTTTGCATCACTGTAGAACGGTGAATATTCGGGGAGAGAGTTATCGTATGAAAGACAGAAAGAGCCACAAATTATGGGTGAACAAGCATGAATCGGTAGAATAGAGGTTTCCTAATGTTTGACAGAGAATTGACGATAGGATTAAGTGGGGTGAGGAGAATTATTCCGACGAAGTTGGGGATTTCTAGACCGACGTTGACAACAAATGAGACTGTTGAAAAAAATCCAAAATTGAAAATAAGCTATTCAGTTATCCGAAAATGTCATATTCGACTTTATTCCACCTGGAGTTTGTAATCAAAATCATTTACGAGGGTTTGTATCGACGTCCAAAATAATTGGTAGTTGATATTAACGCTAATTGCTTTTACAATTGTTTATCTAACCCCTCATCCTTTCACAAGCGTTTTCATATGCTCCAAAAGACTATCCCTAATTTCAGGATTCTTCAAGGCAAAATCCATAATCGCTTCCACATATCCGGCAAGATCACCGGTATCATATCTCCTCCCCTGGAAACAAAACCCATAGACCTTCTGCATATCCTTCAGCTTTCTGATACCGTCCGTGAGTTGCACCTCGTTCCCTACACCTTCCCTGGTCTGTTTGATGCAATCGAATATTTCCGGAGTAAGGATGTAGCGACCTATTGCTCCCATATTTGATGGTGCCTTTTCAATGGGAGGCTTTTCCACGATATCTTCCAGGAGGTATAAACCGTCCTCCCTTGGCTTTCCCTTGATAATTCCGTAACTGCTTATCTTGTGATCAGGAACCGGTTCAACGGCAAGTACGGAACGTTCATATTTTTTGAAGATCTCGATGAGCTGACGCGTGCATGGCACATCGTTGACGATGATATCATCTCCAAGGAGAACAGCAAAAGCCTCGTCTCCAACATGCTTCTCTGCTCGAAGAACCGCATCACCAAGACCCTTTGGCTCTTTCTGGCGGATGTAGTGGATGTCAACCATAGAAGATATATCCTGGATCTTTTTCAGTAAGTCTTCTTTATTGTGATTGCGGAGATGCATCTCCAGTTCAGGCGAGTTGTCAAAATAGTCCTCGATAGCCCGCTTGCCCCTGCCTGTGATGATGAGGATATCATCGATTCCTGATGCGACCGCTTCCTCGACAACATATTGGATAACTGGTCGGTCAATCAAAGGCAGCATTTCCTTGGGCATCGATTTGGTAGCAGGCAGGAACCGGGTGCCAAGGCCAGCCGCGGGGATGACTGCTTTCCTGATCACTGTCACCAGCAGACACCCTCGTATATTTTTGCTTCTTTACGTGCTTTCTCGATTCTGCGACCGTCAATGACTATTTTTCCGTGGTAGTCCAGGTTCTCAAAGTCTTTCCATTCTGTCAGGATGAGCACTGCATCCGATGACAGAACATCCTCCGGATTCTGTGCATAGGTGATACCTGGAATTATGGGCCGGAAATTATCCATGGCAACCGGGTCAAATGCCTTTATCTTTGCTCCTTCCTGGAATAACATATTAATCACGGGAATTGCCCTGGTCTCTCGTATATCGTCACTATCTGGTTTGAAAGCAAGACCGAGTATGCCGATTGTCTTTCCTGCGATATCCAAATGGCGTTTCAGGAGATCTATCATTTTTCCAGGTTG
>Ga0334888_1002682_pt1 | contig 18981 bp, 16 predicted proteins | sample GraSluR1_MG_FD_207227 | JGI IMG/M metagenome (GOLD analysis project Ga0334888, IMG submission 207227) | Sludge microbial communities from methane-producing bioreactor in Wageningen University, Netherlands - Granular Sludge_3_08-R1 | ecosystem: Engineered > Bioreactor > Anaerobic > Unclassified ...
GGTATGCGAGTTACTATATCGGATAATATGATTATCATAAGAATTGAACGCTATCTTACCAAAATGGAAAAATATGTCATAGAAAAAGAGCCAAATGGAGTGGAAACGGTTAGATGTATGAGAACTGATGCTGCAACAGGAATAATTAATGAAGGCGAAATCATATTTTTTATGGAAAAACTCGTACAAGCAAAAGCTGTCTATGCTCTCTATGATTCATATCCTCAAGACGAATATTGCGTAATGCTGTTCATGTTTGACAGAATACTGGCTTGACTATGAAAATAGTCGTTTAATAGAAAGTTGCGTTTTCCTTAAGGTCTTTAAAAAAGAGCTTACAGAAGACCAGCATTTTGAAGTTATCTTTGATTAAAGGTTACTGAAAAAATGTTGGTCTTTTGTTTTTTAGTATAAAACCTATTGAAAAAATGGATTGATAATTTTTGTTGTAAAACAATAAAAACATATTTTGAGCCTTTTAATAACTTTTCTTAAGGGCGTTTTAAAAATAGCACAAATGGGCTTTTTCATGGTGGGATTAACAGTTTAAACATAGATATTAAAAAATTAGGAGGGTGAGGCGATTGTCTAAAATTATTGTTTGTTATAAATGGGTATTAATTGAAGAAGACATTAAGGTTAATTCTGATTTAAGTATTGATACCAGTAAGGCTAAAGGGAAGATCAGTGATTATGATCGTAATGCTATCGAAGCAGCTGTACAAATTGCTGGTAGCATGGGTGATGAAGTTATCGCTATGACTTTTGGTGATGCTAATGCAGAACAATCACTTAAAGACGCCTTATCACGAGGACCAGATTCAGGTTATTTAATAAAAGATAAAGCGGCGGTCAATGCAGATGGATATGTAACTTCTAATGTATTGGCAGCAGCTATCAAAAAAATCAATGACTACAAATTAATTATTTGTGCCGAGGGTGCCAGTGATACTTATGCGCACCAAGTAGGCTCACGATTAGGAGCTATTTTATATATACCTGTAATTACTAATGTAACTAGTTTAAAGGTAGAGGGAGAAAAAATAACTGCCCAGCGTACTTTAGAAGACTGCATGGAAACAGTGACAGCAACTCTTCCGGTCGTTGTTACCGTAATGCCAGAAGCATGTGAAGCTCCTATTCCTGGATTAAAACAGGTGCTGGCAGCAAAGAAAAAGCCGGTGACAAAAGTTTCTGTGGCAGAGCTCGGACTGGATACAAGTATAACCCAGCCTAAAAGCGAAGATCTAGGGATAAAAGGGTATGCCATGTCAAGAAAAAACATAATTTTCCGGGATGGTGATAACAAAGTGAAGGTGAATCAGTTGGTGGGCACTCTTAAGAAAGAAGGTGTCATTTAATGGCGATAATGTGTGTTTATTCAGAAACCCTTGAAATAAGCAAACAATTATTAGGGTTAGCGCACGAATTAAAAGAAAACAACAATACAATACAGGCAATAACCATAGAAGAAGAACAGGCTGAAGAGCTTATTGCTTTTGGAGCAGATAAAGTGATTGTTCTAAAAGGGGAGAATGAGTGGCCGGAAAGCTATGCCGGGGGTATTGCCGAAGCAGTGAAAAATGAAGGTGCTGATCTCTTTTTAATAGGTGATACCATCAGGGGTCGTGATATTGCAGCTCAAGTTGCTGCCCGTTTACAAACTGCCATGGTTTCCAGAGCCATATCCGTACAGCGGGTAGAAGGTGCTTTTGAAACTGAACGTATGATGTATGGTGGATCAGTAAGCAAGCGAGAAAGATTAAAAAAGTTGAGCCTGATAACGATTCCTGTTGGGAAATATGAACCGGTTTCTAAAGATAAAACCAGAAATGGTGAAGTGGTTAGTATTGAAGTAACCACTGACTCCAGGGTAAGTATACTTGAAAAAAATCCGTTGGTAAAAGAGGGACGAGATCTAACTTCTGCTGCAAGGATTGTATGTGTAGGACTGGGATTAGACAAGAGGGAGGATCTGAAATTGGCTGAAGATCTGGCTGCTGTATTAGGAGCTGATATAGCTTGTACTCGTGGTATAGCAGAAGAAAAAAAATGGTTGCCTATTGAATCTTATATAGGTTTATCTGGAATACAAATAAAACCGGACTTGTACTTATCTCTAGGTGTTTCGGGACAGGTACAGCATGTGGTAGGCATAAGGGATTCCAAGATCATAGCAGCGATTGATAATAATGAAAATGCACCTATTTTCCAGGTCGCAGATTATGGGATTGTAGGAGATCTATATGAAATAGTACCCTTGCTTATCGAAACCCTGAAAAAGTAGGGAAAGGCAGCTATATCGAAATGAGGTGAAATTGTGGGCGAAGAGGAGAAATTCGAGACTATAATCGTAGGAGCGGGACCTGCAGGAATAGCTTGTGCCTATACCCTGGCTAAAAAAGGCAAATCTGTTCTGGTAATTGAAAGAGGTTCAAACGCGGGGAGCAAAAACGTGACTGGCGGTCGTCTATATACTTACGCCTTAGAAATATTAGAACCGGGGATATGGAAGGAAGCCGCCCTGGAAAGAAAAGTAACTCATGAGAGAACAATAATTCTTCAAGGTGATAATGCCTTAAATATTGAGTATTATAACCCATCTTTTAACCGGGATGATCGAATGCCGGTAGCATACACTATTCTTCGTGGTGCTTTTGATGAATGGTTTGCTGCTAGAGCTGAAGAAATGGGGGCCATAGTTGCTTGCGGTGTCAAGGTGGATGGGCTTATCCAGAAAGATGGAAAGGTTGTAGGCGTGAAATGTGGCGAAGATGATATGTTAGCTGACATAGTAGTAGCTGCCGATGGGGTTAATTCTTTAATAGCTCAAGAGGCAGGGATAATCCCTGACATATCTGCCCATAGTATTGGGATTGGAGTCAAAGAAGTGATTGAACTGCCAGCGCCTGTTATCGAAGAACGTTTTAATCTAAAAGACGGCGAGGGAACTGCCTGTATGTTATTAGGTTGTACCGAAGGTATTCATGGGGGTGGTTTCTTATATACCAATAAAGAGAGTATCTCATTGGGCTGTGTTTTTACTCCTGAAGAAGCCGCACAAAATAAAAAACCGATCCATAAAATCTTTCAAAATGTAAAGATGCTTCCTGCTGTAAATGAATTGATTACAGGAGGTCAAACTGTTGAATATAGTGCTCATCTGGTAAGTGAAAGAGGCTATCGAGGAATTCCTGAAAGTATATTTAAAAATGGATTACTGCTGGTTGGAGATGCTGCCGGGTTGGTAGTCAATATGGGATACAGTATTAGAGGAATGGACCTGGCGATACTCAGCGGCATAGCAGCAGCCCGGGCAATTTTAAATGAGGACAGGATTGAATTGGTGGGCCCAGTTTATTATCAGGAGCTGGAACAATTAATTATGCCTACTATGAAAGCACTTGACGGATATACTGATCTTCTGGCAATACCCCGGATCTATGCCAATTATCCGGCATTTGCTTTAGATCTGTGTCAGCAAGTATATCATATTACCGGGGAAGTACCCAGAAAAATAAAAGATGAAGCGCGAGCGGTTCTAAAAAATAATAATTTATCCATTTGGAATCTAATTAAGGATGGATTAAGGGGGTACAGGTCTATATGAGTATAGCAACTAAAGAAGTGACAGAACTGCTTAGCCTGAATCGATTTGAAGTAGATGAAGTTTCTGCACATATCGTTTTAGACAAGGAAATATGTCGAAATTGTGTAGAGAAGCCGTGTTTAATAGTATGTCCTGCGGGGCTCTATAAACTTGATAAAACCGGAGAGATATCATTTGACTATGCCGGTTGCCTTGAGTGTGGTACCTGCCGAGTAATGTGTAAAAATAAGGGGATTATAAAATGGGAATATCCTCAGGGAGGTTTTGGTGTCCACTTCAGGTATGGTTAACTTTGTTGAGATTTAATATAGTTCTTAGTATCAGGACAATGAAAGAAAGGGGGGAAAATAGCAATTAATATATTGGGTTATAGGTTGAGAATGAAAAATTGATTAAAGAGTAAGGAGGTAAAAAAATGTGGTATATGAATGAAGACCGGGAACTAATCCGGAATGCGGCGCGTGAATTTGCAGAAAAGGAAGTTAAACCTTTTGTTAGCGAAATGGAGTTTAAGGATACATATCCCCGCCATCTTGTGAAAAGAATGGGAGAACTAGGCTTTACTGGAATACCTTATCCAGAATCATATGGAGGTGGAGGATCAGATTGGACAACCTTTGGCATTGTTGTAGAAGAAATAGCTAAAGTTAGTACAACTCTATCTCTGATTTTATTGCTTAATACCTGTATGACCGCTATACCTATTGCGGAATTGGGAACTCGTGAACAAAAGCTGAAATGGTTGCAACCTTGCCTTGCTGGTGACTATAACCTGGCTATCGCAATTACTGAGGCGGTAGGAATTTTTAACTTTCCTGAATTCCAAACCCGGGCAGTTTTAGATGGGGACGAATGGGTAATAAATGGGGGTAAGATTTTTACATCAAGTGCCGGGGAATCCAATTTTTATGTACTGGTCACGTTAACTTCAGACTTTGACCCTGCTACCGGTAGCGGCATAACGTATTTTATTGTTCCTGCTGCTGCTCCCGGATTTGAAGTTGGCCATATAGAAAACAAATTAGGATGGCACGGATCAAAAACCGGTCAAACATATTTTAGAAATATACGTTTGCCTAAAGAAAATCAAATTGGAGAAATAGGCGGCGGTTATCCTGCAACTCTGAAATGGGCAGCATTTGAGTGTTTAGGCTTTGGTTCCATGTGTCTGGGTTCTGCCGAAGCCGCTTATGAAAAAGCAGTGAAATATACCAAGGAAAGAATGCAAATGGGAAAATCCCTGTATGACACTCATCAAGTGGTGAGAAACCAGTTAGCCAAGATATATATGGAAATAGAAACCCTTAGAGGGCTTACCTATTCAACTTGGGCCATGGTAGATAAAGGAATTGATTGTATGGCCCAAATGTATGCAGTAAAAGTTAAAGCAGCCCAAATTCAAGAGTATGTAACCAGTGAAGCGATGGTACTCCTTGGTGGTAATGGGGTAGTTAGGGAAAATGACATAGAAAGACATTTCCGTGATGCTAAAGTGAACGCCATCGGTGGTGGGTCGGTTAATACTTTGACTGATCTAATCAGTTCAATGATTTAGCAGACTAGGTTTTTAAAAATCAAATTTGATTATTATGAACAAACATTAGATTTCTTTGGTGCACCAAGATTACATTTATTGTTATTTCGGTTATAAGGAGGTGATAGGCAGAAAATAAAGATTATCGTTGGTTTTTTTGTTCCGGTTATAAGAAGGTGTATTAGAAGAAGAGATATGTAGTTATAAGAAGAGATTATTAAATGCTAAATCAATAATATTAATGATGAGGAGGAAATATAATGAATTTAAAAGGAAAATTGAACCCTAAAGATTATGTCCCTGATGTAATACCTCTTACAGATCCAGGATGTGGCCGTCCTGATTGGTTATATAGAAATATACAAATGATCAACGTGACGTATGAAACTGATTATGATAGTGTTGCTGAAATGCTTCCTGAACCCCTTGAATTTGCTACTAACCCGCCGTTAGCAACAGTGATGGTAAGCAATCTTATATTCTCTGATTTAGGAGAATATGGAGAAGCATTTCTTCTGTTCGCCGTTAAATATAAAGGGAAGGATTTCTTATATGCGCCCAACCTTTTTGTAACTCAAGAGGAACCTCTGATAGCTGGAAGAGAGATTTATGGTTTTCCTAAAAAATTAGCTGACGTAGGATTTAAACATCAGCGCAATCAGTTTATGGGTTGGGTTGAAAGACCGACTGGCAAGAGACTTTTTGATGTGGTAGTTAGCCCACAAAACAATCTCAAACAGGAGGACTGGAAACATACAGATGCTTTAGTTCTAAAACAGATTCCGAAGGAGGATGGATCAGGGTTAGACGTTTGTAAACTGGTTGGAGTTGATTACCATATTACCCCCATAGTAGGAACAGACGGTATTGCAGAATTTTTCAGCGGTAAAGGTAGTGTAAGCTTCTACGGTATGTCTGCCGATGATCCATGGTATAAAGCATCGGTCAAAAAAGTTGTTAATGCTGTCTATGGCAGATTTAATATTCATCTGCCATACGGCTATGAGGTGTATGATTATTTAAAATAAGTAAAAAAATACCAATTTACAATTATAGGAGAAAAAGGGAGATGGTAATCTTCCTTTTTCTCCTTTTTCCTGGGGCTTAAAGATTTACACTACTTTCTTATATTATATTTAGTCTCCTAATGGGAGTTGGTATGCCCTGGTCGGAACGGGTACATACGAATGTGGTAAATAGTGAAATTATCCACTGGACAAATGGGGTGCGGACATTTAATGACAGATTATGCTATCAAACCCGGACGGGACGGGTTTATATGACTGCACAGAACCATGGCTATGTTGTGAATGAGGATTCTCTGAAAGAAAGCGGGGCAGAACTCATCTTTGTGAATATAAATGACGGAACTGTAGAAGGAATTGTTCAGCGGGAACTGCGGTTGCTGTCGGTGCAGTTTCACCCCGAGGCCTCACCAGGCCCGCAGGATACAAGATTTGTTATAGACGATTTCCTAAAAATGCTGGAGAATAATAACAGCAGTCCTTTCCTTGCGTGTTGAAGAGAATGATAAAGGCCATTGCCGGTCTGCCTATTAGTGGAAAAGAAATCATTGGGCTTGATGCTTGTGTGAACATGGAATATAGGAATTCACTAAAAAACACTGAAATATTGTATACTTGCTTTATATGCCTTGACAATAAGTCGTTGATCCAAATAGAATAAAAAAAGATAAATAAAGATGGCAATTGGCAATGAGGCTTTCACTATATTATAGGTGGAGGCCTTTAAGTGTTTTAACTATTATAATAGTTAAAACATAAAGCAAAGGTGCTTTGGATACCCGCAAAAGGGTGCTCAAAGCGCCTTTTTTATTTTTTGAGGGGGTGATTCTATGAAAAAGATTGAGGCCATAATCCGGCCAACAAAACTGGAGGAGTTGAAACTAGCGTTAAATGACATGGAGGTCAGAGGAATGACTATTTACAATGTCATGGGGAGAGGATTGCAGCAGGATGTCAAGCAGTATTACCGGGGCCAGGAGGTGTCTGTTGACCTCTTTCCCAAAGTAAAGGTGGAACTTATATGCCGTGACCACTGGGTAGATAGAATTGTAGAACTGATTGTCAGGGTATGTAAAACCGGGCAGATAGGTGATGGGAAAATATTTATCTATCCGCTGGAACAGATTATCCGCATTCGAACTGCTGAAGAAGGTGATAATGCACTCTAAGAAAAAATAATTAGTTACAGCGTGATTGAGCAACGGCGCTTGATAAGAAATTTCTTATAAGTGCTGTTTTTTTATTAAATAATCAAGGGGGTAAAACTAATGAGTTTTATAAGCAGGATTTTAAGCGTTGCGGGAATTGCAATGTTGATTATAATGATTGCTCCGTCTTATGTATTGGCTGCCCAAGACCTGAATATTGATCCGGGAAACACGGCTTTTATACTTATTTGTGCTGCTCTGGTTTGGGTAATGACTCCTGGCCTGGCTCTCTTTTACGGAGGGATGGTACGCAGGAAAAACGTATTGAGTATTCTGATGCAGTGTTTCGCGGTGATTGCCCTGGTATCTGTACAGTGGGTGTTAATTGGATATACTTTGGCTTTTGGACCGGACATAGGAAGTTTTATTGGGGGACTGGACTACCTGGGATTTAATGGAGTAGGGATTACACCCAGCCCGGAATATGCCAGTACAGTACCGCATCAGGTTTTTGCCGTATTTCAGCTTATGTTTGCCATTATAACGACAGCTATAATATCAGGTGCTTTTGCCGAGCGCATGAGGTTTTCCGTATTTGTGGCTTTTATTTTGCTATGGGTAACTCTGGTATATACTCCTATAGCTCACTGGGTATGGGGAGGAGGATGGCTTGGACAATTAGGTGCTCTGGATTTTGCGGGGGGGACGGTAGTTCACATAAGTTCCGGTTTTTCCGGACTGGTAGCCGCTTTGGTTCTGGGCAAACGCCTGGGTAAAGGACGCGAGACCATAATGCCGCATAACCTGCCCATGACCGTACTGGGAGCAGCCTTGCTCTGGATTGGCTGGTTTGGTTTCAATGCCGGGAGTTCTCTGGCTGCCGATGGAATAGCGGGATTGGCTTTTCTAACTACCAATACCTGTGCGGCTGCAGGACTGATTTCCTGGGTAGCAACAGAATGGATCACCCAGGGAAAACCAACTATTTTTGGCGCGGTCAGTGGTGGAATAGCGGGGTTGGTGGCCATTACACCTGCAGCTGGATTCGTTAGCCCGGTATCTGCTATAGCAATGGGCTTCATGGTAGGACCTATCTGTTATCTGGCAGTCAGCAGGCTGAAAGAAAAATTTGCTTATGACGACTCCCTGGATGCTTTTGGCATCCACGGTGTGGGTGGTACTTTTGGAGCTCTGGCCACCGGGATATTTGCCTCTACTGCGGTAAATCCTGCGGGTGCCGATGGCTTGCTTTTTGGAAATGTCGGGCAATTTGGGGTTCAAGTTCTTGCAGTACTTGTTACCTACCTTTTTGCCGGGGTAATGACATTTCTGATTCTGAAGGGATTAAGCCTGCTGTCATCCTTAAGGGTTTCCAACACGGAAGAGGAAGCAGGATTGGATGTATCCTTACATGGGGAAGATGCCTACAACCAGGCCGAACTTGGCGGTGACGGGCAAATTTTGGGCTTGCAATCCTGAGGCTGTTTTATAAGCATATCCTGTTAAAGGAGCGTGAAGGCTCCCTAAAAGGCTCTTGAACAACAAGAGCCTTTTAGGGTGCTTGAATGCTATTACCTTGAATTTGCCTAAAATTCTATAATATCAATTATAATTTTAAATTACTGCGGTTGGGACTAAAAATGTTGTATTCGAGATGCGACAGGCATTCTACGGCCTATACCAAAGGCTTTGCTGGTTACCTTTATTCCGGGCGCCGCCTGTCTTCGCTTGTACTCGTTACCGTCCACAGCCTGGATTACCCATTTAATTGTTTCTGCATCCAGGCCCAGGTCGATGAGCTGCTTTGGCGCATAGCCTTCTTCAATATAATAATATAATATCTTATCCAGTACATCATAAGGGGGTAGTTCATCCTGGTCCACCTGTCCCGGTTTTAATTCGGCTGAGGGGGGTTTGGTGATAATTTCGCAGGGAATAATTTCCGAATTTCGGTTAATATAAGCAGCCAATTCATAAACCATGGTCTTGGGAACGTCGGACAATACACTCAGGCCTCCGCTCATATCTCCATAAAGGGTGCAATAGCCTACTGCCATTTCGCTCTTGTTGCCTGTAGAAAGAAGCAAATAAGCAAATTTATTGGAAAAAGCCATTAAAATATTACCTCTGATCCGGGCCTGGATATTTTCCTCGGTAAGATCAGGGTGCTTACCCTTTAGCTCTCTTTCCAGGCTTTTTAAATAAGAATCATATATTGATGATATTTCTACTACGGAGAACTGAATACCCAGGTTAGCTGCCAGTTTTTTTGCGTCCACCAGGCTGCTTTTGGATGAAAAGGGTGATGGCATGGCAACTGCCAGGACATTCTCTGCGCCGATGGCATCTGCTGCCAGGCAGGCAACAAGCGCGGAATCTATACCACCGGACAGCCCTAGAACAGCTTTGGTGAAACCGCATTTATGCATATAATCCTTGATACCGAGAAGCAGAGCCTGGTAGACAGATTCTATCTTGTCGAGAGGGGCATAGGTTCCTGCTGCGGCAGGGAGCGAAGTATCCACAGTAGTCAGGTATTCTCTAAAAGCGGGGCAGATTAAAGCAGGCTGTCCCATGCTATCTATAAACATGCTGCGCCCGTCGAAAACCAGCTCATCATTGGCTCCTACCTGATTGACATAAAAAAAGGGCAAACCGTGTTTGCGGGCATGCTTGCAGATAAGACGGTATCTGATTGCTTCTTTCCCGGAATGGAAGGGTGATGCGGCAATATTGAGCAAAAGGCTGGCTCCTTTTTGTGCCAGAGCCTCTATCGGGTCAAAATTGTATATCCTTCTCTGGTGCCAGAGTTCCGGGTCGTTCCAGGCATCTTCACAGATGGATATGCCCAGTGTTTCTCCCTTGAAGACCACTGTATGAATCTCCGGGGCCGGGTCAAAATAACGGGCTTCATCAAAAACATCATATATAGGCAGCAGGGATTTGTGCTGAGAGGCCAGTATTTCTCCCCGATAAATCAACACTGCCGAGTTGTAGAGCCCTCTGCCGGGATTGGTGCTTTCTAAAGGAACCCCAAATAAAATTCCGGTACTGGGAAAAGCAGCGGATATGTTCAGCATTTTTTGCAGGGCCTGCTGGTTTTGTTCAATAAACCAGGATCTTTCCAGGAGATCGCGTGGTGGGTAGCCGGGCAGGAAAAGTTCGGGCAGAACTACCAGGTCGCTGCCTTCCCGATTGCCCTGTTCCAGGGCGTCCACCATCTTCTTCAGATTCTCCTCGATATCTCCCACTGTAGGATTCAACTGGGCAATGCTTATTTTCATTAACTGATAGTCCTTTCTGTCAGAATACCGTTCTTTTGAGAAAAGATTAGCATTGCCGGAGGAATTAAGCAAGAAATAGACTGCGAGTTTTTACCCTTTACTTTATGTAATCATTCCTGATGATAGTATGCGCCCTATTGAGGCTATGCAAAAAATTGGTGGAGCAATTAGTCGGAAGGATATTCGTGTTGTAGACATTATTGTTGGCAGGGAAAGTGTATTTTATTAGCGGAAGCAACTGCCGACTATTGAGAGAACGATTTTCAGAGATGGGGTTAAGCTCTATGGAAAGCTTCTCTTGGACTATGAAGTTGAAATTATGGGAGCAGAAAAAGAATAGCCAGCGAAGTGGGTGACAGAACTTTACTATACTATACTTTGCGGAGGAACATTTTTATCTTTATTTAATATTATATATAGAGGCAACGGCGCCGGGGATATTTCCCTGAGTGCTGTTTTTTATTTTCTGCTGAGGAAAAAAGACAAGGTTTTAAGGAGAGTGAAGAATTAATGTGTGGAATTAGCGGCTGGATAGACTGGCGGGAAGATTTAAGGACTCAGGCCGATATTATAGAAAAGATGAGCGGGACCCTGGCACACCGGGGGCCGGATGCCCAAAATATTTGGCTGTCACCCTGTGCGGCTCTGGGACATTGCCGGCTGGTAGTTGTCGATCCTGAAGGCGGAGGGCAACCTATGAGCCGTAATCGCGGTGAAAACAGATATATCATCAGCTATAACGGGGAACTTTACAATACCCTGGAACTGAGGCAGGACCTGGAAGCGCGGGGATATACTTTCCTGACCCGTAATTCCGATACGGAAGCCCTTCTACTGGCCTATATGGAGTGGGGCCCGGCCTGTTTGGAAAGATGGAATCTTTGCCTTTGCTATCTGGGATGAAGCCAATCAGAGCCTTTTCCTGGCCCGCGACCGTTTGGGGGTTAAGCCGCTCTTTTATACGCGGCAGGGCAGTGCTTTTCTTTTTGCTTCCGAATTAAAAGCCCTGCTGGCCCATCCGGCAGTAAAAGACGAGCTTGATGGGGAGGGTCTGGCGGAAATACTTGTCATGGGGCCTGCGCGTACTCCCGGTCATGGAATTTTCTGCGGCATGGCGGAATTAAGGCCAGGTCATTATCTCAACTATGACAGAAATGGCTTGCGGATTAAAAAATACTGGGCACTGGAAAGCAGGCCCCATGAAGATGATATGGAAACTACTGCTCTTAAAGTGCGTGAACTCCTGGAGGATACAGTCTCCCGGCAAGTGGTGGCTGATGTCCCCGTATGCACCCTGCTTTCAGGCGGCCTGGATTCCAGTGCCCTTACGGCCCTGGCGGCCAGGGAATTCAAGAAAGCCGGATGGGGAACCCTGCACAGTCTTTCAGTAGACTATATAGATAATGAGAGCTACTTTAAGCCCGGGGCTTTTCAACCTGATGCCGATTCGGCCTGGGTAGGACGGGTGTCCGCAAGCCTTGGTACTTCCCATACTTATATAGAGATTGATAACCGGGAACTGGCTGCAGCCTTGTTGCCGGCTTTAATTGCCAATGACTTGCCGGGTATGGCGGATATAGATTCTTCTCTTTACCTCTTTTGTCGTGAAATAAAAAAAACAGCTACTGTTGCCTTATCCGGTGAATGTGCTGATGAAGTATTTGGCGGTTATCCCTGGTTCCATAAGCAGGAAAGCCTGGATACTCTGTCTTTCCCCTGGATTAGAATGCTGCACGAACGGATGTCCATGCTGTCTCCGGAAATATTGGAAAAGATTCAACCGAAAAATTACCTGGACATGAGATACCGGGAAGCCCTGGAGGAGGTTTCCCGCCTGCCGGGAGAAGATGCACGGGAGGCGCGTATTCGTGAGCTCTTTTATCTCAATATTACACGTTTTATGCCTACCCTCTTGGATCGCAAGGATCGCATGAGTATGGCCTGCGGGCTGGAAGTACGGGTACCGTTCAGCGACCACCGTCTGCTGGAGTATGTATGGAACATTCCCTGGAAGATGAAGACTTGTGACCAGATGCCCAAGGGCATACTGCGCCGGGCACTTAGAGGCCTGCTGCCGGCTGATGTCCTGCAACGCCCTAAAAGCCCTTATCCCAAAACCCATAGTCCTTCCTATATGGAAGCTGTTCGTGAAGGAGTGGAAAAAATACTTGCTGATTCCACTTCTCCTTTGCTTCCGCTAATTGATACAGTTGCTCTCCGCGAGGCTTTACAATCCTCAGGGAATTTTTTTGCCCTGCCCTGGTTCGGCCAGCTTATGGGAGATGCACAATATCTGGCCTATTTGATTCAAGTTAATACCTGGTTAGGAGAATATGGGGTGACAATTGGTTAGAGTATACAATATTCCTTAATCTTGCTCATTGAAAAGGGAATAACCGGGGTGTAAAATAAAAATGAAAAAGTCCATAAAAAAGAAAATAACCAGAGAACAAAGGTGTTCCTGAGAGGCTTTAGTGTTTGAACATTTAAAAGCCCTCACGGAGCATTTTTTTGTCTTTATCTTTTTCAGGCTTTTCTCTTTTAATGAATTGATTATTGAGAGTTTTGCATAATTAGTTTTTTGGTATCATTAGGCAAGTATTTTAGTACTGTCATCCTGAGGCAAAGCCGAAGGATCTTAAGATTCTTCGCTAACGCTCAGACAAGTTGGATTTTTTTAATTATGCAAAACTCTCTATTTGAAAGGATAATGCGGTATGGATATCTTCGAAAAAGCTTCCAGTGGTTTGTCGGGGATGGACAGGATTTTGGATTTCCTGCGCCTGGGAGATAATGTGGTGTGGCAGGTAGACTCTGTCGCTGATTATACAGATTTTGTGCAGGTATTTCTGGGGCAAGCTTTGCAGGAAAAACGCAAAATTGTTTATATGCGTTTTGGTCAACATGAGGAAATTGTTGCCGCACAGCCTGGAATCAGTATTTATCATCTGGACCCGGATCAGGGTTTTGAAGCATTTTCCAGTGAAGTACACAGGATTTCTTCTGCTGAGGGTGAAGGGGTATTCTATATTTTTGACTGTTTGTCCGATTTGCTTTCAGCCTGGGCTACTGACCTTATGATAGGGAATTTTTTTAAAGTTACCTGTCCTTACCTTTTTGAGCTTAATACTATTGCCTATTTTTCTCTCTTGAGAAACAGGAATTCATTTGAGACCATTGCCCGGATAAGGGAGACCACGCAGTTGTTTCTTGATGTTTATCGCTGCGAGGAAAAAGTATTTGTTCATCCCCTGAAAGTCTGGAACCGCTATTCACCCAGCATGTTTCTTCCCCATATACGGATGGAAGATAAATTTATTCCTATTACCAGCAGTATTGAAGCCTCCCGGATTTTCGCTGCTTTCAAAGGCTATGTGCCAGGCAGTGTGGAACGCAAACTGGACTATGGAGACAGGTTATTTCTTAAGGCACAGGAATTGCTGGAGGATGAGGAGGATGACAAGAGCGTTGAGAAGGCACAAATGCTGGACCAACTGTCTAAAATGATAATAGGCAGGGATGAACGTATTCTGGAACTTACCCGCAAGTATTTTTCTCTTAACGACCTGCTGGAAGTAAAAGGGCGTTTAATCGGTTCGGGCTTTATCGGGGGAAAAAGTGTGGGAATGCTTCTGGCCCGAAAAATACTGAAAGCCTCTGATGCTCAATGGGAAGAAAGACTGGAAACTCATGATTCGTTCTATATTGGTTCCGACCTCTATTACACCTATCTGGTGGAAAATGATTGCTGGAATCTTCGCCTGGAGCAGAAGCAAGAAGCGAGTTATTTTACCGTAGCTGCTGAACTCCGGCAAAAAATATTGAACGGGGTATTCCCAGAATTTATCCGGGACCAGTTTTTCCTTATGCTGGAGTACTTTGGACAGTCACCTGTAATAATTCGTTCCAGCAGCCTCCTGGAAGATGGTTTTGGTAATGCCTTTGCCGGTAAATATGAGAGTATTTTTTGTGTTAACCAGGGTGATCCTCAGGAGCGTTATCGAATATTTGAAGAAGCGGTCAGAAAAGTATATGCAAGTACTATGAGTGAAGACGCTCTGGTCTACCGGCAGCAGAGAGGACTGGCCGGGAGCGATGAGCAGATGGCTCTTTTAGTACAGCGGGTTTCCGGTTCACATCATGCTCAATATTTTTTCCCGGACATGGCTGGTGTGGCAATGTCACGCAATCTTTATGTATGGAAAGAAGATATGGACCCCCATGCCGGGATGATAAGACTGGTAATGGGCCTGGGAACACGGGCTGTGGACCGGGTTGATGATGACTACCCCAGGGTAGTGGCCCTGGATCAACCGATGCTGAGGCCGGATCTGACACAGGAGGGTATACGCAGGTTTTCCCAGCATAAGGTGGATTTGCTGGATACTATTTTAAATGACTGTGATACAATTCCGGTAAACCAGCTTGCTACCCTGAAAACGGAACTGGATTCCTGGAAGCTTATGGCGGTTCGTGACCATGAAACAAGTCGAAGGATGAGAGAACTGGGGCTTGGTTCCGAAGCATGGATAGTAAATTTTGATGATTTGTTGGAAAATACAGCTATTGTTGAAGTGATGAGAGAAATGTTGCAGACACTGGAAGAGGCTTACCAGTATCCGGTGGATACAGAGTTTACCATAAACTATAATGCTTTTGATAATATGAAAATTAATCTCCTGCAATGCAGACCCTTACAGACGATAAAAAAAGAGAGTATTCACCGGAATACCATGGTTCTTCCTGAACATATCCTTTTTACGAGCAGGAAAAATTTTATGGGTTATGGGATTCCGGAAGCTATAAGGAGAATAATTTACATCAATAACAATTATATTGCTTTGACCAAGCAGGATAAGTACCAGATTGCCAGGGTGGTTGGAATCTTAAACCACTTGCTGAAGGATAATGAAGCAGGAGGATTTATCCTTATGGGACCGGGACGCTGGGGGAGCAGTCTGACATCCCTGGGAATACCGGTTAGTTTCAGTGAAATATGTAATACCGGGGCACTGATTGAAATTGCTGTCAAAGAAAAGGGTTATATACCGGAGCTTTCTTATGGGACCCACTTTTTTCAGGATCTGGTGGAAACCCGTATTGTATATCTTGCTCTCTTTCCCGATGAAAAAGAAGTAACTTTCAATCAGGAAATCCTGGAGCGGGCCAGGAATAGCCTGGGTGATTTGCTTCCTGAGTATGAGAAATTTCAGAATGTGCTTAAAGTGATTGACCTCGCTGAAACCGATCAGGCTCTTTATATTGATCTTGACTTGCAGCTTCAGCAGCTGCGGGCTTATTTGGGTGAGCTGACAGTTTAAATTATATGGCTAAAAAAATTAAACAGGAAGTCTCTACTAGCGTGTTAAAAAAGCTGGCAGTTTGACGCTCTGGCAGGAATCCCCCGGAACAGTCTGCCAAATAGGCTGTTCCGGGGGATTCCTGCTATCTTAACTGACGAAGCCGGTATATAAATGAGCAAAGGGGCGTTCTTGCTTCATACTCAGGCGGGTAAAAGGCTCTTCCAATATTTTTTCCAGGGGATAGTTGAAATGAGAGGAAAAGCGCTCAAGGAAAATCATTATTTTGGACATTTCCTTATGATCTACTTCTTCTATCTTAACATTAGGAGCAATTCGTTTTCGGGGGTATTCTCCCCGCAGATATATTGCTCCTCCATACATACCGGTACCGCAATAAGTACCTATCAGGGGAGATTTCTTTTCCAATCCCAGGATAATAATATTTCCCCCGGCCATATATTCCCCGGCAAAAGCACCGGCACATCCTCCCACAATAATCAGGGGCTGTTTATCTTTATAGGCCTTCATGTGAATACCCAGGCGATAACCGGCATCATTCCTGATAAACAGCTCACCGCCGCGCATACCGTAACCGGCTATATCACCTACTCTGCCATGTACTATTATCCGTCCGTCACTGATAGTATTGGCAACTCCTTCCTGGGCATTGCCATACAATAATATTTCCGGGCCTTGGGCAAAAGCACCCAGATTATTGCCGGCGGTGCCTCTTATGATAAGGCGTTTTTTGTTTTTCCAGCCGCAGGCAATATAACGCTCGCCGTAACAGTCGTTTATTTCAATCTCTTTTTCATTAATCTGCTGCAAGGCTTCCAGCAGTTGTTCTTGTTCATAATCAGCAGCACTCAGTATTGCCATAGCCTTCCAACCTCCTTATTTCCTGCCAGTAAGTAGCCGGGATAATAGACAGGGATGGCCCGGAGGACATAAGTTCCTCCCATTCGCTTTGTGGAATCATTAATTTCTTTTCCAGCATAGTGGTCAATGGTCCGGATATTTCAGGCAGGTTTATGGCAATATACTTGCTTAGATATCCTTTTTCAAATATTAGCTCCAGATATTGCCTCTCATTCTGCCAGCGTAGTATTTTATCTGCTTCCTTTCCGGCTTCCCCGGCAGAACAGATATGCCAGCCCATCAAGCTGACAGAATTAAGGGGAATACCTCCCTGATAGTGATTTTCTTCTCCTGCCATATTAGCTCCGGCCAGCAATCCTTCCCGGTGAGCATGAGGCAACAAAGCCATTAATTCTGTTTGACCACTGCATAAATTCAGGGTTTCTATTACATCACCGGCCGCAAAAATATCCGGGTCGGAAGTTCTGAATTGGGCATCCACTTCTATCCCTTTGTGTACTATCAAGCCGCAGGCAGTAGCCAGTTCAGTTTGGGGACGGGTGCCGGCAGCCATGATTACTATATCGGCCCGCAAATGCTCTCCGCTTCTGAGCTTAACCATGTGTTCCGGGAGGAAAGCTACTACTTCTTCTGCTGTAATTATATTAAGTCCGCAATCCTCCAGGTGTTTACGCATAATAAAGGCGGCTTCAGCTGTCATAATTCGAGGCATTATCGTTTCCTCTTTTTCCACCAGACTAACCCGCAGGCCTTGTTTAAGTGAGGCTTCAGCGGCTTTCATGCCGATTAGACCTGAACCGATAATTACCATTTCTTTATCTGCGTCCACGAGTTCATTGATAGACTCGGCGTCTGCGATAGTGTAGAAGCTTTTTACCCAATCCTGTTCCACACCGGGAATTGCCGGTATCCAGGGTCTTGCTCCCGTAGCCAGCAGAAGCCGGTCATAATCTATGGCTTCTCCGTTATCCAGAAGAAGCTGCTTTTGCTGGCGGTCTATCCTCTCTGCCCGGGCCGGCAGCAGCCGGACATTATGTTTGGCAAAAAAAGCAGGGCTCCGGTAATCGATATTGATGAAACGTTCAGGCTCAGCAAGAAAATAAGATATAAGCGGGCGGGTATAGGACCCCCGTTTTTCACCATCAATAACCGCGATTTCTCCCCGGGGATCAACCGTTCTTATTCCTTCCACTGCTCCCGCAGCAGCTATGCAAGCCCCAACAATCACATATTTCATCAGGCATACCTCCTAATCCACCAGCTTGAGTGCTTCGTTAGGGCAATGGGCAACACAGGCTGGAATGATATTCTCACCGCGGCACAGGTCGCATTTCAGTACCATCTTCTGGCCGGGCAGGGGCTTGATATGTCCATAAGGACATACCATAACACAGGTATAGCAGCCCACACATTTATCTGCATCTATATATACAATATTATTTTCGTCTCTCTTCATGGCGCCGCTTATACAGGCGTTAACGCAGGGAGCATCTTCACAGTGCATACAGGTATTGAAGCAGGTAAAAAAGGGTGTATTCAACAGCCTGGACCGGCTAAGCGGTTTCCCGCGTTTATAGGCCTTGAGTACATTGCCTGCATAGCCATCATGCTGAGCCGCGCAGTAAATTTCGCAAAGACCGCAGCCCAGGCAGTATTCGGGTACAGCTATTACTCTCATTATAATCACTCCTATTCTCCTGCTGCTTTAACTCCCAAGAGGTCCAGTTCCTGCTGTGAAAGACCAATACCGCGAAGCATCAAACGGTTTCCCCGCAGACTGTCGATAGCATTAATCCCCATACCGCCCATCATTTCCTTGATTTCGTGCTCCCAGGCGGACAGCAGGTTAATGGCTCTGCGGGCACCGACTTCGGGGTTCAAACGCTTGCTCAGATCCGGGCGGGTGGTAGCTATTCCCCAGTTGCATTTGCCACTGAAACACATCTGGCACATATGACATCCCAGGGCAATAAGAGCAGCCGTAGCAATATAAACGGCATCAGCACCCAGGGCAATAGATTTGATAACATCGGCACTGCTTCTAATTCCGCCGGCTACCAGCAGTGAAGCTTGCTGTCGTATACCTTCCTGTCGAAGTCTCTCGTCTACCTGTGCCAGGGCCAATTCTATGGGAATCCCTACATTATCCCGGATTCTCATGGGCGCAGCCCCGGTTGCCCCCCTGAAGCCATCTATGG
>Ga0334888_1002690_pt1 | contig 18907 bp, 17 predicted proteins | sample GraSluR1_MG_FD_207227 | JGI IMG/M metagenome (GOLD analysis project Ga0334888, IMG submission 207227) | Sludge microbial communities from methane-producing bioreactor in Wageningen University, Netherlands - Granular Sludge_3_08-R1 | ecosystem: Engineered > Bioreactor > Anaerobic > Unclassified ...
ATGTTTGGCTTGCTGCCCATTTCTGGTTTTCGCGGCGATTTAATTGCGGTGTTGTTTTTGTTGAGTGTGGTGACGATGATGCTGGGGCTGGCCGGAGCCAACACACCGAACCGTTTCTCGCTGATAGGTGCCACGCGCACCCTGACCCAGCTTTTCTCGTATGAGGCGCCTTTTATGCTGGCAATGCTTGGCCCGGCGATCATGACCGGAAGCTGGCAGATTGGCGAGATCAACCAGTATATTCACTTGCATCCGTGGATGGCGCTCTTGCAGCCGGTGGGCTTTGTGATTGCCATTATTGGCTTGATGGGTAAGCTGGAACTGCCGCCATTTGACGCTCCCGAAGCGGAAACGGAGATCGTTTCCGGCGCATTGACTGAGTACAGTGGACGCGGCCTTGCCTTGTTCCATATTGCCAAAAATGTGGAAATGGCGATCAGCGTGACTCTGGTGGCGGCGTTTTATCTGGATGGAATCACCACACCGCTGGCCTTTTTGTGGAAGTCGGCTGTGCTGCTGGTGCTGCTCTCGGGACTGCAATCGCTGTTTGCCCGCCTGCGCATTGACCAGACGGTGGGCCTGTGGTGGCGGCTGGGCACGCTGCTGGCGCTGCTTCAGTTATTGGTGATCGTGCTGGTGTGGTAGGGGAGTTTACAAGCCTTAAGTTTGCGGAGCTTGCCGAAGGGCAGGAGATTGCCACGCTGCGCGGCTGGGAAGCATCCCCTGCGGGGATTTTGTGCGCCGCTCCGCTCGCAATGACAGAAAAGTTTGTATATGATTGAGGTATAGACGATGTTTAAAATTGGTGCGATGTTAGGTGAAATTGTGCCGTCGTTGTTCAAGAAACCGGCGACGGATTTGTACCCCTTTGAACGCAACCCGGCCCCGGAGCGGCTGCGCGGCCGGTTGGTGTGGGATGCGGATAAATGTGTGGGCTGCAATATGTGCATGAAGGATTGCCCCACCGATGCGATTAAAATTTACACGCTGGATAAAAAAGCGAAACGGTTCGTGATGCGCTACTACACTGACCGCTGCATCTTCTGCTCGCAGTGCGTGCAGAACTGCCGTTTTGATGCACTCCAAATGTCCAATACCGATTGGGAGCTGGCGATGCTGGATCGTGAAGCATACGTTGATTATTATGGAACGCCGGAGGATATTCAGATTGTCCTGGAACAACACTCTCAAGAAGACACTGACCAATAAGTCTGTACAACGGATCGTGATCCTGGGGATGGGCAATGAGCTGGATGGAGATGATGCCGCCGGGATCCAGGTGGCGCGCCGCCTGCAGATGGCCCTGGCAGGCTGTGAACACATGCTGGTGATCGATGGCGGCAACGCCCCGGAAAGTTATACCGGCAAGATCCGCCAGTTTGCGGCGGATTTTGTGCTGCTGGTGGACGGGGCGGACATGGGCGAAACCCCGGGCACGGTGGCCTGGCTGGACTGGGAAGAGACCGACGGTCTGAGCGGTTCAACCCATACCCTGCCCCTGCATGTCCTCTCGAATTACCTGGTGATGGAATTTGGCTGCCAGGTGGCCTTGCTGGGCATCCAGATACAGCAGTTGAATATGACTCTGGGGGATCCGCTTTCGCCACGTGTCGCTGCGGCGGTGGAGGATGTGGTTTCGGTAATTTATAGGCAGTTTGAGCGGGGGGAAAGCGATATCTTTTAGTCCAAATCTTCTAATTTAATGCTATCTGGCATGCCAGTTTATGCTACAATGCAGGAAGAAATGTGACCCACTATTAAGGTTTGTAAAAATGGTTAATAAACCTCGTAGTGGAACAGTATTGCTGTTCCACTACGAAAATACTACTATTAAGCATTGGGCGTTAACCAATGGATGCGTACTTCCATGATTTTCTTTGAAAGGGGTAGAGGCGGTATGGATAAAGAGACCATTCTGAGTGAATTGAAGCACCTGCTGGACGAGCAGGAAGAAGTAGACCTGATGAGTTTTTATCAGGGGCTGCCCTTGACCTACCGCGGGGTGATCTACGATGTGGGGAAAGAAGAAGCTACCTTGATCGTGCAGCCTCCCGATTCGGTGTGCCTGACCTGGGATTCACTGGTTTATCTGCTTGGCCCTGAACCCATTGACCTTTTACGGGCTGATGTGGTCAGCTTTGAGATTGTTTCTGGCACGGTGAAACTGAATAATTTTCGCTACGGCGGCCCCAACCTGGGAAAGCGCATGATTACCCGCGTGACCCCGCCTGAGGAGCTCAAGGTAGATGTCAGGGTGGGTGAGGCCGTGTTCTCAACGGTGATGCTGGACATTTCCAGCCAGGGGGTGGGCGTAAAACTGGATGCTGATTCAAACGGCGTTTCCCTGCAAAGAGGACAGCAAGTCCAGGTGACGATGTACTTGCCGGACAAGCGGGTTCCTGCGCAGGGGGCGGTAACGGCTGTCGTGGCAGCAGGGGATGAGCAGCATATTTCGATTGTATTTAAAGAAGACGAGATGGATATCCGCCCGGTGTGGCAGTATATCAGCCACCGCCGGATGGATATCCTGCAGGAATTGCAGGAGAAGTATTTGACAGCGTATATGGAAGGTGCTGGCAGGTAGGGGATGGGGTTTGGGTGGCGAGGGGTTTGCCCTCATCTGAAATCGCCGCTTTGCGGCGATTTCTTCTTCTCCCGGCAAGCGGGAGAAGAGGTTGGCGGCAGGCGGAAACCTGGCAAGCGGGAGAAGGGGGTGGCGGGCGTCACAGCTTCCAGGGGAACCTCAAAAAGGGCCAAAGGTAATTCAGTTTAACTTAAAAAGTGATTGATCCGTTATTCTTTGGTATGATTTACCCCCAGATATGAAAACAACAGGATTTGTGAAAGAACAACCCTGGCTGCGCGGCGTTTCGCGGGCTTTGCCGATTGTGATGGGCTACATTCCGATCGGGTTTGCGTATGGCGTGCTGGCCCAAAAAGCCGGATTGTCGGTATGGCAAACGCTGGCGATGTCGGTGTTTGTGTATGCCGGGTCTTCGCAGTTCATTGCGGTGGGCTTGTTTTCTGCGGGGATTTCTCCGCTCTCAATCATTATCACCACATTTATCGTCAATTTGCGGCATATGCTTATGTCAGCTGCGCTTTCTCCCAACCTTAAGGGGTGGAGCAAGGCGGAGCTGGCCGTCTTTGCCTACGAATTAACAGATGAGAGTTTCGGGGTACATACGATGAGCTTCAAAGCGGGAAACCCGGCGAAGGGGGAGATCTTTGCGCTAAACATTACTGCCCAAACTGCCTGGGTGCTGGGTTCCTGGCTGGGCTGCACGATGGGGGGCTTGATCAGCGATGTGCGGCCTTATGGACTGGATTATGCCCTGGCGGCAATGTTCATTGCCCTGCTCGTACTGGCGATCAGCGATCGCATCCAGGTGGCGGTAGCGGTGACTGCCGGTGTGTTGTCGCTGGTGTTCCTGCTGGCCGGGCTGGATCAATGGCATGTGATTTTGGCGACGGTGATTGGGGCAACAATCGGCGTGGTGGTGGAAGAATGCAGCAAGACGCGATGATCTTCCTGACGATAGCAGGGATGATGCTGGTCACATTCCTGCCGCGGGTGGCGCCGGTGTGGTTCCTGGCTTCGCGCAGTCTGCCGCCGTTGGTGGCGTCCTGGCTGCGCTATGTGCCGCCGGCGGTGCTGGCTGCGATGCTGCTGCCGTCGATCGTTGCGCCAGAAGGAGTTGTTGACCTGCATTGGCGCAATCTGTATCTGATGGCGGCTGTTCCGACTTTGCTGGTGGCGTGGAAGACGCGCAGTATGTTTGGCGCGGTGCTGACCGGGATGGCGCTGGTGGCGCTGTCCAGGCTGGTGTGGGGGATTTAACTACCATGATCACGCAAAGCCTGGGCGCAAAGTTTAGATGATGTTTTTATTTTGTTGATTGGATGCGGACTGTCAAGTAAATATAGAGAGCAGCAAAAGACCCCTTTACGCGTTAACAATAACTTTTCCTTTGCGACTTTGCGTGAGACAAAAAAAGTTACCACGAAGCCTGGTCGAAAAGCCGGGAGGATATTATGCAACGACCTCCGGTAATTTATCCGGTTCTTTTTCGTCAATGAACACGACGGCCAGCAATCCGGCGACAATGATCCCCAGGCCGAGCAGCTCCAGACCGGTGTAGGTGGTGCCGGGAATGAGCAGCCAGGTCAACGTGGCGGAGAAAATGGGCGTGCCGGCGATGAAGACCGCCATGGTGGAAGCGGGGATGCCTTTGATGACGTAATACATGAAGGTGAACAGAATGCCATAAGCGAGGACGCCCAGCCCCAGCAAGTACCATTGGATGTCGGCAGGGAGCTGGGTCACGGTGATAGGACGGATGGTGAGGGCAACCAGCCCCAGCAGGGTGAAGCGTCCTGCCACCAGGCTGACTGGCTGGAGATGATGGGCAAGCAGCCACTTCGCCAGGAGCAGGGATGCGGCAAAAGCAAATGACCCGCCGATGGAGGCAATGATCCCCAGCCATTGGGCCTGAAATTGATCGAAACTTTGTGAATAAAAAACAAAAAAGCCGCCCAGGGTGATCACGGTTGCGAGCAGGTCTTTTTTTGGCACTTTCTGGTGCATTAGCAGCCAGGTGAGCAGGGCCACCCATGAGGGATAGGTGATGACTTCGACGATTTTGAAGGTTAAGGGGCCAACTTGCTGGATGGACAGATTGGTGAGGTAGACTGCAAAGAAGGTGGTGATGGACAGGGTGATCAGAAACAAAACCTTCGTGCGGGTCCATACGTTTTTTTGATAGTTTCTTTGAATTTTCTTCTGGATTTGATGGATAACGAGACAGGTGATGACGGCGATAAGGGAGGTCAAGGCCGCAAGCTGCAGGGGCTTGAGGTGTTCGAGCACAATCTTGGAGACCACGTCGCGGGCGGCGGCAGCAAGGTAAAAGACGACGAGCAGGGCGTAGCGCATATATTTATTCATCAATTTTCAGGCGATCCCTTTCCTGCTGGGTGAGATGGCGGGTAGAATAGAATAAAAAATAACACACCGTATTATAATCCTGATACAATTTTAATGACTTGTAATTACCAGTTGAATGCAAGTCGAAATATTCAACAGGATTGCAAGCGAGGTAAAACCATGGAACGAAAAGTCCCCAGCACAATTTCAGAAGAGATCGAACTGTATTTACAGACGCTGTATTCGCTGCTGCGCTCCACAGCGGACGTGCAACTGCGCACGCTGGAGGAAGTGCATGGGCGGATGAACTCTTCCCTGCATCCTGAGGCAAGCAGTGACAAACCGGATGTTTCCGCGTTTATTTACAGTATGCTCCGCCTGCCAGCGGTGATGCCGCAGGTGAAGTTGGTGGTGTTGGGGCAAAGCCCGGCGGTGTTTGAACGCCAGGGGATCGGCAAGGTGGAAAGCTGGCAGGCGGTTTCGGCGCGCGCCCGGCGGCGGCGGATGTATTTTGATGGGAAGGATACCCTGGCCTGTTACATTGCCAGCCGTTCGGACATTGATGATGTTGTCCCCACCTTAACGGCTTACCAGATTGAGTGGAACAAGCTGCATGATCTGCTGGAAACCTGCCCGCGGGAGTGGGTTGAAAAAGCGGCTGATGATGAAGCCGTGTTTGCAGACCTGGCTGCATGCTTAAAGATGTCTGTGGAAGATTTGGCCCGTTTGCAGACCGTGATGGGGGAAGATTTCGCCGGACAATTTCAAGAGATCGCTGCACGCAGCTGCGATATCCGGCTGCGCTTATTAAGCGGCTCATTGAGTGAGTACCGACGGGCAACGCGTACCTGGTGGGACAATATTCAGGAAAATTTTCCCGGCCTTGAGAATCGCCCGGTGTATTTTATTTCGAGCAATACCCACAGCCTGGTCAATCTGGTGACGGGTTTTGCTTTTCAGCATGAAGCGGAGCTGATCAAGTTCCTTGAAGCTGCCGATAGCGGCGAATTGCTGCAGGAATGGGAAGACATTCAGACGCGTAATAGTCCTTCCAACCGCGGCAATTTCCTGTATTATATTTTCAAAAAATACCAGAACACGGATGCTGGCCGCCACCTGTGGGAAAAACAGTTGGCTTTTGAGCGTGAACATGGCATCACCCGCATTTCCAGCACCCATTCTTTTGATGTGGAAGCTCAGGTGATTGATCTGGCGAAGCTTGATCCGGAGAAGATGGATTTCCGCCTGAAACAGAAAGATTGGTCTTTTTTGAGCCGTTCGGATGCTGTCATTCTTAATATTGATTATCCTCTGGGGATGTCAGCCTATAATATTTTGAGCAAAGTAGCCGAGCAGGTGGGATCGATTGAAGGTGTATACATTATGGGTAAGGCGGCTTCGTTAAATGGCAAACGCGGGGACGTGATGGTGCCTACGGTTGTGCAGGATGAGCATTCGCATAATACCTATATGTTCCGTAATACCTTCTCGGCGGCAGAGGTCAGCCCGTATCTGGTGTATGGTACGGTGCTGGATAATCAGAAGGCAGTTACCGTTTTGGGAACCTTCCTGCAGAACAAACGTGTGATGGATGTCATCTACCGCGAGAGTTATACCGATATTGAAATGGAGGGCGGGCCGTATCTCTCGGCGATGTATGAAATGTACCGCCCGAAGCGGCATCCAACCAATGAGATCGTCAGCCTGCACCGCGTACCGTTTGATATTGGCCTGGTGCATTACGCTTCGGACACGCCGATGAGCAAGGGCGAAAACCTGGGTGCTGGTACATTGTCCTATTATGGGATGGATTCTACGTATGCTGTTTCTATTGCGGTGATGCGGCGTATTTTTGAGCAGGAACACCGGCGCCTGGAACGGGAGTCAGACTGCCAGGAAACATTTAAAGAATAGGAGAATAAAAATGATTGTACATACCATTGAACCTGAAAGCATTCCCGAGGTGAGCTGGATCACCCGCCCGTGGGGAAATGAAGAGCAGTACGCCAAGAACATTACCACCACGGCGACCCTGATGATCGTCAAACCCAATCAACGCTTGAGTCTGCAAGCGCATTCCAAACGGGGAGAATTATGGATCGCTTTTGATGATGGCGCCTTGATCCTGCTGGGGTGGGATGAGGATCATTTGCAGGAGTTTTATCCCAAAGCGGGCGACAAGATCTGGATCCCGGCCAACTGTTTGCACCGTCTGTGCAGCACCGGCCCGGAAGTGCGCGTGCTGGAAGTGGCCTTCGGCGAATGGGAACAGGCGGATATCAAGCGTTATGCGGATGACTACGGCCGCCCGGCTGAAGGGGAGTAGAGGATAAATAACAACCTCCCGCACGCGGGAGGTTGTTGATTCACGATCGATTTTTCCTAGAGCATTTCCAGTTGTTCTTTGAGCTTGGCGGCTGTCTCTTCAAATGTCGCCAGCTTCTGGCGTTCTTTTTCGACAACTTCAGGCGGGGCTTTCTGGGCGAAGGGACTTTTGAGCAGGCCGTTGAGGCGTTTGATCTGGCCCTGCACTTCCGTTAGTTCTTTTTCCATGCGCTCTTTTTCTTCGGTGTTATCCACAAAGTCGGCCAGCGGGAGGAAGATTTCTACGCCGTTCACGACCAGTGAAACCTGGCCTTGCGGTTTTTCTTCCATGTTTTCCACGATACTCAATTGTTCTTCATCCAGATGGGCGAGGAAGGCGATTGCGCTGGATTGAGCGGCAAGCGCGGCGCAGTTCTCTCCGGCGATAATGATGGCCGGCAGGCGTAGCCCGGGTTTGATGCTTTTCTCGGCGCGCAGGTTGCGGATGGAACGCACGATCTCCATGAAGAGGGTGAAGTCTGCCACTTTGGCATCTTCCCAGGCTTCTTCGGGACGGTCCTGCGGCCAGCGGGCCAGGATGAGGGCTTCTTCCCAGCCGTTTTGCGGGCCAAGATGTTCCGAGTGTTCCTGGGCGGCTTCCTTGAGGTGACCCCACAGCTCTTCGGTGACGAAGGGGGTGAAGGGGTGCAGCAGGCGCAGGCAGTTATCCAGCACGCGCACCAGGGTCTGGGCGGTGTAGAAAGCGCGGTCACCGCCTTCGGCGATTTGCAGCTTGGAGATTTCCAGATACCAGTCGGCAAACTCGCTCCAGAAGAAATCATAGATCTGGCGGCCGGCTTCGCCGTATTGATGCGACTGGAAGAGGCGTTCCACTTCGCGGATGAGGCGCTGCAGGCGCGCTTCGATCCAGGAGTCTGCCAAAGTCCACTGCGGCTCGCCAAGCGGTGCGGCAGGGGCTTTCTGCAGGGAGCCGATCACAAAGCGGCCGGCGTTCCAGATCTTGTTGGTGAAGTTGCGGTTGCCTTCCACTTTCTTGACCGAGAGGTTCATGTCCTTGCCGGGGGTGGAGCCAACCAGCAGGGTGAAGCGCAGGGCATCTGTGCCCATTTCGTCCATCACGATCAGCGGGTCGATGACATTGCCTTTGGTCTTGCTCATCTTTTGGCCGTGTTCATCGCGGATCAGGCCGTGCAGGTAGACGGTATCGAAGGGCACTTCGCCGGTGAATTCGATGCCCATCATGATCATGCGTGCCACCCAGAAGAAGAGGATGTCATAGCCGGTTTCCATGGTGGAAGTGGGGTAGAAATATTTGAGGTCGGCAGTTTCTTCCGGCCAGCCGAGAGTTGAGAAGGGCCACAATCCAGAGGAGAACCACGTGTCCAGCACATCGGGATCCTGCTGGATGTTCCTGCTGCCGCATTCGGCACATTCTGTGGCGTCTTCGCGCGAGGCGAACTGCGCGCCGCAGTCATCACAGTACCAGACCGGGATGCGGTGTCCCCACCATAGCTGACGGCTGATGCACCAGTCCTGGATATTTTCCATCCAGTTGTAATACACTTTGGTGAAATGATCCGGGACGATGGTGATGCGCCCGTCGCGCACGGCTTGCAGGGCGGCGTCTGCCAGCGGTTTGATGGTCACGAACCACTGGGTGGAGATCATCGGTTCGATGATCTCACCGCCGCGCTGGGAGCGGGGCACGCTCATCTGGTAGTCCTGTTCCTTGATCACCAGACCGGCTTCCTTCATATCGTTCCAGATATTCTTGCGGCATTCAAAACGATCCTGACCGGCGTATGGGCCGCCATTCTCGTTGATGCGGGCGGTCTTGGTCATGATGCTGATCAGCTGCAGATTGTGTTTTTCGCCAATCTCATAGTCGTGCGGGTCGTGGGCGGGGGTGATCTTCAACGCGCCAGTTCCAAATGCCATGTCGACATATTCATCGGCGATGATCGGCACTTCACGGTTGAGTATCGGCACAAGGGCTTTCTTGCCTACGAATTTCTTGTAGCGGTCGTCGTCGGGGTGCACGGCCACGGCGGTATCGCCGAGGATGGTTTCAGGGCGGGTGGTGGCAACAGACAGGTAATCACCGGAGCCGTCGGCCAGCATATATTTGAAAAAGTAAAGCTTGCCAGACTCGTCGGAGTATTCCACCTCCAGGTCGGAGACGGCGGTTTGCAGGCCGGGCGACCAGTTGATCAGGCGCGGACCGCGGTAGATGAGACCCTTTTCGTATAGCCGAACAAAGGCTTCGCGCACGGCGGCAGAGAGCTGCTCGTCAAGGGTGAAGTGTTCGTAGCGCCAGTCGCAGGAAGCGCCCATGCGGCGGATCTGGCTGGTGATGTGCCCGCCGTATTCTTCTTTCCAGGCCCAGGTGCGCTCCAGGAAGGCTTCCCGTCCCATTTCTTCGCGGTTCAGGCCTTCTGCCAGCAGGGAACGTTCCACCAGAAGCTGGGTGGCGATGCCGGCATGGTCCACGCCTGGCACCCACAGGCTGGGGATGCCCTTCATGCGGTGGTAGCGGATCATCAAGTCTTCCATCGCCACAAACATGGCGTGGCCGAGGTGCAGCTTGCCGGTCACGTTGGCGGGCGGAATCGAGACGACAAAGGGTTTGATGTTGGGGTCAAAGCCTGGTTTGTCGGGGGCATTGGTGGGCTGGAAGTAGCCGTTTTCTTCCCACCACTGGTACAGGCGCTGCTCGGTGGCAGCAAAGTCATAAGTCTTCGGGAGTTCTTTGGTTGTCATTCTTACCTCCATTGATTCGTTGATCAATAATGATTGCTGTGTGTTTTGCCCTCTCCCCCCATCCCCCTCTCCCATGGGGCTGGGAGAGGGGGTGCCGAAGGCGGAGGTGAGGGTTAAGTGTCGTTTAAACAAATAAACGCATCCGTCCGTGAGGACGAAAGCGTTTGGCTTCCGCGGTACCACCTCTGTTCACCGGTTGTCCGGTGCACTTGTCCCTGGACTTTGCCGGGCAGCATCCAGGCTTCGCTGTAACGGGCTTTCCCGTGCCGGTCTAATTTCCCGTGAGGGGGATTTCTTCGGCAGCTTTGCCAGACGACTTCAACCGTGCATTTCCTGGGGAGGCTCTCAGTCAAGGCACTCCTTCTCTGTCAGGCTGCGGACGGCCTACTGCTTCTGGCTGCGTATATCAGATTGCTCTGATTATACAAAGGATGGGGGGATGTGTCAATCATGGGGAGAGGGTTTGGAAGGCAGCGGGGCGGACAGGTCGGGAGACCTGTCCCTACAATTTTGGTAAGGAAGATTTGTTGGCAGGCAGAAAAATAAGCGGGGTCAATCAAAAAATGTGGCTGTGCCCCATGTCCGGGGGCACAGCCAGTCAAAAAAAGGAGAGAGTTCCGGGATGCTTTATTCGAAACTTTTGTGTACCTGTAAGCGATTACAGGTAACGACTGAAGTCGTTACTACAATTAGGTTGCAGGTCGAAGTGGGTTCCGCGGACACGTATCCTTCGGCTCACCCTTTCGGGTACGATGTCGACAAGCTCAGCCTACGCTCAAACGTGCCCTGAGCTTGTCGAAGCCGAAGCGGCGCTTGCAACCCTGTACCTTTCGACCCCAAAGAGGCAGGTGCAGGCTCAGGGTGCAGCAGATCAGTGCAGCACCTTGCTCAGGAAGAGTTTGGTGCGTTCTTCGGTCGGGTTTTCAAAGAGCACATCCGGTGCGGCTTCTTCGATGATCTGCCCGCCATCCATCAGGATGGCGCGGTCGGCGGCGGCGCGGGCAAAGCCGATCTCATGCGAGACGACGACCATGGTCATGCCCTCTTTGGCAAGGGCCTGCATCACATCCAGCACTTCCTGGATCATTTCCGGGTCGAGGGCGCTGGTGGGTTCGTCAAAGAGCATGATCTTGGGGTTCATTGCCAGGGCGCGGGCGATGGCCACACGCTGCTGCTGACCGCCGGAAAGCTGGATGGGAAAGACGTCAGCTTTTTCCGAGATGCCCACCTTTTCCAGCAGGGCGCGGGCGGTTTCTTCCGCTTCTTTCCGGGGGCGGTGGCGCACCACGCGCTGGGCGAGGATGATATTGTCCAGTACACTCAGGTGGGGAAAGAGATTGAATTGCTGGAAGACCATGCCTACTTCACGGCGTACGGCGTGAATGTTTTCAGCCTCGGTCAGGGGGATGCCGTCCACCACGATCGTGCCGTGGTCATATTTTTCCAGGCGGTTGATGCAGCGCAGCAGGGTAGATTTGCCAGATCCGGAAGGTCCAATGATAACCACCACTTCCCCGCGCTGCACGTCCAGGTTAACGCCCCGCAGGGCGTGGGTTTCCTCGTCGAAGGATTTATAGATGTTTTCGATATGAATGATCGGCTGTTCCATGGCTTACCTTTCGTTTTGGGTCTTGCGTTCAATATAGGCCACGATGCGCGCCGCAAAGAGGGTCATTACCAGATACAGTAAAGCGATCATCGTCCAGGTTTGCACGGGGATGAAGTGGGTGGACATGAATTCCCGGCCGCGACGGGTCATATCCGTGACGGCGACCACGCTGACCAGGGAAGAGTCTTTCAGCAGGGAAATGAATTCGTTGCCGACCGGCGGCATGATCAGACGGATGGCCTGCGGCAAAATGACATAGCGCATGGCCTGAAAGCGGTTCATGCCCAGGCTGAGGGCAGCTTCCATTTGTCCTTTGGGGATGCCCTGGATGCCGGCGCGGTAGATCTCGCTCATATAAGCCGAGTAACACACGGTCATACCCAGAATGGCCATCCCCAGCGGGTTGGCGAGGTAGTTACCGAAGGCAGAGATGCCCAGCCAGATGCCGATTTGCTGCACGATGGAAGGAAATGCAAAATACCAGAAGATGAGCTGTACCAGCAGGGGAATGCCGCGGACGATCTCGGTGAAGATGGTTGCCATGAGCCGCAGAACGGTGGAATGAGACAGACGCCCCAGGGCAACGATCAAACCGAGGAAGAGCATCAGGATGAAGCTGAGCACGGTGGTGATGACGGTGGTGCCGATACCGTCCCGGATGAAAATGACGATCTGGGCGTACGGATCGGGGATGAAGAATACCATGAACAGCACCAGGGCGGCCACTGCGGCAAACAATCCCCACCAGGGATCAATGTTCTTTGACATCCAGTTATTGGTGGGCAGCGGGTAGAAATGGTCGCTGAGACTGACAGGTTGGTTCTTGTTAGGTCGGGTCATAAAGCGTTATGCTGCCTTTCTGTTTTCAAAGTGGATGAGTGCGGTGCGCAACGCACCGCACTCATCGGGCACTAAAAGAGTTGTGTTTTACTGAAGCCATTCCGCTTCGAGTTCAGGGATCAAGCCTTCGGACATGACGGCATTCAGGCCCGCGTTGATCTGCTCGAGAAGTTCGCTGTTCTGGTTGCAGACGGCGATGCCATAGGATTCGTCGGTGAAGACTTCACCCACGTTGACCAGCTGCCCGTCGCTTTGACCGACAAAGCTGAGCGCGGTGGGATAGTCGGCCACTACGGCATCAATCTGGCCGTTGATCAAGTCGAGATACGCCAGGTCGACGGTGTCGTAGGTTTTGAGTTCGCCGCCATAGGTTTCGATTTCCATTGAGCCAGTGGTGCCGATCTGGGCGCCAACCGTCAGGCCAGCCAGGTCATCCGGGCCGGTGATGGTGGTGTTGCCCGCAGCGACGGTCACGATCTGTCCGGCGTTGATGTAGGGGTCGGAGAAGAGCATCGTCTCTGCGCGCTCGGCGGTGATGGTGACGGCTGAAATGGCAGCATCGTATTGACATTGGGAAACGCCGGCGAGAAGGGCATCCCATTCGACAGGGATGATCTCAATTTCAATGCCCTGGTCAGCGGCGATGGCAGTGATCAGGTCAATGTCGAAGCCGACGATCTCTTTGCTGTCTTCGTCAACGTATTCGAAAGGCGGCCAGGTGGCGTCGGTGGCGATGCGGACGGTTTCGGTTCTTGGGCTGCAACCAGCCAGGGCCAGGCTCAAAACGATAAGTGCTGCGGTCCAAATATACAGTCTGTGAGTTCTCATTTTATTCTCCAAATAAAGTGTTCAGGGTACGATGTGAGCATTTGCTCCGATATACAGGATTTTCAGGGTTATGCCATGCGTCTTCTTGATCCACCTCCTTGTAAACAAAAAGACCTTCCCAGTGGGAAGGCCTTGCATGTGCTGAGAGGATATGACTATCCGTTATTCTTTAAGCACCACAAACCGCTCCTCCTGGGGGGAAGGTCGGGAATTGCTTCTTGGTGCGCTTGGCGAATAACTGAATGTTGATCATATTGCCCCCAGTTTTACACGAATTTGGAGTCAGTGTCAAGCGAAAAGTGGAAAATTGGTGGAAATAGGATGGTTTTGGGGGCGAAAGCCTTTCTTTTTGGCAGGAAAGGGAACGGTCAGCCAGGGATCAGGGAGATGATTTTCTACAACATTTAGTACTCCCGTGAGGTGTTTATCCATGCAAGTGCGGGAGAAATGTTCTATAATGATGACATTCATCGGTTGAGTTGCGGAAAATGGGCGAAATTTGATGACGACTTCAGTCATTACGACAGGGTTCCACAGTTCAGGTATTTTCTATTTTTTTTGAGGGTAATCTTATGGCGAGATCAGTAAAGTATCGCGAAAACACTTTGGCGTTTGTGTATGGTGTTTTTGCTGCCCTGTCGATTGGGGCGGCGGGTGCTATTTTTTATTCGAGAGCATTTGATTTTTCTGCCTTGTCCATCCTGCATTGGATTGGGATGGGCGCCTGTGTACTGCTGACGGGCTTTTTCCTTTTTCGGGCATTTCAGCAGGCGTTTTTCCCCGGCCTGGGTGGTTTTCTGATGGTCTTCGTCGGTGTGCTGGCAGTGGCCGGCGTGTTGTTCCTGCCGGATATGCTTGGTGCAGGAGAAGGGAAACTGGCAGACGCGGAAGCGGAAGTGCTGCAGACCCCCATAGTGGAGACCCCTGAAAATGAGGCGATAGCAGAAACGACAGAAGCGACCGGCCCGACAGGCTGCATCCTGTGGTCGGAGGTGAATAACAGTTATGCTGACCAGGAGATTTGTGTGTATGGTGAGTTGGCGAAAGCGTACAGCAGCGAGGGGGCGTCCTTTATGTTGTTCAGCGATGAGTCCGGGGCGTTGTTCCTGCTGGCGTATAACTGGGGGGATGCGAGCCTGAAAGGACGCTGCGTGCAGACCACCGGGGTGGTCGGGCGGCTGGGCGCTTCGCCGGTGATCGTGGTAGAAAAACGGGAAGACATCCAATTCTGTGATTAGGCAAATGTTATGCCAAACCGAGGCAGGGACTGGCGCGTGTATGCCAGTCCCTGTTTTTATGTGTCGGAAAATGCTGTGCCGCTTATTCCGGCTGGCTGATTTGCAGCCAGTTGATCTCGACCTGGACGGGGACAACGCTTTCGGAGGAAATGTTGATGCCCGCGTATCCCGCGTCGGGGATTTCTTCATCCTTGACTTTGGCAATTTCGACGCCATTGACGGCCAGGATCAGGGTTCGGCCTTTGCAGATGAAGGTATACACGTTTTTCTTTTCGGTTCCAAAGCGGATGGATTTGATCCCACCGGTAGCCAGCTCCTTGTTGCCGTCTTCGTAATAGCGCATGATGCTGTAATAGCCGCCGCTGGTGGTGATGAATTCATACCAGCCATAATCGGTATAGCGGCAGATGGCGCCGACGTTGTTGGTGTTGACGCCTTTGTTTTCAATCTCAAAATCAATGCGCACGTCTTCGTAGAGGTGCGGCCCATAAACGTGATAAAGATACAGGAAAGGACTTTCGATCTCAAAGCGCAGTGCCCCGCGGCGCTGTTCAATGGAATAGGAGGGTGTGTATTCATCATCGTCCTCTTCCACATCTTCATCAACGAAATAGGAGTATTCGTCAAACCAGTTGGGGTCAGCGGTTTCGCTGTCAAATTCATCGGTGAAAAATTTTGGCGCATCGCTGGCGAAGGAAGGCGCAGGAGCTTCCATTTCCTGGGAGGGCTGTTCTTCGACCGAAGGCTGTTCCACGGCGGGACCTGAATGCTGTACTTCAGCCTGAGGGGCATCGACAGCCGCCGCCGGTGCGTCTGGCAGGGCTTCGCTGTCGTCCTTGTCGCTGCTAAAAAAGCCGCAGGACAGGGTTACCAAAGCAAAGAGAAACATAAGAATGAACCATTTGCGCTGCATATTATCGATCCTCCTTAGGGAATGTATGATAAGCTGAGAACGGATATTAATCATTATATTGATAATTTGTCCAATTGCAATTGGAATTATTTGCACCAATCTGCAAGCAAAAGGAGTATACTTTGGGGGGGCTTGTATTGGTTTGCGGATGTGTGGGCGAAGGTTATTTTGAAGCCAAGACATTTGGGAAAGTCTGAGCCATGCGCTGGAAGACGTTTCGGATGCGTCGGAAGGCAGTGATACCTTAAATTTCTCCTCTAGAGAAAGCTCAGACTTCATTTTTTGCCGGAAGAACCGGGGTTGAAAAGCTCCGGTTCTTCTCTTTAAGAATATGGAGGGTTAAGGTAATAAACCCCGGTCCGCAGCGGGTCGGGGGGAAACCGGGAAGGGGAACGCTTAGAAATTTCCGACAGCGGTCAGGGAATCGTCAAAAACCTTGAAGAGAGGGATGAAACCGGCCAGGTCAAGGGCGCTGTAAATGTTTTTTGGGATAGCTGCCAAAACAACCTCGCCACGGTTGTAGCGCTTGCAGTTTTTCTGGGTATTGATCAACACCCGCAGGCCGGCACTGGACATGAATGTGACACCTGCCAGGTCAAGCACGATTTTGAAACGACCGGCTTTTGTCACAGCTTCCAGGGCTTCAGCAAGCTGGGGCGCTGTTGAGCTGTCCACGCGTCCTTCAACTTTGACCAGATCACAATGTTTGAAAGGGGTGTTGGTAATTTGCATGGGTTTCCCTCCACGAAATAATTTGGATTTCAATACATGCTTGATTATAGCATGGGCGCATTGGAACGAAAGGTGGATTCTTTATTCAGGAGCAGGATTAAAAAAATTTCATCAGGGAAGCGAAAAGGAAATATACGCGTTTTTTATGGTCATGGTATAGGAAGCAGGGGAGCGGTTATGGCATAATAGTGGCAGGTTGATGATCATCGTTCGGCCCTGCTATGTTTGAGCGGGGGTTAGGAGGTCGTATGGCTGAGAACACGCCTTTGCAATATCGCAACCTGGTGATTTACCAGGTTTATGTTCGTAATCATGGCCCGAATGGGACGTTTGCTGATGTGGAAGCAGATCTGGATCGTATTCGAAATATGGGGACAGATGTTCTCTATTTCATGCCCATTCATCCCATTGGTCAATTGAACAAGAAGGGTGGTTTGGGCTGCCCCTATTCTATTCAGGATTACGAAGAAGTGAACCCGGAATATGGCACGAAATCAGATTTTAAAAATCTGGTAGACCATGCGCACGCGCTGGGGATGAAGGTGATGATCGATGTAGTCTATAACCACACCGCCCATGATTCGCGGCTGGTGGCGGAACATCCCGAATGGTTTCATCAGGATGGGCAGGGACGCCCCGTGACGACGGTACCGGAGTGGTCGGATGTGATTGATCTGAAATTTGAAGACCCGGCCTTGTCGGAATACTTGATCCATGTGCTGCAGGATTGGGTGCGATTTGGCGTAGATGGTTTCCGCTGTGATGTGGCTTCGCTGCTGCCGCTGGATTTCTGGCAACAGGCGCGGCAGGCTGTGGCAGAGGTGAAAGAAGACGTGATTTGGCTGGCCGAATCGGTGCATGCTGCTTTTGTCGTTGACCGCCGTCAGCACGGCTTGTCGGCTCTCTCTGACAGCGAATTGTACCAGGTGTTTGATTTGACCTATGATTATGATATTTGGCCGATTTGGCAGGCGGCGGTGCGCGGTGATGCGCCTGTGGCGCGTTATCTGGAGGCTTTGCGTTTTCAGGACTGCATTTACCCCGGTAATTATGCCAAGATGCGCTGTGTGGAGAATCATGACCAGCTGCGCATCATGAAACTGGCTGGAACTCCGCAGCAGGCACGTGCCTGGACGGCGCTGATGGCGTTCAACAAGGGTGCATTTTTTGTCTACGCGGGGCAAGAATCTGGTGCGATGCACCGTCCCACGCTGTTTGACATCGACAAGGTAGCCTGGGAGGGGTATGGCGAAATGGATTTTCTATCCCGCTTGATGAGGTTGAAGAAATCGGAGGCTATGCTGCGGGGCCACCTGGTGTGGATGGCAGCAGAGCCGGTTGTACAGGCGGTGTGGTGTCATGGGGAAGACAGTCTGTATGGATTGTTTAACGTGAATGGCGGATCTGGTGAGGTTGAAGTTTCCCTTCCGGATGGGTCATACCGGAACCTGATCGATGATGCAACCGTGCAGGCGGCTGGCGGCAGGATGACGGTGCCAGAAGCCGGGTGCGTGGTGCTGTGCAGCTGCGAACAGCTGCCACGCGCTGTCTATAGCGCATTGATTGATTATGTTTTGCTGGAATGAAGATGAATGGGACCAAGTGGACAGCTGGCAGTGGTGACTTAAGGGGATGCCCCTGATTGGGTTTGTTTTTGGCACAGAACTTGAACCAGTAAACCCGGAAAATGTCATACAATAGGAATAGTATGTTTGGCCTCGGGAGGCAATTTGCAGCCGCAGAATGTAATTCTGATTGTTGATGATAACCCAGTAGGTTTGCAACATCTGGCGATGATCCTGGAAACGCCGGGGTATCAGCTTGTGTTGGCTTCTTCGGGGAATGAGGCGCTTGCAAAAGTCAAGGATATGCAGCCTGATTTGATCTTGTTGGATGTCTTGATGCCTGGCATGGACGGGTTTGAAGTGTGCCGGCGGCTGAGAGAAGATCCGGTATTGGCTGAGGTGCCTGTTCTGATCGTTACGGCGCTGGATGACCGCGAGTCCCGTTTGAAGGGCTTGAATGCCGGAGCAGATGACTTCATTACCAAACCGATTGACCCGGATGAGCTGGCAGCACGCGTTCGTACCATTTTACGACTGAACCGCTACCGCCGGCTGCTGGATAAACAATCCGAGCTGGAGGCAGCCAATCGCGCTTTGCGCGAGGCGTATGATACCACCCTGGAAGGCTGGGGCCGGGTGCTGGATCTGCGCGATGGTGAAACGGAAGGGCATTCCAAACGGGTGGCCCAAATGACGGTGCGCCTGGCGCTGGAGCTGGGGATGGAAGGGGAGGATTTGCTTCATGTCCGCCGCGGGGCTTTGCTGCACGACATTGGCAAGATCGCCATTCCAGACCGCATTCTGCTGAAGCCGGGGGAATTGACCAGCGAGGAATGGGAACCGATGCGCATGCATCCGGTGTATGCCTATGAAACACTTTGCTCGATCCCGTATTTGCTGCCGGCGCTGGATATCCCCTATTGTCACCATGAACGCTGGGATGGTACGGGGTATCCGCAGGGATTGACAGGTGACGCTATCCCGCTTTCAGCGCGTATTTTTGCGGTGGTAGATGTGTGGGATGCGCTGACTTCTAACCGGCCTTACCGCAGGGCCTGGCCTGAGGAGCGGGTGGTAGAGTATATCCACGCGCAGTCGGGCAAGATGTTTGATCCCAAGGTTGTGGAGATATTCTTTTATCTAAAGGGGGTAGGGGAGTTGTAAGCGGGC
>Ga0334888_1002702_pt1 | contig 18838 bp, 17 predicted proteins | sample GraSluR1_MG_FD_207227 | JGI IMG/M metagenome (GOLD analysis project Ga0334888, IMG submission 207227) | Sludge microbial communities from methane-producing bioreactor in Wageningen University, Netherlands - Granular Sludge_3_08-R1 | ecosystem: Engineered > Bioreactor > Anaerobic > Unclassified ...
TTGCTAAAAATAGCAAACTCGCTACGCTCAGACATGCTATTTTCTGACGCATTTTTTGATTCGCTCAATTGTTTTTTTGACGAAAATTCTCAATTGTTCGCTACTTTATTTCATCCATATTTACCATCAAGGCATTATAATAAAAAAATTTTTATGTCACTCGCCACTTTTAACTTTTCACCAATTAAACATTATTTTTTTCCTAAACAAATCGCTCGTTCTTTTATTTTATACCAATTTACATAAAACTATTATTAAAAAAGACTTTGAACCAATTCCCCTCTTGAGGGGTGGCAATCTTCGATTGACGGGGTGGATAGGTTTTTTTAGGAGGAAATATGAAAATAGAAATATTTCAAGTAGATTCATTTACAACAAAAATATTTGAAGGTAATCCTGCCGCAGTAGTATTAAATGCAGATGACCTTTCAGAACAACAAATGCAACAAATAGCGAGAGAAATGAATAATTCGGAAACAGCTTTTATTATTAACAAGCAAAACGATGATTACGATATAGAAGTAAGATTTTTCACACCTTTAAAAGAAGTTCCTATTTGCGGACACGCAACAATTGCTGCTCATTATGTATATGCTAAAAAAAATAATATTAAAAATTCAATAATCAAGCAAAAAACAAAAGCAGGAATATTGCCAATTGAAATCAAATCAGAAAATGATGATTTAACAATCATAATGACTCAAGCAAAAATTGAATTTGGAGAAATATTTAAAGAAGAAATAACTGAAAAATTATTACAAGGATTAGGTATAAGCAAACATGATCTTGATAACTCATTACCTATTCAAATTGTTTCAACAGGACACTCAAAAGTAATGATTCCATTAAAAAGAAAAAATGTTTTAGACTCAATAAAAATCAACAGCATGATTTTAAGTGAATTGAGTTCTATAATAAACTGTAATGGTTTTTATACATTTACTTTTGATTCTCAAGAAGAAGGAGTATTAATTGCAGGAAGAATGTTTGCACCAGCAATCGGAATTAACGAAGATCCTGTAACAGGAAATGCTAATGGGCCATTAGGAGCATATCTAGCAAAGTATAATAAAATAGAAAAGAAAAAAGAAGGATTTACGTTTAAAATAAAACAAGGTGAAATAATAAGAAGAAAAGGATATATGAATGTTCATGTTTTCAGTAACGAAAATGAACCTGAATTAATCAAAATTAGCGGAAACGCTAAAATTGTATTTGAAACAAAAATTAATATATAATTTAATAGGGACAATTCTACATGATCGTCCCTAAATTTGTTTTTTTATTTTCGTCTGACAAATAATTTAACTATAATGATTTAATCCATTATTTCTACACTTCTTTCAAAAATTCCATTTAAATATGCCAATAAAACTCCATAATTCGTTATAGAAATATTATTTTTCAAACAAAAATCTAAACGTGTTCTCATTGATTTTATATTCATCATACACGAACCACAATGTATTATGAAATCATATTTATTAATTTCTTTTTCATTTGGAAAATCATGTCCCGTTAAAAAATCATAATTCAAATTTTTTTCAGTATATTTATTTAAAAGTTTTGGAATTTTTACTCTTCCAATATCTTCGTGAGAAGTGTTATGAGTACAACTTTCAGTAATTAAAATTTTTGAATTTTCATTTAATAGCGAAACTTTTTCAAGGCCTTTTTTAAATATATTTAAATCACCCTTATGTCTTGCAAAAAGAATAGAAAAACTAGTTAATTTCATATCTTTGGGAATTATTTTTTCCACTTGCTTAAACGCTTGTGAATCAGTAATAACTAAATCGACATTTTTAATATCATTTAATGCCGATTTAAGTTCAGCATCTCTTACAACATAACTCTTTATTCCATAATCAAGACACTCTCTTAAAACTTGTACCTGCGGAAGAATCAATCTTCCTTTCGGAGCTTCAGAGTCAATTGGAACTACCATTATAACACTACTGTTATACGGAAGAAGATCTCCTATTATTGGAGGTTCTTTAGTATTTTTCTCAATTTTATTTATAATAGTTTCTTTTAATTTTAAAATATCTTCTGTATTTTTCGTACTAATAAATATTGCATCATTATATTTTTCTTTTAATAAATTTAATTTTTCACTTTCAACAATATCTACTTTATTAACTATCGAAATATATGGAATATTAAATTCTTTAAATTTTTTTACAGTTTTTTCAAATGATATTTTATCTTCTTCAGCTCCATCTATTACATATATTGCAAAATCCGTTCTTTGAAACATTTTTAAAGTTTTATTTATGCGTAGATTACCTAAAACACTTTCATCATCAAATCCCGCTGTATCTATAAACAAAACAGGCCCAAAAGGTATAAATTCCATAGCTTTCATAACAGGATCTGTAGTCGTGCCTTTAAATTCAGAAACTAAAGAAATATTTTGTCCAACAATCGCATTTAAAAGTGAAGATTTCCCTGAATTTGTTTTTCCAAAAATACCTATATGAACTCTATTAGAATTAGGGGTTTTAGTCATTTGTTTTCCTCCTAAAAATATAAATCTCTTTCGCCATTTTTTAATCTTTCTATATTTTTTCTTACTAACTCTCTTACGGTATCTTTTTTTATTTTTTCAATTTCATTTAATATATGGTCATTTCCTTTTTTATACAATTCCTCATCTCCATAATCTAAAATGAATTCCATAAGAGTCATCAAAGCATTTGGAGAACATACATTCTGAATTTGACCTGTTTTTGCAAGTCTCATAAACCTATCTCCCGTTCTTCCACTCCTATAACAAGCCGTGCAATAACTTGGAGTATATCCGCTATTTACCAATGTTTTTAATATTTCTAAAGGAGTCCTGTTATCTCCTGTTTCAAACTGTCCTATATTTTTATGAATTTCAGATTCTTTATACCCTCCCACACCCGTACATGACCCCGCACTAATTTGAGATACACCATAGTTTATCAATTCTTCACGCAACTCTTTATTTTCTCTAGTAGAAAGAATTATCCCCACAAAAGGTAAAGCGATACGTAAAATAGCTACTATTTTTTTAAACATTTTATCATCTACAATATTTGAAAACATTTTTAAATCCATACCCTCTGCTTTTTTTAATCTCGGAACAGAAACTGTATGAAAACCTACTCCAAATTCTTTTTCGAGATGTTCATTATGCATCATCAATGCAAGCACCTCAAATTTAGGTTCATAAAGACCAAAAAGCACTCCCGCACCTACATCATCAATACCAACATTCATTGCTCTATCAAAACCAGTTAAATGATAATCATAATCACCCTTTAAACAATTTGGATGCATTATTTCATAAGTCTTTTTATGATAAGTTTCTTGAAATAAAATATAAGTACCTATTTTAGCTTCTTTTAATCGAGTGTAATCTTCAACAGTAGTGGCTGCAACATTAACATTTATTCTTCTTATAACTCCATTTTTATTTTCCGTATTGTAAATTGCATCTATACATTCAATTATATAATCCATATTGCAATTTTTCGGATCTTCTCCCGCCTCTAATGCCAATCTTTTATGACCCATACTTTCAAGAATTTTTACTTCCTGTTGAATTTCTTCTTTGTTTAATTTTCTTCTTTCAAACTTGTTTCCTTGCTTATAACCGCAGTAAAGACAATTATTCACGCAATAATTACTTACATATAAAGGAGCAAAAACAACAACCCTGTTTCCGTAAATATCATTTTTAATTTTTCCAGCAAGTTTAAAAATTTCATTATCTATATTTTCATTATCACATTGAAGTAAGATTGCTATTTCTTGATGAGAAAGGCCAGTTTTATTTTCAGCTTTTTTTAAAATTTTTAATACTTCGCTTTCATCAACATTTTTAGATTTTTCTAATAAACTTTCTATATAAATTTCATCAATAAACATTTTCAACACGCCTCCAATTTTTATAATCTCCTCTTGACATATCGATTTTAAAACCTGATTTATTAATCCTTGACTCTATACACAACCTACAACTTGCTGATTCATCACCAGTACAAATTTTCCCGTCATATAAAATATATTTATCTCTAACACTTAAAGGAGTAAGATTAGGCATTACAACATTTGCTCCTGCTTTTAATGCTTTTTCTCTTCCTAAAAAATCTAAACTTCCCAAAGCTGTTGTAGCCGGAAGAAGAACTTTCGGAAGCATCAACCTCACTAATGATAAAAGAATAAGAGTTTTTTCAACAGTGCCGCCAATTTCATTGTTTAAAGGGGTATCTTTTTGAGGGATGAAAGGACCAATTCCAACCATATGAGGATTTAAAGATTTTAGAAAAAATAAATCTTCAATTAAATCATCATCATTCTGTTCAGGAAGACCCACCATAAACCCTGCTCCAACTTGAAATCCTATTTTTTTTAAATCATTTAAACATTTAATTCGATTATCATAACTCATGTTAGGATGAAGTTTTTCATACAATCTTTTACTTGCAGTTTCATGACGTAAAAGATATCTATCTGCACCCGCTTTAAATAAACGACTATATGATTCATAATTTCTTTCTCCAAGAGAAAGCGTTACAGCACATGTTGGAAAATTATATTTTATTTGTTTTATTATATCTTCCATTATTTCATCAGTGAAATAATTATCTTCACCACCTTGAAGAACAAATGTTTTGTAACCAAGTTCATATCCTTCTTTACACACATTTAAAATTTCATCTTTTGAAAGTCTATATCTTATTACATTGTTATTTGAACGTCTTATTCCACAATAAAGACAATTATTTTTACAGTAATTAGTAAATTCAATTAATCCTCTCATAAATACTTTATCTTCAAAATTTTGAATTTTTGTTTCTAATGCTTTTGAAAAAAGATAATCTTTTAATTTTTCATCCCTGTTTTCTAAAAGAGATTTAAATTCAGCAGAAGTTAAGAATTCATCTTTTTGAAGTTTATCTACAAGAAACTCCATCATTCCACCTCTTTTTTCGATATTGCTGTTTTAACTTGTACGCATTCTATATTACCCAATTTGCCAGTAAGGCTATTTATTTCATTAATTTCACCAACTACAGTAATACTAATAACCGCTATACCTTCTTCAAAAGGAATACCCATTCTTCCTTTAATAATCCCTTTAAATTTTGAAACCTCTTCATTAAATTTATTCTGACAAACTGACGGGTTTTCTAAAATCGCACTAATAACTGCTATTTTTTTCACAATGTCACCTCCGTTTAAAATTAAAAAAAGCTTTCCAAAAAAGGAAAGCTTAAATATATAGTCAATATACCTTTTAAAAAAGGCATGAATAACTTTTTTTATATATCAAACTTCCTTTCAGTTTAGATTTCTCTTTTCTGTCAGGTTATTATCATGTGCATTCAAAAATTTAAAGAATACTCTCAAAATTAATGAATCATACAATATAATAATACATTTTTTGATTCATTTTGTCAACCTTTTTTTGTTCACTAAAAATTAACAAAACATCTCTCATTTTAGAAAATTATATTTTATTACTAAAACCCTTTATTAAATAGTGTTTTGAAGATTTTTTACCTTTTTACCTCACTTTATGCAATTGTAAATTTTTAGTTAACGTTTAAAACCTTTATTCAAAAACAATTGTAGAAGATGCACTTTTTTTGAATTTCAACTTAGATTTTGTATCATAACTTGATTTATATTAATTGATAAAAAAAATCTAGGGTTAATAATTTTTTAATATTAAAAATTAAATTTTTAATATTTTAGTAACTAAAAGAAATATTTATTATTAAAAATTTAATTAACAAAAAATGTCGATTTGTTTTATTAATTAAAAATATTATGTAATAATAAACTGTAAATACCTATTTTTTACGTTTTGATATTTTTCTTAATTATGATAATATTAATTTGATTTTGATCCTGAGCTCGGGATTCAATAAAAAAAAGATAAGGGAGGATACTTTAAACATGAAAAAAAAGTTTGTAGTATTATTGGTTGTTTTCGTTTTAACAATTTTTTCAAGTATTTTTGCATCAGATTATGAAATGAAATTAAAAAATCCTGGAGAGTCTGATTTAAGAGCTGCTGCTGTTCTTAGAGTATGGCAAGAAACAGAATTAATTACTCCGAATTGCTTTATAGATTCAAGAGGGTTTTCTCTTAGAGGTATATATGAAATATTTCCCGGACTTACAATTACACTTACGCAAGCCGAGTTATATGCTTATGTAGAAATTTACGCAGATTATTATGTTACAAGAACTCTTAGAGAAATATGGGTTTCAGGAAATATGGATGATGACGATTTAGGAGATAATGTTTATACATATATCGAAATAATAAGTTCTAATTATTTTTTTGATAATCATTCATACATTTTAAATACTAATCTTAACACTCTTTTTTAATATAAATGAATCACCGGCTTTGAATTAAGCCGGTGAAATTTAAAATTAGGAGCTTTAATTTATGAAAAGATTTCACTTTTTAATTTTATTTTATTTACTTTCAAAAATAATTCAAAATTTAACATCTTTATTTAGTGGTCTGCAAGGAGGGGTGGAATCTTTCGCATCTGGGTTGCACGGATCCTTAGCTGTTATTTTTATTTTTTCTATTGAGATTTTTATTTTTTTTATAATAATAAAATTTTTTATTTTAAAAAAAGATTTTGTTTCTATTAATTTTAAAAAAAAGAACTCTAATATTATAGTTTCTTTTATAATAGCTTTTTTAACTTTTTTATCAATGGTATTATTTGAATTTTTTTCTGTTTCTTTTGTAAAGCAAATTTTTTCTCCAAGTGTTGAATTAATAAATTTTTTAGATAAGTCTTCTTATTTAATTACAAATTTTAGTTTAAATAATAATAGAAGTATTCACGTACCATCATCTCTTTCCATTTTTCAAAGCATGTTAATTCTTTCTAGAAGTATAATTTTTGTACCTATTAGGGAAGAAATAATGTTCAGAGGACTTTTATTTGAAGGACTAAAAAAATATAAGAAACTTAATACAATTTTATCTATAATTTTGACTAGTGTCTTTTTTGCTTTTATGCATAATGTAACAACATTTAGAGATTTTTATGCCCTTTTTTTATTCGGGGCAATCATAAACATTCTTTACATAAAAAGAGATTTGATTTCAGCAATATTTGTTCACTTTTTTTGGAACTTTATTTTCTCTCTACCACTAATTATTAGTCAATTTATTTCTAATAGTATATAAAGGGGTTTCTTTAAATGAATAAATTATTATTTATTTTAATTATATTATTAACTTCAAAATATTTTCCTTCTTTTTTAAACCTTTTTTTTCAAAATAATACTTTAACCTTAACTTTAACTGTTATTATAAACGCTTTTTTTATTTTTCTTATTTTAAAAAAAGACTTTATTAATATTAATATCAATTTCAAGAAAAAGAATTCTAGAATTATAACTTCTTTTTTTATAGGGATTTTTAGCTGTTTAGGAGTTTTAATAGGTTCTTACTTTTTTTATTATTTAATTAATCGTATAAACATTAATATCTTAAATTCTATTATATTTCATTTTGAGAAATTTATTATTTTTATCACAGGTGTTTTTTCTATCTCTAATAATGAAAATATTTTAAACAGTTTAAACACCCCCTTATTCCAAGTTGTTTTTTTGATATCTTTCTTTGTTTTACCTTTATTTGAAGAATTAATATTTAGAGGAACGCTTTTTGAAGTATTGAAAAATTTTACTAAATTACCTATTTATATAATAATTATTATAACTTCATTATTATTCACCTTTGCACATAAAATAACTAATATTCAACACTTTTTTCAACTTTTTATTTTTTCAGTAATTATGAGCTTTATTTATATCAAAAGAGATTTGCTCACAGCTTTATTTGCACATTATTTATGGAATTTTATTTTTTATTTTTTAATATTTTTTTCAATTTATAAAAATTAATTTTCGTAATTTTTATTAGTATTTTTGATTCTATATAAAATAGTGCAACTATTAATAATTTATAGTGAAGTGGACGTTACACTAAATTAAAAATCTTTCCAAATCTCAAGATTAGAAAAATTGATCTTGTTCGCGTTTATTTTATCCAATATTTACTACTTCATTATTATAAGCATATAAATGTCAATATAATATAAAGATTGGGCTAATATAATCGTGTACAAAAGGAAGAAAAAATATTAGAAAAAAAGGATTATACACAATTATAAATGGTACAATAAACTCAAGTATAATAATTTTTTTTTAAAATAAATAAATCACCGGCTTTGAATTAAGCCGGTGAAATTTAAAAATTAGGAGTTTTAATTTATGAAAAAATTTCAAGACATAGGTTTAATTTTTAAAAAGTTACAATAAAACTAATTTCGTTAGAAAGATGAATTTCAGTAGATATTTTATTAGAAAAAGGATTAATATAATAATTTTCTATTTGTGAATTTGTAGTTTTATCTTTTAATATTAAATCCCATTGAGAATAAGCATCATTTTCAAGTGGGAAAACATCTTGATCTGGCAATACCCAATTTTTCCCTGACGTATCATTTCTATAAAATATAGATAATATTCCTTCAAAATCTGCACCGTTAGGTTTTATATTCCAGACTCTGTCTACATCATAACTATTATTTTTTTGAACAGTTATTGTTATTTCTCCGTGTTGATTCACTTTATCTAAATCTAATCTTGCAATAGTCCAACCACTATTATCTACAAAATACATAGTTCTATCTTCTACTTCTTTATTAATAAATATTGACGCTGTGTATATTTCTTGATCATCAGGTGCTGGATGAAATAAAATTTTATAATAGTCGTCAATATAGTTTTCTAATGAAGTGTTGTTAAATTCTCCTATTACGGTTCTTATATAATTATTTCTTAAATAATTAAAATCACTTAGCAATTCAACATAATAATCATAATTATCTGTATCTGTATAATTATTATTTTTGTGTCTTGTAAAATCAATATCTTTTTGGACATATGATTTTATTGAATTTGAAATATTTTGAGTATGCTCATAAAAATATTTGTAAGTGAAATGTTCATTTATTAATTCTTCCATTCTTTCATAAAGCATATTTCTGAGCTCTTCTGTTGCCAAAAATTTCGTAATTAAATCGTTTTGCCATACCGGAGTACTTTTTAATTCATACTCATAAAAGAAATAATCGTTGCATAATTCTTTTTCTAGTGTTCCTAAATCTCTCCATATAGAACCAAAAGTTAAATCTTTATCCCAAGGGATAAACATCCACTTTGAATTAGGATCTGAGTGATTTTTATATAGCCAATAATCATCTGCATATGCATCCAAATCCATAACTATAAAATGAATTGCCAACCAATCCATGAAATTATCTATATCAATACGTTGTTTAAATCCCGAAGCATAAGAAGAACCTGCCGGTGTATTGTAAACCCATCTTATTAAATCAACTACTTCCGACCAATTTGGAGTACTTCTTGAATCAAAATATAATGAAACAAATTCTTCAGGGTTATCTACAGAATCTATATCAAATCCCATTGCAGAATTTCTATTTGTGACACTTTTATTATGTCTAAATTCATCTCTAACTAATGTATATTCTTTGCTTACTGCATGTAATTCATTATATTTTAGAAAATCACTGTCTATTCTTTCGATATGAAGATATAATCCAGCAAACTCTTCATTTATATAAGTTTCAAAATACACAGTTCGAGGAGCTGGTTGATTTAAATAATGAAACATTTCATTAACTATTTTTTCTTTCATTATAGTTCCATCAGAATAATAAGCATTTAGATTCATTCTATCACTTCCAAATAATATATCTTGCTTTTCGTCAAATCTGATATTAAAAGATTTTTTAGGGAAGTATCTTGTAGAACCTCCTCTAAATCGTATTTCTATATCTATATCTTCATCAGCTAAATTAAATTTCGCACTTGCAAAAAGACGTTCATCTGATGCGACATCTCTAGAATATAATTCATTTAAATTTTCTGTATCTATTGTTATATAAAGAGTGTTAACAGTTGAATCTGTCAAAAAAATGCTTTCTGGAAATAGTGGTTCAAAGAAATTATTGACTACAGTTTCATTAACGATAATATTAATTTCTGCTTTAAAACCTTCTGGATTAACAACATTTTTGTTTAATACTATATCACCATAAATGGTGTAAGATGTTGGCACAGTTTCATCGTAATTTCCTTTAATCCAATTAACATTTAATTTTTCTTTTTTTCCACCAGATAAAATTACTTCCACTTCTTTTGGTAATATTAATTTTAAATTATCAAAAGATAAATTAAAATGAACTTCTTTGTCCTCTAAAGAAGAAACTTCTAAAATGGGTAAAGGTTTTTTTAAAATACAACTTGTAAAAATAAGAGCTGTTATAACTATTAATACAAAAAATAGTGTTTTTTTCATTTTAACCCCTCCTAAAATTCTTTTCTTAACAAGCAGCAAATCAGAATATATTTGTAAATCTGTTAATGTTTTTTTATTAATATTATATCATTTATTTGTAACAAAACACTAATTATTTTAATGTAAAAAAAAGACAACACATTAAAATGTGCCGCCTTAAAAAAAATATTTGATTGGTTATTTCTTTCTTTTCAACATCCCTTTATAAACTCCTGGTGCAGAACCTTCAATAAGAACTGCGTTACAAATTTTTTCATAAAAATGTTGAGGGCCTACTCCGCCTATAATAGCATAAGCATAACCTACTTCTCTCATATTTAATAAAGTTTTTATAGTAAGTGCTTTGCCTATATTTAGCCCTCTATAAATCTTATCAACTCCAACAGGCCCGAAAAAATTCCTGCAAGTACTATCATAACATGAAACCCCTATAAGCTTGTTATCAGTTTCATCAATTGCTAAAAAAATACTAACAGGTGTATTATAAAACCCCGCTTCCGCTTCGTCGGCAAAATGCGGATTAAAATTTTCTTTTGCCCATTCTACAACTATATGTTTTTCTGGAACTATAGCCCGTCTTATACAAATGTTTTTTTCTTTTAAAGATTTAAAAAAATCTTCATGATCTTTTAAATCATAAAGTTTTACAAGCATATCAGGCATAAAAGATACCTCCATAAAATATAATAATTATAATTATAATTATATCATAAAGAATTTTAAACTTTAATTAATTTTATTTATTGCAGATGATTTTAATATTTCTTTTTTAACTATTTTTATTGAAAATAATTATTTGTAATTTTTTTAAATTAAACTTGTTATTAAAATTTTAATAAATTTGATATAATTAGATTAGACAGAATTATTTTCTATTATAATAGATTTTTTAGTTTTATCGTTTTTATTATCTAAATAACATTTCCTAAAGGGAGGGGCTTCAAATGAAAAAAAACATTTTAATGATTTTTATTCTCTGTTTTTTTACTTTAAGTGCTTTAAGTACCGTTCAGATTTTATCTCCTGCAAACGATAGCTTTACAGATTCACAATTTGTGAAATTAAACTGGATTGCAACAGGATTTGAAAATTTAAGTTATATTGTTTATTTAGATATAAATTCAAATCCTCAAAAAAAATTGAACAATTATCCAATCATCGAAAAAAGCATAACCGTTTACCTTGATGAACCTAACACTTATTTCTGGAAAGTTGAAGCTTACTTTGAAGGAACTAAGATTTCAGAAAGTACCGTTAATTCATTCACTCTAGAATTTTCAGAAGGAAGCGGTGATAGTTTTCAAGACCCTATAAACGCAAGAATAAATAGAAACTATACTGACGAAATATCTAACTCTAAAAGAGAAAGATGGTATAAAGTCACTATACCAGAAAACGGATTATTAAAAGTTTCTGTTGATGGTACTTTAAATATGAGAATTGTTAAAAATGATGGTCATATTTATTGTTGGGAATACCAAACTAACAGCCCTAACAACCCTTATTATGAGGAATATTTTGAAGCTGGTACTTATTATTTCTATTTATTTTATACCGATAAAACTCATGTTTATACTTTTAAAACAGACTTTACACCTTCCGGAGCTAAAAACGAAGAAGATCCTTTCAGATATAAAACTAACAGACCTGAAACCGGAAACGATTCTTTTCAAACAGCTTATGATGTAAAACCTAACACTTCCGTTAAAGGACATATTGGATATATTTTGGAAAACGGTAATAGAGATACTGAAGAATGGTATAAAGTTACTATCAATGAAAGTGGTTTATTAAAAGTTTCTGTTGATGGTACTTTAAATATGAGAATTGTTAAAAATGATGGTCATATTTATTGTTGGGAATACCAAACTAACAGCCCTAACAACCCTTATTATGAGGAATATTTTGAAGCTGGTACTTATTATTTCTATTTATTTTATACCGATTATACAGGAATATATACTTTGAACATCAATTTTAAATAAAAATAAATTTAAAGAGCGGCCAAAACGACCGCTCATGTTTTAAAATTTTATAATTTTTGGAGAATGAATGTTATGAAAAAATTTAGAACTAGCGAATTAGCAAAAATTGCAGGTATACACCCTAACACGGTCAGACTATACGAAAAATTTAATCTAATATCTTCAGTTGAAAGAGAAAAAAACAATTATAGGATTTACACTGAAAAACATTTTTATCAAATAAAAATATGTAGATGTATATACGATTATGCTTGGATAGGGAAAAAATTCAGAAAAGAATCCGATAAAATAATAAAAGCTTCAGTAAAATGGGAATTAAGAGAGGCTCTTAAAATTTCAAAAAATTATTTAAAAATGATAAAACAGGAATTGAAAAACGCTGAAAAAACAGCAATAACTCTTGAAAATTGGGCAAAAAAAGAAAAAATATCAAATTCTTTAGAAACTTATGATAGAAAACAAGCCGCAGAAATAATAGGAACAACTCCTGAATCAATTAGAAATTGGGAAAGAAATGGTTTAATAAAAGTTCCAAGAATTGGGCCAAATAAAAAAAGAATATATACAGAACTTGAAATTGATAGATTAAGAATTATATATATGCTTTTACAATCTAAATATAGTATATCTGCAATTAGAAATGGATTAAAAGAATACGATCTAGGTAATTATGAAAATATTTTGACTTCACTCAACACGCCTAACACTTTTGGATTGGAAGATGCAAGTTGGATTTGCGTTGGTGATCAATGGGTAAAAACATTAAAAGATAATATATCCGGAGCAATAAAACTTATTGAAATATTAAAAGAAGCTATGAAAAAAAACTTATAACCCTACATTTGTACACCACCTAATATTATTTATGTTATAATCAAATAATTCAAATTAGGAGGGAGTTATATGAAAGTAATCATTTCTAAAAAAAACGGAGAATTTTTTTTCGGTTTAACAGATTTAACTGCAGAAGAAAAAAATTTATTATCCGAAGATTTTTATTCAAACGAAAACGAAGTTTATTTTAAAAAACATTCAGAAACTATTCCAGAAATCGAGTTGATAGCAAAAAATTACAAAAAAAACATTGAAAAAATTATTAATCAAAGATTGAGAAAAGAAAAAACTGATTGGAAAACCGCTTTAAAATTTATTGCAGAAGAATTGAAAAAAACTGATATAAAATGGTATGTAAGTGGGAGTTGTGCATTAGCTTTAAGAGGCATTGAAGTAGAACCAAAAGATTTAAATTTAATATTTGAAAATAAAGAAGATAAAGAAAAAATTAAAAATATTTTGGGTAAATATGCGATAGAACCAATAGCAGAATGCAAAGATTGGATTTTAGAATTATATGGAGCGGCATATATAGAAAACTGCTTTATAGATATAGCTTCTGGTCTTAAAGATGATTTAAATCACCCAGATCCTATTGATTCAAGCCCTTATGCCATAGAAAATCTTGAAGAAATAAATTGGGAAGGATATAATTTAAAAATACCACCAATTCAACTTTCATTAAACATTAATAAAAAAAGAAAAAGGTTAGAAACCGTAAAATTAATTGAAGAATACATGAAAAACATATAAAAGGGAGATAATCTCCCTTTTATATGTTTTTTTCGAGTATAGTTGATTTTTTATTATAACTTCGCTAAAAAAGATATTAATTCTTTTTTACAGATATATCTGGCATAATATTTAACTGATTTCTATAAAATTGAAAAACTGTCAATACTATTAAAAACACTATTCCTATTAAAGCTACATTTTGTATCATATCATAATTTCCTTGAATCGTTGAGGTTAAATTATTATAAATTCCAAAATATGCCCAAGCTATAGGAATTGGAAAAATCGCATTTTTAATATTTAATAAAACTATTAAAGTCAATCCAACTGAAATTAAAAGAATGATGGAACTCCAAATTTCAGCGGAAATCCCCCAACCACTCCATTCAACTTTTACAAGCCAAGCAGCAACATTTACAACGGTTGCTATAAAAAGCCATCCCGAATATAATCCAAATGCAATCGGAAGTAACCATCGTTTTTTTATATGAAATTCTCCAATTCGTTTTACTATTAAAGTCATAACTATTAAAAAAGCTGCAATTAAAATTAATGACAAACCAATCAAATTATAAGAAAAACTTATAATCCACATAATATTTAAAGCACAAGACACCCAAAATAGAAAACTAATTTCATTAATAGCTCTCTTATAATATGCATCTTTATTTTTAATAATCATAACGATAATAGACACAATTAAAAATGTATATATAACACTCCAAATACTAAATGTTGAAGATGATGGTGTAATTAAAGTTGGGTACATATCGGAAATCTCTTTTTGTGAAAGCCCGTTAATTAAACCAGTAGCCCCCATAGCATTTATAACTAATGTTACGAGTAATAAAATTCCATTTACTAATGATTTTGTTTTAATTTCCATTTTTTACCCCCCTTAAAAATACATTAATACTTTCTTTTTTTTAATTTTTTTGCGACAGAATCAGCAGCAATTTTACCTGTCAAAATACTTATCGGTAATCCCGAAGGACTAAATGTCCATTGCCCAGCTTGTAATACGTCTGGAATTGGAGTATAACAAGTTTTTTTTACTTGCGTCATCTTCGTTATTGTTGGTATATTGACATTAGTAAAAGCCCAACCTGTTATTGCCCCATCAAGATTACCTGTTAATCTTTCGATAGTAAGCGGCGAAGAACTAAAACAATGAATTACTTTTTCTTTTATATTTTCATAAACATTGTTATTAAGAACAGAAACAATCTTTTCTTCAACACATTTCTTAAATTCTGCATAAAAACCTAAAGATTTAATATTACTAATAAAATCATAATCCATTAAAATACTAACAACTAATCCGGTTTTTCCTTTTGGGGCTAGTTCTTCATTTCTTAAAGAGGGAATAGCTATTTCATAAGTGGTATAATTAAGATATTCATTCATCCAATCAATAATTTCTTTTTTGTTAGTCGATTTACTCATTATTTTTAGTTTGTTGAAAATTTTAGATTGACCAATTTTGCTTGGTGTATAAAAAAAATGACCACTTGATCTTTTCAAAAAATAATCCTTGTCTAAATCAATTGCTAAAAAAACTGAGTAAATTGAATCTCCACCTCTTTTTCCAACAAAAAGATTTTTTTGTTCTTCTATTTCTTTTTTGACTCTATTGTCGTGTATTGTTTCATCATCAATCACTTTATATAATTGATTAATATCAGCTGCCCAAATCAATTTATCATATTTGTACAGATTATTATTTTGATCGTAAATTATTTTATTCTTAATATCAATTTTATTAATTTCTGTCTCGGTTTTGATAATTCCATCTAATTTAATAATATAATCTTTTATCTTTTCCACCAAATCAGAAGTTCCTTTGACTGGATATTCATAATCTAAATACAAACTAAAATAACTTAAAGCGAAAGAAGCAGGAGTCTTTTGAAAAAAATGCTGACTTATTATATCAATCAAAGATTTATTATCTGTTATATTACTCAAATAATCATAAACTGGCACATTAAATTTTTTAATTTTACTTGATTTTGCCAAAAATTTAAACAACCATGGAATTAAAGTCTTATACAAATATTCTTTATCTTTCATTAAATCTTTAAACAAAGGATTCTCAATCCCGTATAAAACATCCATATAATCCATAATTTTTTTTATTTCATTAAGTATAACATCAATATCATTTTCATTTTCGGGGTAAAGATTCACAAGCATTTGCCTATAATCATTCAAACTTTCTATTGACTCAACTTTTATTAATTCTTTTTCAATTCCAATAGATACAATACTTTTAACAAATTCAACATTTATACCAAGCTGTTTTAACATAGGTTTGACAATTCCAGAATCAACAATTCCTCTGACTCCAGCATCATATAAAAACCCATCATAATAGAACGAATTCACTAACCCACCAATCTTATCTTGTTTTTCGCAAAGTAAAATATTATACCCGTTTTTTTTCAAAAAAGCTGCACTTATCAAACCCGCAATTCCTCCACCAACAATAACTGCATCATATCTCATTTGTTAACACATCCTTTTTTACAAATCCAGTCATTTTCATACTCAAATCCCAAATTTTTTTCTGTTTATTTATATCAAAACAATGTTTAGCAGGTTTTTCCTCAATTGTTAAATTGAAAAATTTACCGCTAACCTCATTTAACTCTTTTGATGAGGCTAAATAATAAATAGCTTCACCTGATATTTTTGCATCCTTTAGAAAATGCCAAGTTACATTATGCAAAAACCATCTATATAATCTACCATTATTGCTGCCTATATTAGTTCTTACAGCACCTGGATGCATAGCATTTATAGTAACACCAGTGCCTTTCAAATTTTCATCAAACTGAAAAACACTTAACAATTGTGCTGTCTTAGAAGCACCATAGCTTTTTAACCCGGTATAAATTCTTTTCTTCCAATCTAAATCATTGATATTCAACCCATTAAATCGATGCCCTTCAGAATTGACTTGAATAATTCTTGAAGGTGCTGATTCAATCATTCTGTTCAAAAGAATATTTGTAAACAGAAAAGTAGCTAAATGATTAACACAAAAAACCATTTCAAAACCATTTTTATTTAATATTCTTTTAGTTGAATGAATACCTGCACTATTAATTAAAACATCAATTCTTGAATATTTTTCTAAAATTTTCATTGCAGCATTTTTTACTTGATCTAAATCAGAAAAATCTGCTATAAAATAATCTACAAAAACTGAATAATCTTTTTCAATTTCTTCTTTAACAGCTTTAGCTTTACTTAAGTTTCTAACAACCATAACAATATTTGCTCCTCCAGAGGCTAATTCTTTAGCCGCATTATACCCTACTCCTGAAGTTGCTCCAGATATTACACAAAGTTTATTTTTCATAGACTCATTACTACGCTTTTGAACAGCTTTGCTATTTTTAATGAAAATAAGTTCTTCTGGAAGTTTAAAATTCATGATTTATCTCCTTATCCGAAAAATACTCTCATAAACCAGCGGTAAAATCTTCTGAAAAAAGGAATCCCATCATAAATATCTCCCCAAAGATCATAATAATCTCTCTGTTCAATTATTAGCCCTTCTTCATTAAAGGTTAATCTTGTACAACCAAAAATCGGTTTTTTTGGAAAAAACCTAAAAGACATTGTCATCTTCCAATCCATCATCACTACATTATCATTTTTTATAATATGATATAAATCCATATTTAAACTTTTACAACGTTTAGCTAATCTATCGCACATTGCAACAAAATTCTCTTTACCATGAATTTTCTGTATTGAATCATGAAAAAAAATATTTTCATCATAAAACGGGAAAATATGAGACCAATCTGGTTTTCCTTCTTTACTGTAAGTCTTAGACCAAAATTCTTTAATTTCCTCAACAGAAAGAATTTTATTTTCCTGATATGGCTTTTCCATAAAAATACCCCTTCTATAATTTAGAATAAGTTTAATTATTAGTAATAAAATTATATCATATTGTATTTTTATAATCAACATCTTTGAACTTCATAAAATATTAATAACGAAGAATGAAATTGATTTTTAAAATATTGAAATAAAGAAAATAAGAAAAAGAGTGAAACCCGTAAAATTAAATGAAGACTACAAGATTTTTTTTAGAATTAAAATTAAATTATTTTTATGATATAATAAATTAAAAAAACGATATTTAATAACTTTTTTACAAAAAAAAAGAGGGATTGAATGATTAAAAAAGCTTTTATTTTAATTATTATTTTTACATTTTTTTGATTTTGATTTCTTCTTTCTGTTTTTGTTTTTTGATTTTGGTTTCATGTTTTTATATTTTCGATACCTTATTTTCCGTTTTTATGCCCTAATGTTTTAATGTTCTAATGTAGTGTAACAGCCACGCTGAACTCTGCACGGCGTTACTGCACCGGCAATAATATTTGCATATATAAGAATATGTTCGGACTTTCATTAAATTGTTTAATTATTTTTTATTTTTTCACTTTTTTCATTTGTACCTATTTTGCTTTTTTTGCTTTCTATTTTCCATTTTTTAGGGGTCAGGCCGAATTTTTTACCTCTTAATTAAAATTTTATTTCTGTAATTCTTTCCAAAACACAAGATATAATTTATTAAAATTATTCTTCATTTAACTTCATTATTAAAATAATTGCGGGGTGTTTAATTATAAATATCAGAACCAATAGAAAACGATCATTATTTAGTATGATTAAAAAATTTGATATAATTAGATATTAAGGTTCTCTGTAAATTTTTGTGATGTGCGACATGAAGTCGTAATATAGATTGCTTGAATAAAGCTACTTCTTCCATTTGGGGTATTCCTATTTCTGCATGCATTAGGAGTAATTCTTTTGTATGAAGCCAGAAAGACAATATGGGAAACAG
>Ga0334888_1002704_pt1 | contig 18832 bp, 18 predicted proteins | sample GraSluR1_MG_FD_207227 | JGI IMG/M metagenome (GOLD analysis project Ga0334888, IMG submission 207227) | Sludge microbial communities from methane-producing bioreactor in Wageningen University, Netherlands - Granular Sludge_3_08-R1 | ecosystem: Engineered > Bioreactor > Anaerobic > Unclassified ...
CGGAGGGAGAGCCTACGCCTTCGGGCGGTCTCGTAAACGCCGGATCGCTCCGAAGCTATTCGGGTCACACGGCCAGAGGCCGTGGGTTTAGAAACGTGCTAACCCCCGCCCGCCCGCGAGGGTCTATCCAAGGGAAACGCCCGGCGCCGGGCCGCACGGGAAGTTACGGAGGAGCAAACCATGACCAGGAAATCCGGATTCACGCTGTTCGTCCTGACGGGGCTGCTGTGCGTCCCCCTCTGCGGCTGTGCCGACAAGCTCACCCGCGAGCGCTACGAGATGATCGTGGTGGACACATCCACCAAGACGGACGTGGAGTATCCGCTCGGTGAGCCGAGCAACCAACTGCCGGACCAGTGGCACTACGAGCGTCCGGACAAGCACCTGAACGTGTTCATCCACTTCAACGACCGGGATGTCGTGACTCGGAAGCAGTGGGTGGACTCGATGTCCACGGAATGGGACGACACCCAGTCTCCCCCGCGGGACCGCTCGCACCACGAGTCGACCACAGTTCGGACGATCAACAAATAACCGGCCGGAAATCGTTCACGACCCGGATCGTAGGGTGTCGGGGTTGCCCCGGCCGACCGCGTCAACGGTCGCCGTCTGGCGCGTTCTGTCCATCACCGATCCGGAAAGATCATGGCGTCTGCGAAGGCGGGCTGAAATCCCGTATTGACGGACAACTCCACATGCCGGGTTCGTCGGGCCAGCGTTTCCGCGTGCTCACGGGCCTCTATTGACAACAATACCAGGCGTGCTCCCGCCAGCGACGTGTTGCCCACGTGGTGAATTCGCCCATGATCGACCTCGGCGGGGATCAGGCCGATCCGCTGAGCGTGATTGCGACGGATGAAACTCCCGAATCCGCCGGCGATGAACACCGAACTGAGGGCGGCGGCCGTCAGGCCGGCTTCCCGCAGGAGTATGGAAATGCCGGCCCGAATGGCGCCGCAGCCCAACTGAAGCTCCCGAATGTCCCGTTGCGTAAGTGCGATTGCCTTTCCCGGTTTCTCTTCAGGAGGATCGGCCACCACGAAGAGCGTATGACCGTTCTGGTCCACCTGGACCCGTCGGGCCAGGGATGGGCTCAGACCCTTGGGCAATTCCTCCGGGCGGCAGAGTCGCCCGTCGGGCGACACGATGTCATGCTGCAGCAGTTCGGCCAGCAGGTCAATCATGCCGCTGCCGCAGATGCCCATCGGCGCAAGACCGCCGATGACCTGCAGTCGCACGTCGTCATCCAGGATCACCTTCTCAATAGCACCCTGCGTGCCGCGCATGCCGCAACGGATCCGGGCACCCTCAAATGCGGGGCCGGCGGCCGTGGACGCCGCCAGCCAGCGGCCGTCGTGCGCCAAAACGATCTCGCCGTTGGTGCCGATGTCCACCATCAGCGCGGGCCCGACCGATGAATCCAATCGGGTGGCCAGCATTCCCGCAACCGTGTCGCCGCCCACGAACCCGCCGATCACAGGGAACACGTAGACCGTTCCCTGCGGGTGAATCGGTATCTCCACGTCTCTGGCCGACACCAGCGGCCCCCGGCCATAAGCCGGAGTAAAAGGAACCTCGCCCAATGGCGACGGATCCACGCCGCACAAGATGTGCTGCATGGTTGTGTTGCCCGCGAAGGCGATTTCGTACGTGTGCTGAGCGCTCACCCCGGCTTCGCTGTAGAGAGTCTCGATCATCCGACCGGCTTCTTCGATGACGGCGCAACGTAATTCATCCAGGCCGTTGGCGCGGGAGGAGGAATGCATGATTCGCGAAAGAACATCGTCACCAAGGCTGACCTGCGGATTCAGTCCCGAGGCGACCGCCTGCTCCTGTCCGGAGCCGAGGTGCACCAGGGAGGCGACCAGGGTGGTCGTGCCGATGTCAAACGCCACGCCGAAGCATTCGTTTGCCGTATTGCCGCTCTCGAAGTCAATCAACCGGCGGCCCGCAAGAACGGCCGTTCCCGCAAAGCCCTGAGTTCGCAAGCGTCTCGGTATCTGCCGAAGCAAGGGCAGGTCCGTCTCGAAGGGGCCGATCCTCTGCTCCAGTCGAAGAAGATCGGGCGTGGCGTCCGTCAGCGTAGGCGGCGAGAGTTCAACGTAGGTCTTGCGGACGGCGGGCTTGATGTCTTCGGGTTTGCCGACGGTGGTGCGTTCGACGATCTGGTGGCTACCCGCGAACAGGGAGGTGAACGGAACATGGACCTCCATGCCGTCCAACGCGTGGTTCTGACACGCCAGTCGCGAGCCGTCCTTGATATCCTCCTGGGAAAAGAACCGCCGATCCGCCTCGGTCGGATGTCCCGCGCCGCGGGTCACCTGAACGCGACACTTCCCGCACGTTCCGGCCCCACCGCAGGGCGTGTCGAGCACCAGACCGGCGCCGGCGGCGGCTTCCAGAATGGTGGAGCCCTCCAGGACCGATACGGCACGGCCGGTCGGCTCAAACGTCAGTCGATGTTGCTTCTCCGGCATCTGCATTGTCTGTCTAACTGGAATTGCCCGAGGGGCGTGCGTTTGAGATCCCGAGAGTCACTACAGGCTGATATCGGCCTGAACGTCCCTCGCAATACCAGAGCGGCATTCGGCGGGCCTCATGCGTGCGACGCCGCCCATTCCGCCGCTACGGCACGCACCTTGCCACTCGCCTCCGCATGGCGCAGGCCCGCTGCATCCATCGCTTGTTGGGCCTTGGGCCCGAAGGCACCCGCTAATACCACCTGCGCGCCCCGCCGCACCAGTTCCCTGACCGCAGCCGGACCGGCCCCACCCGCCATGGTGCTCGCAGGGTTGAGAAAGGCCTCAAAGCCGAGCGCGCCCGACTCCACCACGACAAACCACCGGCACCGGCCGAACTGCTCAGCCACTTGTGCGTCCAGGGATCCGCCCATCGCTGCCACTGCGATTTTCATGATTGCGTCACCTCTGTCGTTCCATCGAAGTCGGTATCCAGACCCGCAGCGGCACTTCGCGAAACCACCTCATGTTTCCGCACAACCATGTCACCCAGGCCGCATCGCAGATCCCGGGCGATGATGACACACTTGATCTTGAGCAGGAAGAAAAGGTTGCGGTGCCCGCACTCGTTCAGCGTCTCGTAGTTGCCCTGCCCCTTCACAATGACCAGTTCCGCGGCATCAAACCGTTGGCGGAATGAGGGACTGCACAAATCCAGGACGGTCCCCGGCGCGTCACTGCCGTTGTCGATGATCTCGGCGATGTCCCCCAGACCGGCGGCCTCGGCATCCTCCCGCGTTGCATCGTTGATAATCGGGCCCCCCTTCACCACCACCGTCACGCGGCCGGGCGGCATCTGCTCAATCAGCAGACGGTCGAGGACGATTTCCCCCGCGTTGTCCGCCAGATACAGAATATCCCCGGCAGACAGGATCGATTGCCGCAACGCCTCGACGGCGCCGGAATCCACCTGACCCTCGACGGCCTCATCAATGGCGGAACGGATTTCGCTTTCCGTCAAACCCGACTTGACGCCAAGGTCCATTACGTTTCCCGCAATGGCGAGCCGGACCGCCGTCGCCAGCGGGTCACCGGAGCACATGACCAACTGCTTCAGGGCCGGATAGAGCTGCAAGGCAAACGCATTGGCAGCCTGCTTGGCGTCCCTGTACGGATCGGCCTGGCCGGTCAACTCGCGAAGTCGACGATGGATCAGCCGGCCCATCACCGGCGGCGGGCTGTCGAAGGACAGGTTGGCGGCCAGGGCCAGCGCTTCGCGCAGCAACTGCTCGTGAATCGCCGGGACGTCCGTGCAGCGGCGGGCAGAGTCAAGAGCCTGGCGAACGAAACACGGCACACAATCCAGGTAGGTTTGCACAGCTTCTCCAGGTCACAGGGGGATAAGAACAGACGCGGTACCGAAACGGACGCGCCGATGATTTCTATTCCGGAACGACCGCTTCTACGCGGTCGATGATCAACACACCTCGAAGGTGATCGATCTCGTGCTCGATCACCCGCGCCCACAGCCGGCTGGCCGCAATCCTAACCTCCCGGCCCCTCAAATCGTAGGCGAGCACGCGGATCGCGCGATCCCGCATGATCATAACGGTCTGCCCGGGCAGGCTCAGGCATCCCTCCGGCAGCTCGCTGGCCCCGGACCGATCCAGGATCTGCGGATTTGCCAGGCTCAGCGTTTGGCCAGCAACCTCGGCCACAAGCAGTTGGCGAGAGATCCCGACCTGGGGGGCCGCCAACCCGATGCCGTTGTTCGCTCGCATCACGGCCAGCATCTCATCCGCCAGGTCCGCCAGAGCGGTATCAAACTCCTCCACCGGCTCACACAGGGAACGGAGCACGGGATCGGGGTGAATTCTCAAAACCAGCCGCCGGTCGGGCCTGCTTCGGCAATCCGACTTCGCACGCTCGATGTCTGTTGCACGCATATGCGCAGCCATCCTTCCTTGCGGAATCTTGTCCACCCGCCATCCCCTCACCGCAATTGTGGCGCCAGACAGGCCAATCCACCAAGATGGATGCTAACTTTCTGTTTCCCATATGCTTACCCACTTTCCCCGACAGACATACCTAGGCAGTTAATTGCAGACTGCAACGATCAACCGCAGCATAGCGTTGCGAACTGCATTGTTAAAATACAGGAGGGGGCTCGCTGGCGCACGGGTGCATGGCATGGCCACGCCGCAGATTCCCCCACTCCGGGATGTCATCCACCGCGCTTGATAAACACGTCCACGATGTCCTCCGGGGGGCTGCGTGAATGCAGCCGCGACAAAACCGGGCGGCGTCCGAGGGGCCTCTTCCGCACAACCGTGCGCACCGCGAGAACCGGACTCGTTGGGAGCGGGAAACACGGATGCTTCATCTGCCGGCGTCTGAATAAAGACACGCACGTTGTGCGTCATCCGGAAAGACATCCGGGGATCGTCCAAACGCGCTGCGTTCAGTAGAATGAGCAAGAAAGCCGGTTGCGAAAGGAGAACAACAAATGAGGTTTGGCATCATCATCACCCAGACCGATCCGGAGACCGTGTTCAACGCGTTGCGGCTGGCACTTTACAGCCTGGAGCAGGGTGACGAGGTGCGCATCTTCCTTTCGGGTAAAGGCGTTGAGAGTGATGGAATCGAGGACTCAAAGTTCAACGTGAAAGACCAGGCGCAGAAAGTGCTGGACGCGGGCGGGCAATTCCTCGCCTGTGGGGCCTGCCTGAAGCTGCGCAACTCCGAGGGCTCGCAGGTCTGCCCGCTGTCGACGCTCAAGGACCAGTACGAGGTTGTGCGCAACCTCGATCGGCTGCTGACCGTCTGATGGAAACCGAACGGACACGGAGGCATGCGCTTGACGCAGGTATTCGATCCCATCGCGGACGCCTACGACCGGTGGTACGACACCGCGGACGGGCAGGCGATCTTCCACGCCGAGTCGGCCTGCCTTCGCTCCGTTTGCCCGCGGTGCGAGGGACGGTGGCTTGAGGTGGGCGTGGGAACCGGCCGCTTCGCCTCGATGCTGGGCATTGCCGAGGGCGTCGATCCGTCGCCTCGAATGCTTGCGATCGCGGCCGGCCGCGGCATCCAGACATGCGTCGGCTGCGCGGAGGAGCTCCCCTTCGGAGACGGCGTGTTCGACGGCGTGCTCCTGTCGCTGACGCTTTGCTTCGTCGCAGGTCCCGGGCAGGCGATCGGGGAATGCCGGCGTGTGTTGTGTCCCGACGGTACGCTTCTCGTCGGAGCCATTCCGGCGGACGGTCCGTGGGGCAGACACTATGAAGGCAAGAAGGCGGCGGGGCACTCCGTCTACGCTCACGCTCGATTCCTGACGGCCCACGAGATCGGCGTCCTGGTCGAAGAAGCTGGGTTCAAACGGCTGGCAGCGGCGAGCACGTTGTTCTGGGGCCCGGACGGCCCGCCGGAGGTCGAACCGCGTGTCGAGGCCGGCATCATTCCGGAAGCGGGGTTTCTGGGTCTGTTCTTCCGCAAGGCCGCTGCGGCCGGCAGGCGGTGAACGGCCCGTGAGAGCCGGCTATGACCACCGCGAAAACCGTCATTGAAACCAGCGGCCTTGCCCGGAGGGCGCATGCTGGTTGCCAGGGACTTCAGGCCCTGGGAGAATGAGACTCTCTCTGATTCTGCCGCCCGGAGGGCGGACGCGGTTGGGGCTGTATCGTGCCCAGTGCATACACGCAGGACTTCTACCACACGGCATTCAGCACCAAGCAGCGTGCCGGCCTGCTCACACCCGATCTGGAAGCGCGCCTCTACCCTTTCATCGGCGGGATCGTGCGCGACCTGCGCTGCACGCTCCTGGCGGCCGGCGGCATGCCCGACCATGTCCACCTGCTGCTCCGCTACCGCGCGGACCTTTCGCATTCCGAGTTGCTCCAGCAGATCAAGGGGAGATCATCCAAGTGGATCAACGAGACGTTCGCGTCGGCCGGTCGTTTTTCGTGGCAGGAGGGTTACGGCGGGTTCACCGTCAGCAAGTCCGCCGTGCCACAGGTTGAGGCCTACATCGCTCGACAGAAAGAACACCACAAGCGTCAAGACTTCCGGTCGGAGTTTCTCGACCTGCTTCGCAAGCATGGCGTTGAGTTTGATGAGAAGGAGGTGTTCAAGTGACCGGAGGTTGTGCCCATGTTCCTCGCCTGGAGGGCGGGCGACGCCTTCGTCCGCCCTCCGGGCGGAGGTGGAAGGAGAATGGGCCTGCTATCCAGGGGCTGAAAGCCCCTGGCAACCAGCATGCGCCCTCCGGGCGGAATCCGGCGCGCCCTGGTTCCGTCGTCGGAGCCTGTCCGGGTCGGCCCGCTGGTGCGGTTCCTGGAGGACCGCGGCGCGGAAGCGTCCGAGGCCCGCAAGATCCGGCCGTCGCTGGAGGAGGTCTTCGTCCGCATCACCGGCATCGAAGCGGCCGCGATGAAGCAGGAAAAGCCCAAAACGGGAGGCGGCGCATGGATCCCTGGATTGCGTTCCGGACTGTTCCGCCCGGGGACGCGCGGCCCTGCACGGGTGAGGCGGATATCCGCGGGGGCTACAGATGAAATCCAACATCATATCGTTCATTCGCTTCTACTTCGTAGCGATGGCGGCCGCCATTCTTCTCGGAAACGTGGATTACGAACTCGCCAAACGCACCGGACGCGGCTGGCTGTCCGTGACCATTGGCTTTGTTGCGGACGGCGGGAGCGTTGAGCGTACAGGCTTCGGCTATACGCTCACATGCAGACACAGAATCCGGCGCCAGGAAAACGAACGGACGATTTACCTGGTCGGGCCGGAACTCAAACCGTGGAACGTCTTCAACGTGTTCGGCGCACGCCGCCTTCTGGATCGACATTACGGAGACGAGCTTTACTACGAGGATACCGATCAAACAGAGAAGGTCATCCGAATCTCCATCGCCGGCGACAGAGTCGGACAGACGGTCTTCCTGGCCGCCATCGATCTGCTGCCCCTTGCAGCGCTTCTGGCGGCATTCGGCGTGTGGACACGAATCCGCAGGCACATTCCGGCAAAGACGCCGCCGGCCGCAGAATGATCCGCATAGATGCGGGCCACGGGAAGGCCCTTGCCGCGCGTCGCGAATCGAAACGGGGACGCAGCTCGTTTTTTCGTGCGGTCAATTCCCGCCCCTGACCCCGAGCTGTCGTCGAGGAACCGTGCGGCGGGAAGCCTTTCAGAACCGGGTCGGTCCCTCATCCGGATCCTGATACTGAACGAGGTACAGGTCGGTGCGACGGTCATTCCAGGTCCGCACGGTTCCCATGATCCGGTTGCGGCGCAGGATTTCCGTGTCCACGTCGTGGATGATCAGCGTCTCGATGTTCGGCGTGCACTCCGAGGCCACCGCGTCCCGGGCAAAGGGGATGTCGGCCGGCGTGTAGATACCCGATTGTGCATAGTGAATATCCGCGTTGTCCACGAATGGCAGATTCCCCGTGCATCCGGCGATGGCCACGTACACGCCGTTCTCCACCGCCCGCGCCTGGGCGCAAAGGCGAACCCGCAGGTAACTGTAGCGCTCGTCCGTGTTGAAGGGCACGAAGAAGATCTTGGCCCCCTTCCAGGCGGCCACCCGGCACACTTCAGGGAACTCCACGTCGTAGCAGATCAGGATGGCGATCTTGCCGCGATCGGTTTCGAAGACCTCCACCTTGTCGCCCGGATCGACGCCCCACCATCGGCGCTCGCTGGGCGTGATGTGAAGTTTGTACTGCTTGCCGATGGTGCCGTTGCGCCGGAACAGGTAGGCGATGTTGTACAGCCGTTCGTCTTCCACCGTGAACTGCGAGCCGCCGATGATGTTCACGTTGTACTGCACCGCCATCTCGGTGAACAGATCGAGGTACTGCGGAGTATACTCCGCCACCTTGCGGGCGGCCTGTCCGGGGCGCCGGGCGTCGATGAGGGAAAGCAGTTGCGTGGTGATCAGCTCGGGGAATACCACGAAGTCAGACCGGTAATCGGAAGCCACGTCGACAAAGTACGCGCACTGCCGGGCAAACTCGTCAAAGGAATCGACCGACCGCATCAGGTACTGAACGCAGCAGATCCGCACCAACGACACCGCCTTGAAGCGTCGGGCGCTGCCCGGCACGTGATCCAGGTTCGTCCACTCCAGGAAGGTCGCGTAGCCACGTGACTCGGTGTCGGTGGGCAGGTAGTCGGGGATGAGCCGCCGCAGGACGAAGCCGTTCGAGAGCTGCACAGTGAGTACTGGGTCCGACAGATCCTTGCGCATCACGCGTTCCACGTACTCCCGCGGCGACATGCGGTCCGCGTGCCGCCCATAGCCGGGGATCCGCCCCGCAATGATGATGCGGGACAGATTGCGCTGGCGGGCCAGCTCCTTGCGGGCTTCGTACAGGCGTCGCGCGAGCTTCATGCCGCGATAGGCCGGGTCGACCATGATCTCGATGCCGTACAGCGTGTCGCCGTCGGGATCGTGATTGCGGATGTAGCCGCCGTCGGCGATCTCCCGCCAGTTGTGCCATTGGTCATAATTGTCGAAATCGACGATCAGGCTGCCGGACGACGCCACCAGATCGCCGTCATACTCGACGCAGATCTGGCCCTCCGGAAAGATGGAAAGCTGGCTTTCGATCTGCTCGCGCTTCCAGCCGGGCATGCCCGGAAAGCACCTCTGCTGCAGATCCGCCAGATCGTCGAAATCCTCCATGCGCAGGGGCCGGAGCGTGAGGTGCGCTTCAAAGTCCTTCAGGTCCAGGGTGATCATGGTTTCCTCGCGGGCTGTCCGAGCCGGGGGTCCCGTGCCGGCACGCGTCCGGCATATGTAGCATACCCGGGCGGCGAATCCAAGGTCCCCATGCAGCCCTGCACGAAATCTGCAGTGCGCGGCGCCTGCTCGAATCGGGCGCTTACTCCGTCCGACACCATACACGGCGCGACGTCCCGGGGGGTCCCGGCACCCCCAGGCAGGGGCCTGGCTGCAACTCGCGGAACGAGCAGAACTTCGAGGAGGGGCGCTCCCCTGGCTCATGGCGTGGAGACAACGTCCGCAGGCACGAATCGAAGCGGGGACGCAGCTCGTTTCTCCGCGCGGTCAATCCACGTCCCTCACCCCCCGACGGGTTCTTCCGACGGAACACCCCCGCGTACCGTCGGCCCGCGCCGCCCGGGGAGGCTCAACGGTGGACATCCAACAGGTCGAACACGTCGCGGGCGATTCCATCGGGTGTGGCTGCCGCGGACGCGAAGTCGAGGCGAAGCACCCGCACATCCGGGCCACGCGGACGCCAGACGCACGGGTCCGTCGGCCCGAACAGAGCGACGACGGGCACGCCACAGGCGGCGGCGAGGTGCGTCATGCCGGCGTCGTTGCCGATGAACGCCGCGGCGGATCGGACAAGCTCGGCCGCGCGGCCCAGCGACCGCTCATACGTCACGGGGGCCGTCAGCGCCAACCGCTGAACGAATGCAGACCCCTGCTGCTCCTCCTCCACCGGGCCGATCATCCAGCCGACGGTACGGCCTGCATCCCGCAGGCGGCGCACCACCGCCTCCAGCACGGGAAGCGGACAGCACTTGTCCCGGCCGCCGCTGCCGGGATGCACGAGGACCGGCTCGGCGGCAGCAGCCGGCTCGACCCTGTGGAACAAGGCATCATCCGTCACGCGCGCATCCAGCCCGACCCCAGCCAGCACGTCCGACCATTGCTGCGTGACGTGCCGGCCTGCCGCAAGCGTCTCCGGCGTCAGGCGGGGGTCAATCGCCACGACCCTCCCGCGGCACCGGTCGCGAAGCGCACCGGCCGCCGCGGACGCCGGCCCGCCGAGAAAGCTGATCACGAGATCCGCGCCCGCCAGCCGCTCGGCCAGCGGCGCCGACAAGTCGGCCCGGCCTGCGTACAGCATGTGCAGCCCGACATCCTCCGGATCGATGGTCGCATCGAGCACGCCGTGCCCCACCGCCCACCGAGCGAGCGGACAGCGAACGATGCCCTCCACCCTGGCCTCAGGCGCCAAGCGGCGCACGGCCGCCACCACGTGCAATGCCAGGATGAAGTCGCCAACGGCGCCGCCATGGAGAAACAGCATGTTGCGGAATGGAGGAATCATCGACCCAGGCCCCCGCTCAGTCGTCGGGGGAATCACCCGCCCGCGTGATCCAACCGCCGCCCAGAACCACGTCCGCGTCGTAGAACACGACGGCTTGGCCGGGTGTGACGGCCCGCTGCGGCTCGTCAAACGTGACGCGCACGGCCCCATCCACCAGCCGTTCCACCGTGGCCGGCGTTGCCGTGTGCAGGTAACGAATCTTCACGTCGGCCCGGAAGGAGTCCGGCACGTCCGCCAGGGTATTGACGCGATCCGCGACCAGCGTGCGGCTGAGCAGGCGATCGGCATCGCCCACGGTCACCTCGTGCGTGTTTACGTCCACGCGCGTGACGTAGATCGGCTTGCCGGCCGCGATGCCCAGGCCACGCCGCTGCCCGATTGTGAAGTTCGGCACGCCCTCGTGCCGGCCGAGCACCCGGCCCTCGGCGTCCACGACGTTGCCGGGGACGAACGCCTCCGGATGTCGCTGGCGCACCAGTCGCGCGTAGTCGTCGTCCGGTACAAAACAGATTTCGACGGAGTCCGGCTTGTCGGACACTGGCAGGCCCAGTCGTTGTGCCTCGGCCCGCACCTGCGGCTTGGTCAGTTCGCCCACGGGGAACCGCACGCGACCGAGGTCGCTGCGATTGAGCCCGAAAAGGGCGTATGACTGGTCCTTCGCCGCATCCCGCGCGCGGCAGAGCACGGGCCTGCCCCCGCGCGTTCCGATTCGCGCGTAGTGGCCGGTGGCCACGGAGCGGGCGCCCACCGCATCCGCATATTCCAGCAGCTTCCCGAACTTCAAGCGGCTGTTGCAGACGATGCAGGGATTCGGCGTGCGGCCGGCGGCGTACTCCGCGGCGAAGTAGTCGATGATCGCGTCAAATTCCTCCCGGAAGTTCAGGGCGTAGAAAGGAATGCCCAGCATGCCGGCCACGAACCGGGCGTCGGCCGCGTCCGCCGCGCTGCAGCACCCCTGATGCGGCCGGACGGTCGCGTCACGCAAGGCCCCGTCCGCCGGCGCCGGCATCTCCACGCCGGATCGCATGAAGAGCCCGACCACGTCGTAGCCCTGCTCGTGCAGCAGGCCGGCCGCCACGCTGGAGTCCACGCCTCCGCTCATGGCGACGACCACTTTCTCCCGCGATGCCATGCCGTCTCCTCACCGCCGGAAGGCCGGGAAGCCCCCCGTCCGTCCGGAGCACGGAATTGTAGAGAGGCGGCGGCAGGGGATCAAAACGGAGCAGGACGCTCAGCGGCCGGGCGTCTCGGGTTGCGGTGCGGACGGCTGGGGCTCCGGGCGTCGTTCCTCGGCGTTGCGAATCTGGCCGGGGGTGGGGATGGGATCCAGGCGCCGCTGGAGTTCGCGGAACATCTCGTCGATCGGGCCGTAGAGTTCGTGGATTCCGCGTTCGATCTCGTCGGGGTCCGCCGGGAGCTCGCCGGCAATCATTCGTTCCAGCCGGTCGAGCTCGACGCGGCGGCGATCGTGATGGGCCGTCGCCCGCTCCTGCATCTCCCGAAGAATGGACAGCGCCGCGCCCCGCTGGGCGGCATCGAGGTCGTAGTAGTCACAGAACTCCTCGACAAACCGGGCCCACGCCTGCAGCTCTTCGGTCAACTCCGCCTGGGCCGCCGGTCGGGAGGCAGGCACGGCGTCGCGCACCGCCGGGTCCGCCGGGTCCCTCGGCTGAGGCGGGGGGGGCGGAGGCTGCCGCTCCGTCCCAGGCCAGGTGCTCGGGTCAAACTCGCCGCGTTTCCACTGGGAAAGGGTGGCTCGCCAGTTCTCGACGCGACGCCACGTGCGGCGGCGGTCCTCGTCAAACCGGACGCGCTGCTCCTCCGTCAGAATCGCCCGCAATTCGCGATCCCCCGCGCTGAGTTCCTGCTCGATGCGCTCCCACAGCGGCAGGGCCCGCGAGGCCCACCGCGCCACCCGCCGCGAATCGGGCGGCGTCGACGACGATCGAGCGTCGATCATCTCATTCAGCAGGGGCTTGAGTTCCTGCTCGTTCTCCCGCATGAACTTCGGCCAGCGCTTCAGCAGAATGGCCTCGAACTGCTGCTGCTGCGATTCCGTCAGTCCCAGGGCCTCGCCCTTGATCCGTGCGGCCTGCTGAAGCTGCCGCTCGATCATGGCTTCGCTCGGCCAAAAGGGGTCTGAGGCGACCGGTGCCGAGCGACTCTCGCGGGGGGGGGCGGAAGCGGACGGCTCGTCGGCGGCAACAGGAACGGCCAGCACAAACAGAATGGCGAGTCGGCGGGTCATGGATGCTACTCCCGCGGGGCGAGCCAAGAGCAGAACCAGTGTACGCGATTCGCGCATGGACGAAAGACCCTCTTACAAGATTCGACGGGACGCCGAGTCGGGCAGAACGCGAGTATGCCGCAACCTCTGCCCGCGGGCATGAAAAAAGGGCGGTGCAGCGAAGGGGAACCGGTCCCCGACGCTGCCCCGCCTTGTTCGTCAAACCGCAGGCGTTCCGGCCGCGATGGACGCTACCGGGACGCTTTCTTCACGCTGGGATCCAGCACGTAGATCTCCACCCGGCGGTTCTGCTGGCGCCCTTCCTTGGACTCGTTCGACGCAATCGGCTGGTACTCGCCGCATCCGGCCGCCACCAGCTTGCCGCCCGTAATGCCGGAATCCTTCAACTGCCGGACCACGGTCAACGCTCGCTGCGTGCTCAGCTCAAAGTTGTCTTTCCACTTCGACTTCTTGATGGGCTCGGTATCCGTGTGCCCGTAGACGATGACTTCCTTCTCCGGATAGGTCGACTGGATGGTCGCTACCACCTCGTCGATCTTGGGCACCGCCTCCTTCCGGAGAATGGCCATGCCGGAGTTGAAGAGGAACTCGGCGTCCAGGGCGATCATGGCCCCGCCGGGAACGGCCGTCCAGCCTTCGGGCACATCGGGAATCGCCGCAAGCTCGCCGCGCAACGCGTCGTTCTCGGCCCGGGCGGCCAGATACTGGTCGTGCCAGCGGTCGCGATCATTCCGCATCTGGGCCATCTGGTCGTGGCAGTTGTCCAGGTCCCCCTGGGCCTGCTGATAGTTCTGCCTCAGCATGGCCATCTCCTCGTTCTCGCCGCAACCCACCGTCATCACGACCATGCCGATGACGGCTGCCAGCATCATTCCACGCACAAACTTCACCATTACTCTGCCTCCTTGCTTCGCGAGGACGCGTTCGCCCGTTCCTCCCGAAGACCAAAAACGCCGCGTACTGCCCATGCCGTTTCGGCTACACGTACCTGATTCGCCTCCGGACCGTCCCACGAGGCCCGGCTAGGGTTCCTCCCGCAACATCTCCGCTCGCTTCGCGTCGATCCGCCGTTCCTGCTCGGCCAATTCCGCCTCTCGGCGACGCTGCTCTTCCTCCGAAGCCCGCCGGGCCGACTCCCGGCCCATCTCCCGCAGCTCCTTCCACAGGGAGAACACCGTCAACGCAACCCAATACGTGATGATGGCCCCCGCCGCGGTGCATAGGAGCAGCCACAGGACGTTGACGTTCTCATACGTTCCAAAAAACCAGAACGTTACGCGGTGGTTGCGATTATACAGGATAATCAGGACGACCGCGACGGCAACCGCGACCACCAGCACCAGTTTCACATACGTTCGCAGCCGTTTCAGCATAAGTTTCATCGGAAGCTCTCCCGACGCCGGCCCAGGAATTTCAGGATTTCGCCCCAAGCCCGATCAACTCAACCAGTTCAGTCAGGTTCCGCACCGGCTGGAACTCCAGCAGCGGACCCAGAAAGACAACCGTACCCAAAAACGCCAGCGACAACCACGGCACCAGCGGGATCGCACGAGTCTGCTTGAACGGGAGCAGCAATGCCCACCCCGCCAGGGCGATCAGGCAGGTAATCACGAATCCCAGTGCTACGACAGGCCATCCCGCCACGCACCCCGCTGCAGCCATGATGTGAACGTCCCCGTCGCCGAAGGCCTCCCGGCCGAAGACGAGGGTCCCCCCGATTCGCACCGCCCAGCCGATGCCCGCCGCCACCACAAAACCGGCGGCCGCCGTTGCCAGGCCGAACACCGGCTGCCATTGGCCGGACGCCGTCGGGCTCCAGTGGAGAACGGTCCGCAGCCACCGCCGACCCGGCTCAAAGTAGAGGTAAACCAGCAAGGTGGCGCAGGCCAGCGCCAGGGCCGGCAGCAGTCGACACAATTCGCGCAGAACCATCCGCCGGGCGTCCGGCCGCTCCGAGTTGATCGCTGCGATAATCTGGGTGTCCGCAGGCCGCCGCGCCGCACCCACCAGCACAATGAGCCCGAAGTACCCCAGCAGCGGCAGCCCGTATCGCCACTGGGCGAACCGGGCCGGATCATCGGAGGCGTTCGCCCTTACCCCGGCCACGATCAGGGCCGCCAGGACGGCCGCCAGGGCCCACGCCAGAATCCACCCCCGGAACGGGTCGGCGGGCGCCGGTTGTGCCGGCGGGGCCGCTTCGGTCATCTCACCCGGCGGGTCTCCCGACAGCGGCCCCGCCGGACCGGGGTCGGAGACCCCGACGGGCAGCGCCGCGCCCGCCGCTTCCTCGCGATCGGGCGCCGTCGTTTCCTGCGCCGGCTCCGGCGTCGCGTCGGCCTCGGCCGGGGTCTCATCGGGTTGCGGACGGAACAGCTCGACCACGCCAACCACGGTCATCGCGAGGAATGCCGCCAGACAGACGCTGGCCGTTCCATCGCCCGGGCGAGTCCAGCCCGCCTGTGACAGCCCGCCGCCTCCGATCCGCTCGAAGCTGTAGTGGGGCGTCCAGAGCGCGTGCAGAAGACAGCCGGCGAGAACAGCGAAGAGGGCGAATAGCGTGTCGATCCAGTAGTGCTCAATGTCAATGGCCGACATGGCCAACAGGCAGGCAAACAGGATCACGTGGGCCAGGTAGATGGGCCAGTCGGCGGCCAGTTGCCAGGACAAACCACAGGCGACGTCGTCCAGGCCCGACCGGACCCGACCGATGAGAAACGCATCCAGCAGCATCACCAGCAGGACGGCCGTCGCCACCTCGATGAGAGGATATCGCGGCGAGATCGACCCGCCGCAGCAGCGCGCCCGGGCCCGCAGCCACAAGTAGCTGATCAGGGGCAGGTTGTCATACCAGCGGATTCGCGCCTGGCAGTGCGGGCAGAACGACCAGACCGGCCGGCCGATGCTCAGGCCCAGAGGGATGCGGTAGATCACCACGTTGAGGAAGCTGCCCACGCACAGCCCCACCGCGGCAAAGAAGAAGAGCCACCACACCGTTTCGATCGTGCTCAAGCCTTGCTCACCCCGCGACCGAGCGCGCCCGTCATGGATCACAAACGCACGGGCAAGCCACGCCGGCCCGGGCCCGCGCCACGTCTCATGCTACGGAACGGGCGAGGACGCGGCAAGCCGGAACGCCGACTACAGCTCGCGAAGCCGCTCGGCGAACTCGTCGATGATCCAGTCCGGCGTAGAGGCCCCGGCCGTCACGCCGGCGATCGTCTTTCCACCGATCATCGCCGGCTCGAAATCGTTCCACGTCTCGAGGTGGTACGTATCCACACCCGCCGCCCGACACATCCGGGCCAGCTCCTGCGTGTTGGCCGAGTGTTTGCCGCCGAGCACGAACATGACGTCCACTTCGGCCGCCAGCTTGACCGCGGCCTGCTGCCGCCGAATCACCTCCAGGCACAGCGTGTTGACGATCTTCAGCTCGATGTACGGCCGCCGGACGATCTCCGCGATGATCTCCGCCACGTGCTCGGGCGCGTGCGTCGTCTGCGCCACGATCCCCAGCCGCTCCTTGAACGGCAACTCCTGCTCGACGTCTTCCACGCGGTCGATGATGACGACCTGCGGCGCGTACCCGATGACCCCGCGGACCTCCGGATGGTTCCGATCGCCGATCATCACGACCCGGTAGCCTTCCTCGTGCAGCCGCTGCACCACGTCCTGGGCCTTCTTGACCAGAACGCAGGTGGCGTCCAGGATGTTCAACCGCTTCTGCCGGGCGCGTTCCAGCACGTCCGGGGTCACCCCGTGCGATCGGATCAGCACGTTCGATCCAGGCTCCAACTGCTCCAGCTCGGCCGACTGGCACAGCCCCGCCGACTCCAGCCGCTCGACGACCTGCTGGTTGTGGATGACCGGACCCAGCGAAACCACGTTGCCCGCCCCGTATCGGGCCACGGCGTTCTGCGCGGTCTCGATAGCGTCCTCCACGCCAAAACAGAACCCCCGCTTCTCGGCGAGTTTCACGATCATGTGGGAACACCCCCTGGCTGCAGGATCAGGAAGACCGGCGGTGTGAAAGACCCTGCCTGTCACGCCGTCGAGGCCTCTCCGCCCGGCGTCGAACGCGCCCCATAGTCAAACGGCCGGCGGCCCAGCCGTCGGCGCAGGCGGTTATGAAGCATACGAATTTCGACGGTCAGGCGTTCGGCCGCCACATCCCGATCCATCCGGGCCAGTGTTTCCGGCAGGAACGGGCGGCCGTATTCGACCAGGATCGTGGCCCGGCCGGGCAGCTTGCGATGCCGCGGCCAGGCGTCAAACGCGCCCTCGATCGCAACGGGCACCAGCGGCACGCCGGCCTTGCGAGCCAGCACGACGACACCTGCCCGGCAGGAGCGCACCCGCCCGTCCTCCGTGCGACTGGCCTCCGGAAACGCCGTGATGACCGCGCCTTGCCGCAGGCGATCGAGGGACGCCCGCATGGCCGCCACGTCGGAGGTGCCACGCCGAACGGGAAACGCATTGAACGACTCGATGAACCGTCGAAACAGCGGATTCCGGAAAAGGGAATCCCTCGCCATGTAGCTGCATTCCCGGGGCAACGCCAGCGTTACCACAATCGGGTCAAAAAAACTCTGGTGATTGCCGGCCAGTACCACGCCGCCGGTCCGCGGCACGTGGCGCAGGCCATACACGCGGCCTCGGGCAAAGAGCACAAACGTGCCTTGTGCCAGGAATCGGCAGATGCGGTAGTACACCCGCATGTGCGGTTCCGGGGCAGAAGAGTCCACAGCATGGATCCCGCGAAGGGCCACCGGCTCGTCGGTCATGACGGGAATCATACTTTCCGCCGCCGCCGCAGGCTACCGGAGTCACGGGGGTGTCGGTGCAAGCTGGGCCTGGAGAACGGCATAGTCGCGCAGGTCCAGGTCACCGTCACCGTCGGCATCGAGCAGGCAGAGGCATTCGCCCGGCGCGGGCTGATCCGGACCGCTGAGACACGCCGCCAGAACCGCCACGTCCGCACCGTCCACGGCTCCGTCTCCAGTGGCGTCGCCCCATGCGTCGCACGCATCCAGCACCTGGTTGGCGTTGCAGTCCTGCCCGGTCACGGGGCCGTACAGCTCCATCGACATGTTGACCAGCGGGTCGGCGATCCAGGACACGCCCGGGGCCTGAAACGCGCCCGCGATGCCCAGTATGTGCCCGTGGAGGGCCCGTTCCCAGGCGAAGGTCTCGGGGCTGCCCGTCGTGTCGTTCAGAATCTCCACGAAGTACGTGCCGGCCGCCAGAGGCACGCCCTCGTCGAACACCAGCGTGTATTCCCACTCGTCGATGTTCCGGGCAGTGAACAGTACACCCGTCTTCGCCCGATCCGCCGTCACCTGCAAGCGCTCCGCCAGAAGCGCTCCCGGCAGGCCGGCCGCGTCCTCGTGGAAACGGACCGTGAAGCGATCCACCGGGATCGGCTCATTATTCGGATAGTACCCTCCCCACAGACGGATGGACTCGATGGTCTGCGGCCGCAGCAGGATGAAATTGTCCGCGATGGCCGTCACGCCGGATGCCGGATCCAGGTCGCTGGGGTACGAGGAGGAATGATTGGCCGGTTGGATGACCAGCGCGTCCCGGTGAACGCCGGCGGCCAGGTCCACGTCATCCGCCACGCCGTTGCCGTCGCAATCGGACGAACCGGGGCAATGGTACACCTCCACATCATCCACGTACCAGCCCGTGAGCCCATAACACCAGTCCTTGGAGAACTCGAACCGGACCTCCACGATGTCGCCGCCGACGACGTACGGGCCCAGGTCCACCAGGCTGACTCCCCAGTTGCCGTCCGCCCCGCTGAACGCAAGCTGGCCCGCATTCGGGTTCGTATTGCCCTGGCTGGACGTGAACAGCGTGATGTTGTATCCGTTGTAGCGAAACGCCGGCGCGGGCACGGTCTGCCACGTTCCGCCGTTCACGCGAATCATCACCTGGCCGCCGTCGTAGCGGGCCTCCGTCTCGATGTAGTGGCGGAACCGAAGCATCGGCAGATGCAGGTCCGCCGGCATCGGCACGGGCGGGCTGACCAGCGA
>Ga0334888_1002711_pt1 | contig 18802 bp, 12 predicted proteins | sample GraSluR1_MG_FD_207227 | JGI IMG/M metagenome (GOLD analysis project Ga0334888, IMG submission 207227) | Sludge microbial communities from methane-producing bioreactor in Wageningen University, Netherlands - Granular Sludge_3_08-R1 | ecosystem: Engineered > Bioreactor > Anaerobic > Unclassified ...
AGCGCTTCCTTTGCTGAAATAAAATGATCATATTTTGCACTTTATATTAGCATTCAATTTATTTGCAGATTATTTATCTTGAGAATATTTTCGTGAGTTGGAACCCTTTAAATTGAGGATTAACATTTACGTTCTGAGGTGATAAGTTGACATTTTCACCTGCCAGTGACCAAAGCTCTTTGGAAACAGCACCCCATTATATCCCTTTTATACAGCGGATATGGTCTCGTTGAATTATGTATACAGTATGCATTATCTTGTGTGCAATTCAGCCAGCCCTTTAATTCCCAGCATAAGCGAGTAATCAGGAGATATTTCTGCAAAATATCCCAGTTTTCCATGTTTGGAGGATTTCAATCCTTAAGCACAGAATATTATTAAGGTTGCAATCATGCTCGGAACCGAATAATATTCATTCCCGGTTCAACACAAAACAACAAGGAGGAAAAGGATTATGAATAATGGGGCTTATAATCCCTACCAACACGCGCAAGCACAATTTGACCAGGTGGCAGAGATGGTCAGCCTGGATGATACTACCCGGGAATTGCTGAGGCAGCCTATGAGAGAGTATCATTTCCTTATACCGGTACATATGGATGACGGAAGCACCAAGGTGTTCCAGGGATTCAGGGTACAGCACAACGATGCTCGCGGCCCGGCCAAGGGCGGCATCCGCTTTCATCCCCAGGAAACTGCCGATACTGTCCGCGCTCTGGCTATGTGGATGACCTGGAAATGTGCGGTGGTAGATATACCCCTGGGTGGAGGAAAAGGCGGTGTGATATGTGATCCCCGCAGCCTGACTGATTCCGAACAGGAGCGGTTGTGCCGGGGCTGGGTACGGCAGGTGGCCAGGAATGTAGGCCCCTGTTTGGACGTACCTGCACCTGATGTCATGACCAATGCCAAACATATGCTGTGGATGCTGGATGAATTTGAAACCATACACGGCGGACGGTATCCCGGCTTCATCACTGGAAAACCAGTGGGTATGGGAGGTTCTCTGGGCAGAACTGAAGCTACTGGTTATGGGGCAGTATATACTTTAAGAGAGGCTTTGAATGATAAGGGCATGGATATTAAGAACACCTCGGCCAGCATACAGGGCTTTGGAAATGTTTCTCAATATGCGGCCAAACTTTATCAGGAACTGGGAGGAACTGTAGTAGCTACCTGTTGCTGGGACAATAATGACAGCAAGGCCTATGCCTATGTAAATCAAAATGGGCTGGATATTGACCAGCTGTGCAGCATCACTGATTTATATGGCGGTATCGATAAAAACCAGGCTCGGGATTTGGGTTACGAGGTGCATCCGGCTGACGCCTGGCTGGATCAGGACGTGGATATTCTTATCCCGGCCGCCCTGGAAAATCAGATAACCAGGGAAACGGTGGGGAGAATCAGCCCTAAGGTCAGAATAATAGTTGAAGGTGCTAATGGACCCACAACCCCTGAGGCTGATAAGGTGCTGAAACAGCAGGGAGTTTTTGTAATTCCTGATTTCCTGGCTAATGCCGGCGGAGTAACCTGCAGCTATTTCGAGCAGGTACAGTGCAATATGAATTATTTCTGGGAAAAAGACGAAGTGCTGGATAAGCTGGATGTTAAAATGACTTCTGCTTTCAGAGCGGTAAACGAAGTGGCCAAAAGGAATAATCTGTTTATGCGTGATGCAGCCTATGTAATTTCCATCAATCGTGTAGCTCAGGCGGTTAAAATGCGTGGGTGGGTGTAAACACCCGCTCCCTTAACCAACAGGAAGGTGGTACCCATGACCGGCAAAGATACTGCCAATGATGATCTGCTATATTTTCTGAAGGAGCGGGCTAAAGAGCTGGATTGCATTTATCAAGTGGATGAGCTGCTTAATGATCAGCGCCTTTCCCTCCCGGAAATATTTGAGGAAATTGTGCGAGCGCTCCCTTCAGGCTGGCAGTTTCCGGATTTTTGTCATGCCAGAATTATATATGATAACCAGAGTTATCAAACCCCGGGGTTCATTCCTTCCCCTTTTTCTATCAGCTGCAGTATCGAGGTCAACGATAAGGTTGTGGGAATGGTGGAGGTAGTCTACACCCAGGAGGTTCCAGCCGGGGAAGAGGGATATTTTCTGGAAAAGGAGCGCAAGCTGATTCGCAGCATAGCTGACCGCATCGGTCAAACCATACTGCACCGGCAGATGAAACAGGTGCTGCTGGACTGGAATCACACTCGTCAGATCCCTCCAGAGGCCAAGGGAAGCAATAATGAATGGATGGTCATCGTCGACCTTTTGCTCCGGACTGATCCGGACTTGCTCTTGTACGTCTGCAAGAAGATGATAAACCACCTCTATTGGAGCGGAGTCAAAGAAGCCCAGGATATATTAACCGATTTGAGTCCAGGCTGGCAGATGTCTTTTGAACGGGGGGAGGTCAACTATCCCAGTGCCAAACTCCCCCCGGGCAATATTGCTACCATCAGCGAAAAAACCTTTTCGGCAGCTTCCCAGCATATGAGCAGCAACGAAATCACTCTGCGCCTGAAGAAATGGCTGCAGGAACAAAAGGCCTATTTTCTTATCAAAGCTATTGACCGTATCGATGCCTCGGTAGGGGAAATAATTGACGCCATTATCCGCTATAAGAATATCGCCGGTGGAAGCAACATGCTCAATCAGGCTACTGAACGCTGGCTGGAAGTTGCCCTAATGAGACGTTTCCTCTCGGATAACCTGGAATTTATTCGCGTAGCTCGGAAATATATCGGTATCTGCAGCTATTATCATATTGTCAACCGTATGATTTTCCCGGAAGACAGTCATGGCAAAATCGGGGGCAAGGGTACCGGACTCTTCCTGGCCCAACAGATCCTGGCCCGGGAGAGCAAAGATCAGCCTCTGCTGGGAACAATTAAAATCCCCAAGACCTGGTATGTCACTACCGATGAAATCACCGAATTTCTGCACTATAACAATCTGGAAGCACTTAATGAACATAAATACAAAGATTTGTCCGAAATCCGGATGGACTACCCTAATATTATTCACACCATGAAAAATGCCAAATTCCCTCCTGCCGTTATCAGGAGCCTGGCCATGGCCCTGGATGATTTTGGCGACAGTCCCCTTATCGTCAGAAGCTCAAGCCTGCTGGAAGATCAGATGGGTTCTGCTTTTTCCGGCAAATACAAGAGCCTTTTCCTTTCCAACCAGGGCAGTAAGAAACAGCGCCTGGAAGAATTAATGAATGCCATAATAGAGGTTTATGCTTCTGTTTTCAGTCCGGATTCCATAAAATACCGGGCTGAACGTGGCCTGCTCGATTTTCAGGAAGAGATGGGGATCCTCATTCAAGAGGTAGTAGGATCCAGGATTGGCTCCTACTTTATGCCTCTGTTCGCCGGAGTAGGATTCAGCAATAATGAATTTCGCTGGTCGCCCCGGATCAATCGTGAAGACGGACTGATCCGGCTGGTAATGGGCCTGGGTACCCGGGCAGTGGACCGTTTGAGTGATGATTTCCCGGTCTTGGTTTCTCCCGGCCAACCGCGTCTCCGGGTCAATACGGTTCCCGAGGAGATTAAGCACTATGCTCCCAAGAAAGTAGACGTAATCAACCTGGAGAACAACACCTTTCAGACGATTGATATCAGTACTCTGATCAAGGAATATGGAGCTCAGATCCATAATATACAGCAGGTTGTGTCGGTGGATAAGAATGACTATATTGGAAAACTATCCATATTCGACATAGATTTTGCCCGGGACAGGGCCATCGTAACCTTTGATGGGCTCATATCGGACACCGGTTTTGTCAAACAGCTGCGCCTGATTCTTAAGACCCTGCAGGATAAGCTGGGCACTCCGGTTGATATTGAGTTTGCCTCAGACGGCAAGGATTTCTATCTCCTCCAATGCCGTCCCCAGAGTTTCGGAGTAGATAGTGTTCCCGCCGCTATTCCCAAGGACATCCCGGAAAAAGACATTATCTTTTCGGCCAATCGCTATATTTCCAACGGAATGCTGGAAGACATATCCCATATAGTATATGTTGATGCTGAAGGTTATAACTGTCTTCATGATCTGGCGGATTTGGTGGATGTAGGCAAAGCTGTGGGTCAGCTTAATTCTCTGCTGCCCAGAAGGCGGTTTATTCTGATGGGACCGGGGCGCTGGGGCAGCCGGGGTGATATCAAGATGGGGGTGCAGGTCAGCTATTCCGACATTAATAATACCGCGGCCCTGATTGAAATCGCCCGCAAAAAGTCAAATTATATGCCCGAACTTTCCTTTGGCACGCATTTTTTCCAGGACCTGGTGGAGTCCAACATCCGCTATTTGCCTCTTTATCCTGATAATCGCGACATTATATTTAACTCCCGGTTTCTAAACCGTTCCAAAAATATGCTGGCAGTGCTTCTGCCTGAGTTTTCCAGGCTGGAGGAGGTTGTAAAGGTCATTGACGTGCGCCAGAACTCGGGCGGCAGGGTTCTGAATATTACCATGAATGCCGACCTGGAAGAAGCCCTGGGATATCTGAGCAGTTTTTCCGGGCAGAGCAAAGCAGCTTATGATGAAGCTGCTTACGCGGAAAAATACCTGCAGCCCGGCCAGGATCGTTATGATGATCGTTTCTGGCGCTGGCGTTTTTATATGGCGGAACGGCTGGCGGAAAGATTAGATCCGGGCTATTACGGAATCAAAGGGGTATACTTAATTGGCAGCACTAATAATGGAACCGCAGGTCCGGGCAGTGACATAGACCTGGTCATCCATTTCCAGGGTGACCATAAACAACGGCAGGATCTGCAGCAGTGGCTGGAGGGTTGGAGCTTGTGCCTGGCGGAAATGAATTATCTTAAAACCGGCTACTCCTCTGAAGGCTTGCTGGACATTCACTTGGTTTCGGATGAAGACATCATAAATAAGACTACCTTCGCAGCGAAGATCGGTTCCATCACTGATCCTGCTCATCGTCTTAAGCTTAAAACCGACTATTGATATCCAGAGTATTATCAGGTTACTTTTTGCTTTATTTCGTAAAAGCAGCTATCGCATATGTATTTCCCTTTGTAATACTGCACGTCGGCAATATTCCCGCAAAAAATACACCCCGGCGAATACTTCTGCAGGACGATTTTCTCGCCGTCAGTGAGTATTTCCAGGGCATCCTTATCATCTATACCCATTGTTCTGCGGAGTTCGATGGGAATAACTATCCTTCCCAATTCATCAATCTTCCTCACTACGCCAGTTGATTTCATGCTTAAAACCTCCTCTCAAGTGTGGATGTAAAATAAAAATGTTGATCCATACGGGCAAGTTTATTGCATGTACCATATTATGGCTATATATATAAAATATACCAGAAAAGATTTCATATAGCAACAATATATCAAATGGAAGTAAAATAATAATATAATAGATGCATTTTAAGGAGAAAAATCGTGAATAAACTGCAGGGGTTTTATGAACTAAGAAGAATCAGGATTCCTTCCATATCCTGGCGGGAATTCACCCCTCATACCACCCTGAGTCCCGACAAGCTCTGGACCATACGGGTGGCAGTGGCCCAAGGCAATGATTTTAACCTTCCCCGGGCAGTGGGCTTGAACGCTGCTGATGCTACTATCAAGGGACGGGAATTCATCCAGGCATTCCCCCCTCCCGACCTGGTAATATATTACCCCTATTTTCTGGCCCTGAAGAGCGGCACCATGAGTATACAGGAAGAGCGGACGGTTATTGAAGCAGTGAACCGGGATCTGTGGAATCTAACTACGGCGGGCCGTCGTGATGTAAGCATGGCAGTGCAGCTTGACTCGGGAGACATGTCGATATTTGGAGAGGAAACGTTCCTGGAACCGGATGAGATATCGGAACTCTTAAGGTATGATAAAATACTCCGGGCCTATAATCATCATCAGCTCTTTGGCAGCACTACAGTTATGGTGGAATGGAGTTATGCTATGAATTCTGACCTTGATCGCCGTCCTACCGGAAATAAATACCTGGTTTTTTATGAATATCGCTTATTGCCCGGTTAGAAAGATTCCAGATAGATGAAACGCAGATCATCAAAATATACCGTACCCTGCAAGTTCTTGCTTTTATCGGTTTCCACCATATAATAATAATCCAGGGTCAGGGGCAGAGGAATATTCGCCGGGATATCTGCGCTGACGTATTTCCAGCCTATCCAGTCAATCCGGGAAGCCAGATTGATGGTATGGGAATTGCCGTTCCCGTCTTTTATTATGGCTCTCAGCCAGGGGGCTTTTCCGTCTCCGTAAACCCACACCCCCAGTTTTTTGGGGCGTATGAGACTGGTATACTGAGAGTCCTTTATCTCCTGCTTAACTTTTACATTGATGGTTCCGTTATATACCCGGTCCCAGGCCGAGTAATCATAATTTACTTTAAGGCTGTACTGTCCTTCCCGGACCTGTTCCGAAGATTTGGTACAACTGCCTCCCACGTAGCCGTTTACCTGGTAAGATTCTCCCGGTTTGGTTTCATAGCTGTCGATCAGCTGATTCTTCTGTCCGGATACGAAATTCAGGGTAACCTGCCGGCTTCCTACCTGTGCCATTACTGCTCCGGTGCCCGGGCCTAATGGGGTGAAAATTCCCTGCTGGTCAACAACCGCCATGGAGGAGGGTATAACCGACCATCGCGCGGCATGGTTGTCAATCACCAGCGGATGTCCTTCGGCGGTAAAGGCCGTAAGCTGCAGGGCTTGGGGAACATTCTGCTCCACGGCCAGCATCCCGCTCTCGGTAAAAGCCAGCTTATCAGCAGTATCCACTACGGTGACCTTGGCCGTTCCCTTTACTTCACCCAGGCTGGCTTCAACCACCAGGCTGCCTCCTCTGCCGCCGGCAGTAAACAGGCCCTTTTGGTCTACCCAGCCAGCGGACTCTGCATCTGGTTCTCCTGGAGCTATGAGGCTCCATCTGATGCCGGCATTGCTCAGATCCACCGGATTCCCATAGCTGTCCTGCCCCCGCACTTGAAACTGATAGGAGGTATTTTTATATATGGTGATATCTCTGTTGACCATTAGTTCGCTGACATCATTGCCCTGGGGAACGTTGGAGGCAAAAAGAATGGTGTTGCTTACCGGCCGCTCCGACCCGTCGGAAGGCTGGTTGATCAGATTGACTTCTTTTTCTCCGAACAAACGTGTGTTCATTTGACTTGATCCACCCCCGTCCAGGCTGACGGCAGCAACTACCCCGAGTTCCTGCATTCGGGCGGCTATCCCAGGCAAATCAATCCCGTAGCTGTCCTTGCCGGCCCCGCCTCCGTCGAAAACCAGGGCCACCACTTTATTGTCCCGGGTAAAACCTATAGCGGTTCTGGCTTTGTCCCCGGCATCAATCACGGCCCGGCCTTGATCCCAGTCGTATTTGCATTTTTCCAGCATATCAGCCCGGGTGAGGGCCCGTCCATTTTCCACCAGAGGCAGCCAGGCAGTCACCGCCTGTTGGATATCCAGCCGTTTATTGCTCTGGTCCTTGAGGTTAAACGAGAACCGGACCTTGTCGCCGATTTTAATTCGTTCCTTCATCCAAGCCGCTTTTATCCCCTGGCTGGCCAATACTATACCATCAGCAGGTACTTCGATGCTTTTGCTGCCCCTGGAGGTATCGATAATCGCAGCCACCTCGGCCTCATACTCCTGCCCCAGTTTAACGGAATCCTGGTAGTTTCCGCTGATATTTTTTAAAACGGTCAGGGTTCCGTTGACTGCCTGTTCATCCGTGAATCCTACCACCGGGTGGTCGCTTAACTGTCGGGTCAGCATAATCATCCGGTCATTCATGATCCCGGTATTGATCCGATTGATGGTATCTATAGCGGTGGTTAAATTAGGATTAGCAGAACCGTGTACTTGTTCATAATCCGGGTCTATCACCGAAAGCTGGTTGTCCATGGAAAGGTATGAGATCATAGCCTGATTGTTGCTGTCAACAGCGAAAACCGGAAATCTGGATTGGGAACCGCTGGTCTGGAAACCTGCCAGTAATTTCCCATCCATAACCTGGATACCCTGTGGTTCACCATAATGACTGGTACCTAAAGAAATATTAAACATATCGCCGTTGATGCCCGCCGCCACATTTTGCCCTTTTTTCTGCTCTTGGGCAATCTGACTGGAAAGGGTGCTGAGTTTCAGCACCTGGTCACCGGCTTTGGCTGATATGAGCTGCACACTGGGATCATTTAAGTCAGCGGTAATAATATACTCCTGCTCACGATGGCCTTGATAATTGCTGTAGTTATTGGCCTGGAAAAATATCCCTCGGGCGATCTTCTGATCATAAACCCGATACTGCCCCCTGTCGTTTTCCGCCGCATCGCTAACAGAAGAATGAATCAGCAGCAATGGCATAATCAAAAAAACCGCCAGTGATACCGCCATATATTTTTTGGCTTTCCTTGTTGATGAAGGAGTCATTTTCATTTTAGCACCTCGCGTTTAAGATAATAATACTATCACCGGATTCCCAGCATGTGGCATTAAACGGTAAAACACTATTAATTTTACAGCTATTAGTAATATGTTATTTGTCATCTAAACTTACACAATTATGAGGAAAAAACTTCGAAAAATAAAGTAGCCGGAAGCATAGGCTGAATCAGGCTGGAAATGCCCTTGAAGCAGGCGGCAGTTTTAATCATCGGGCAAAACAGCGCCCCAGTACCTCCCCTGCAAGCTGACGGTGGATCAGAACCTGCCCCGGTTCGGTTAACCGGATTCGCCTCCTTAAAGAAGCATCGGACTTGTCTTTTGGCCTCCATATAGGTGGGCGGTTGCGGCACAGGTTATGTTTACCATATAACTTTTTTCGTTCCACTGGACAGTGGCATCCAGCGCTTCGGATACAAAACGCAGGGGAATATATACATGGCCGTCCTTATTTATAGGAGCTTGCTGCATCTCTTTCCTGGTGCCGTTTATTTCCGCAAATGGATCACCTACCGGAAGTATTATTGTGGTATCCCTGCGCCTGGCTACCACGGTGCTGGTTTCATTTATCCACTCTATGTCTGCCCCCAGGGCTTCAAATACTCCCCTTACCGGCACCATGGTAGTGCCATGTTGAATAAAGGGTTTTGCCTCAGAAAAAGTGATTTGCTGGCCATTTACTGAAATACCAGGGGTTCGACTGCTGGGTACCAGAATCAAACTGTTGCTGATATCCCGTCCCGGAGCAGTCATATAATGGCCTTTATAGTATAACCCCGAAGAAGCACCGCCATCCAAATTCATAGCTTCGGTCAAAGCAAGTTTTAATAATACCTCTGCCAGTTCCTGAATAGTAACATCACTCACGGTACCCATGATCACGGTTCCATCAGCCTTGTAACCGATAAAACTCCTTTGTCCGGCATAAGTTACCAGTTTCGGATCAGTAATCTTTTCCCGGGCAAAATCTATATCAACCTGGCCCCGGGTAAGCAGTTTCGGCCCTGCGCTCAAGGAGTGAATTAGATTGGATTCTGTCCGGGGAAATTCCATCCAATATTCTGCCTGGTCGCCAACTTGAAAGCGGGATATTATTTCCTGGTTTTGCTGACTGCCGCCAATAGCTATGATAAAGCCCTGGGCTGGTATCACTGCCTGTTCTGACTGGATAGCAGTCACTTTTCCATTGCTGACAACTATCAGGGTAAATCCGGGCAGTTTTAAATGTGGCTGGCGGAAGGAGGGGGTAAAAATAACTATCTCCTGAGTGGAGTTGGGAACATGATTTATAAACCAGGCATACCAGTTATTGGGCCATTGTCTGGAGCCGTTAATACCTCCGCAAATCTTGATATCAGTGGAACTAATGAAGGACAGGATGTTATTCGGGCTGATCCCCAGGGTAGTAGGACCGCCCCGGTAGTGCAGCATGATTTTATCAATCATTATATTGCCCATGGGCTGCAGGTCCTTTTGATCATAAGCATTGAAAAATGATCCATTGATGGCGGCGATTCCCTGCTGCCTGTCGGCCATGGACTGCAATGATTCGGTACAGCCAACCTTGTTCTCGGCCAGCACCGGTTTTAATTCCACCTGTTCCGAGGGATGAAAGGAAACGTATTTTACTGATTTGCTTCCGGTACTGAGTTGTACTGATATTTCAGCCGAATTCACCCCTTGCGCCGAAGCGGGGCTGATCAGGAAAGCCACTACCAGCATAAGGGCCAAAATAATGCATGCCTTCATGGGTTGCAAGAAATTCACCACCTTTCATGGAGGCGGCCGGGGAAACTCCCAGCCCGCCTGCTGTGATTAAAACTATTATCGGCTCAATTCCAATTTTTCTTTAGATGCAACCTGGGATTGCTGCTTGGTAACCGGGAACCACCCCTGGTGGCATCCCTCCCCTATAGGCAGCAGTTACGAGAGCCCAAGCATTATTTATCTTCCACTTAAAGGAAAACTCTTTCGGTATATCGAAACATTACTCTAGCAGAGGAGGCGATATTATGAAGAGGATGCTGTTTATACTGCTGGCAGCCCTTTTATTCCTAACCCAGTCTGCCGGCGCCATAACCCTGGATAATACCAATGTCCATTGGACGACCGGAGTACATACGGCCGGAATTAATAACGATGCCAATGATCAGGCCCAGATGCTCAGACAACTGGGCTTATTCCTGGGAACCGCCAACGGTTTTGAGTTGGAACGAAAGATGAACCGGGCCGAGGCAGCAGTTATGCTGGTGCGTTTTCTGGGAGCTGAAGAACAGGTGCAGACTAATAACTGGCACCCCTTTAAGGATGTTGAGCCGTGGGCAGATAAATATGTGGGATGGCTTTACCAAAACGGACTGGCTAAAGGAGTAAGCACCAGCATATACGGAGCAGCGCAGGACATTACTCTGGAGCAGTATGCCATATTCTTAAGCCGCGCCGTTGCCGGCCATGATGATTGGCAGCTGAGCGGCACTGCTACAGTCGATGAGGTACAATTGTGGGACAAGGATAACGGCTTTTTTACCCGGGCTGCCGCAGTGGGTATGGCCACCCGGGCTCTTACCTTAACCTGTACCAAGAATAAAAAGGGAACCTGCAGTATGGCTCAATACCTTATTGATAAAGGGGTGTTTACTCCCAAACAATTGCTGGAGGCCGCCTGGGGTGTTCTGCCGCCGGAATATAAATACCTGGATGAAGATGGGTACATTTATCATACCATCGCTGGTGTAATAGTGGGTAAAACAGATATCGGCGGTCTGCAAAACATGACCGGCTCCGATAGTTCCCTGCCTTATTTTTATGCCTGGACCCGGGATAAATACAATACCGTACTTTACCAGATCGACTGCAAAACCATGGAGAGTACCATGATTTTCTCCCGGCCCGGAATAAGTGAATGGGCTTACAGCTATGCCTCAACTGTATCTGGACAGGATTATCTGTTCGAATATTCTCTCTCGGCTCACACATTGAACCTGCTTAAATGCGATAACGGGCATCTGACTACTATACTGCCGAACTTCAAATTCTATCAAAACAATGTTAATCCCACTTTAAACCAAATTTGCTTCAAAAGTGAGAATGCCATGCTGATTGCAGGAGTCAATCAATATTACCTGGTTGATAAGGACGGCTTAAGTAGTTTTAACTACCCCGAAGACACACAGGTATTGGGTTTTGACGGTATAAGTCTGGTAACCCAGTTAGTGTCAAAACAGGAAGTAATCATTTCCTGCCTGCATGCGGCTGACGGTAAGACGGTAGATTACTATTCCGTTGCCCAAGATAGATTGGAGGAGTACTACTATCGGTCAATCCAGCATTCCGCCCCTGATTCCGGAGGATATTGCTATTACGGCGAGGCCGGTTTGTATTTCCTGGACTCCGCCAGTGGGAGAATGAAGCAAATCACCTCCCGCCCAACAATGGACATAACCACATTCCGTATGGATGACCGTTATATCATCCTAACTCACGCCCCCGGGCAGCGGGTCCAAAGCAATAACCACAGCGGAGGAAACCAGATTGTCATAATTGATTATGATGGAGCCGAACGCTTTCTGCTGGATAACGACCCGCCTCATGGCATATCCATTGCAGGATTCGACCAAAGTGCGCACGGCAGTGCAGTTTCTTTCTATTCGGCAGCTGACGCCGGTATGCAGCGTATGAATATCTATCATTATATTCTCTTGCCCTCTTATGACCCAGCATCAGGTTCATATAACGTAAAACAAGCCCAAATAGTGGTCACCGGCTATGATGCCGGCCGACCTGAATTGGAAAGGCAAAACTACCAGCAGGACTATATGCAAAAAGAACAAACCCGGCTTGATGCCCTGGGATATTAATATAAGCATATAGCTGGTTATATATGTATATTCTCCATTATGTTGTATAATTAGGTTGTTATTTCCATTCGGGAGGGGTGATTATTTGTTGGTGATAGAAATAAATGAGTATCCTGTACAGCCGGTTCTTTCCATAAGAACCAGAACTTCCATGAAAAGACTGTCCGATACCATCGGTGTTGCTTATGGCAGAATAATGGAGTACCTGACCGAGCTAGGGGTTCAGCCGTCCGATGCTCCCTTTACCGCCTACCATAACATGGATATGGAGAATCTGGATGTTGAAATGGGCTTTCCAGTCAAACAGGAACTGCCCGGGCAGGAAGATATCCAATTCCGCTCAATACCGGCAGGGAAATATGCATCCTGGATTTATACCGGACCCTATAGCCAGATGGAACAGCCTTATAACGAAATGTTCAGATGGATAGAAGAACACGGCTATGAACCAACCGGTGTTTATTACGAATATTATTATAATTCGCCGGAAGAAACACCGGAAAGCGAATTGCTGACCCGGATCGTAATCCCAGTCAAATAAGCTGCCCGGCCATGGGGACATTTCCCTGATCCCATGGCTCTTCTCGCAGCATTTCAATAATATGTACCCTCCGGGCAAAGAGATTACCCTCCAGGATATGTTCAAGCTGAAGGATCATCCATCAATTACCGCAGGGCAATTCCGCCAGACGCTCTCCGACTTCACTGACGCAGGGCAGATCAATTCCCGGGCGAGGAAGGCAATGACGGCTGGTGAAACCGTAGTTTAAGAATGTTCAATCCAAAGTAACTGCTGGCACAAAACCCTATTGGAAATAGACCAAGACGCTGATCGAGATCTTAAGTTATTTGCCCTTCTGAATGATTACCGTCCTGGCGGCATCATCCCATTTAACATCCATTCCTGTATCACGCAGTGCTATGGCCGGAATGTAAGTAGTATCCTTTCCATCCACGTTTAAAATAACTGATTTATCTATTGGTTTGCCCTCCATAATAACATTCACCCGGGGAAGGGCCACCTGGTTACCCGTCTGTAGTTTTACTGAGACCTGGTCATCTTCCTTTTGGGATCCCCCGTAAATCATGGCAATGGCATCAGCAACACAGTATCCTATATTTTTCAACTTTTCGTCGGTATCGCCAATCGATCTGTCAATAGGATTATCCAGGAAAAAAGGTTCTACAATAACCGCCGGCATAGTGGACATCCTTAAAATGCCAAAATATTCGGCAGTTCCCTTACTGTTGGGCTTGCTCTTATAGGTTCTGACTTCCGATTGCCCGGCTTTTTTCAGCCCGGCAGCAACTGCGTCAGCTAGTTTCTGAGTCCCATCCTCCCAGCCCATTATCACCTCTCCCCGATCACCTCCGCCAGCATTTACATGCCAGGACAATAATATTCCGGCACCATAAGCGTTAGCAGCCCGGGCACTATCACCCATTTCCAGGTTTCCTTCTTCCAGCTTAACGTCCCATCCATAATTCCTCAAGCGCTCAGCCCAAGCTGCAGCCATAATAATGTTCATTTTGTGTTCAACAAAAGAACCACTGACTGCCCCTGGATCTCCATGCTCTCCATGACCTATGTCGCCATATGCTTTCTTCTGCAAGCTGCCACCTCCTAAATTTCATGCCGGAATAACTGCCAGCAAACGGGATAAATTAGCCATTTCACCTTGCCATGACCACTTGATATTTGGAAGAATGCATACAGCACTATGTGATCCGGGCAAGTGGTCAGATAGTAATACCAATTACTTAATTACGCTATACAGGTGGAATATCCTCCCCGTCCTTACCAGTTTTTTCTTCTACAGACAAATAGAAGTGTTTTGCGAAGAATTATAGGGGTGGTGGAATTGGAAAAACAAACAGCCGCCCCATTAAGGGGCAGCCTGATTGTAACCATACCATGGATAGGTTTTTACTGCAAAGCAAAGCCTTGCTTGTATTGCGACATTAATGATCAGAAGTACTTTGCACTAAACATCGGGAAAACTAAATCGTAATCTTAGCCCGTTCCCGCATAAACGCCATCTCGCGATCGATGTCAGCTTGAATTTCGGCGATGCGCTGCCCCGCGTCAGGGCCTTTAAGCAAACGGTTGAAACGGCCCTGCTTATTTAGGTATTCATCCACCGGCTCAGCTTCTTTTTTGCCACTGATAATATGTGAGCTGGGGTTGTTAAAGCTGATCTTGCCGTTCTCCGCTTCCCATAACAGCCATGCACCGGTACGCACAGCCATACGGCTCATCTGCACGGTGTCTGGCATATCGAACTGCCAGCCTAAATAGCAGGGAGCCAGAATTTCTATGTATTTCATGCCGGGAGTACTTTTAGCTTTTACCACCTTATCGTACAGGTCGCCGGGGTAAGCTACGGTGGCGGTAGCCACATAGGGAATATTATGCTCCAGCATGAGCAGGGCCATATTTTTCTTGGGCTGGCGCTTGCCGGTGGGGGTAGTGGTGGTGAAGCTGCCGCGGGGAGTGGCACCGCTGCGCTGTACCCCGGTGTTACTGTAAGCTTCGTTGTTATAGCAGAAGTGAATCATATTGTCATTGCGCTCGGCTGCAGCTGAAAGGGCCTGAAAGCCGATGTCATAAGTGCCGCCGTCACCTACCCAACTGAATACGGTGGGCAGTTCGCCTTGCAGGCGGCCCTTTTCCTGCATTATTTCAACCGCGTGGGTAATACCCGAGGCCGAAGAGCCGGCTGAGGCAAAGGTAATATTAATACAGGGCCAGTTGTAACCCAGCTTGGGGGTCATGCCCATGCTGGCTACCGAGCAGGAGGGGGTCAGCAGCATGATGGCATTGGGCCCTAAAGCCTTGCCCACTATGCGCAGGGCCATGGTGGCGGGGCAGCCGCCGCAGGCTCCATTGCCGCTTAAAACCTGCTCAATATCCGGTAATTTCTTTATACTGGTTGCCATATCTCATCCATTCCTTTCATGGTCCGTGCTTTTTATCCGTATAAATTTCCTATTCATCCATCATGGCACGAATTTCGTCGGCCATGAAGCGGCGAGTCAGATCGATGCCGCCAATGCCCATTACCCGGTTTTTAATGGTGATGTCGCTGCGTCGGCCAAAGAGCACGCTTTTCAACTCGGAGGCCAAAATGCCGCCGGGGTGGCCGAAATTATAGTTGCGATCCAATACCATCACCTGGGCATTCTTCGGCAGTGCGTTGAGGATATCCTCAGCCGGGAAGGGCAGATACAGGCGCGGTCGCAATAGGCCGGCCTTGATGCCCTGCTCGCGAAGGATATCGATGGAAAGTCTTAATTCTGCTGCCATACTGTTGACGGCAAAGGCTACTACTTCGGCGTCTTCCAGCCTATATGTGTCGATGGTATCGCCATCCCACATACCGGTGATATCCCTATATTCCTGCGCAGCCTGCTTTACCAGCGGAATGGAGGCCATGATATCCTCGGACAGCATCTGGCGGAAGGGTGCGTATTCAGCTGCCATGGTCACATTGCTGAAGGAAGAGGGATGAGCCGGATCAAGCCGCCATGGTGGTTGGTGCGGAGGCAGGAAACGGTCGATATCCTCCTGGGGCGGCAAAGTAAGGGGCATCAGACAATGGGAGATAGCAAAGCCGTCAAAGTTGACCATCACAGGAATATTAATCTGTTCAGCCACCCGGAAAGCCTGCAAAATAGTATTGAACACCTCCTGATTGGAGGAACAGTGATATTGAATCCAGCCGGTATCCCGCTGGGCAAATGAGTCCTGATGATCAGCCCACAGGGTCCAAGGGGCAAAAATACCGCGGTTAACGTTGCACATTACCACCGGCAAACGTCCGCCGGAAGCCATATGTAAAACCTCGTGCATATACAACAGGCCATTGGCCGAGGTGGCAGTAAAAACCCGGGCTCCGGCAGCGGAAGCAGCCACAGCAGCGGCCAAAACGCTGTGTTCACCTTCCACTGGAATGAAGCGGGCATGCAGCTCCCCATTTTCAACCATAGCAGCTATCGCTTCCATTATGCTGGTTTGGGGAGTAATAGGGTAGCCGGGTATTACGTCTACCCGGGCGCATTTTACCGCCCGCGCGGCGGCATGGGTACCGGTCTCCATTATAACTTGCGCTGCTTTCATGCTGCTACTCTTCCTCCTTCACCATGCTGATCGCCCCGGCGGGGCATTCTTTTGCGCAAACGCCGCAGCCCTTGCAGTAAGTATAATCAATAGTGATTTCTATGCGATCAATGACTGCTTCTGGACAATATACCCAGCAAAATTGGCATTTATTACATATATCATGGTCAACGACCGGACGGTGGGTTCGCCAGGACCCAGTGTCACCGCCTGATCCCTTCATTGGCCAGGAAATGGGCTGGTAGGCCTTCGTAACTGATTTCATTTATTTCCATTCCTTTCGCTAATCCAAATATAATTCAAGCGTCGCAATTAACTGCGGAGCAGTTTCCCCAAGACTGCAATGAGCTGGATAATCATAACCCGCACCGATTTAGTTAATTGCACCCCGGCCGTTTAAGGAAGCGGGGGGCAGATTTTCACTTCGTTGTAAGCCTTGCCAGCGGCACCCAGATTGCGCTCGCCGTTAGTGCCCGGCCATTTATTCAGGATGGTTTGTTCCATAATATTTTGCGGTATGTTCAACACCCGGCACACGGCGCCAAACAAGGGAATATTTATAGCGGGTCCATCGGCGGAAAATAATTCGGCTTCACGGGCGATGGCATCGGCGTCCACATGCCAAGTAGGGTATTTATCTACGGCTACGGCCTCGGGAGCATTAATTATCAAGGTGCCGATCTGGTTAATGCCTTCACTTACCGCCGCTTTGGTGAGCTTTTCGCTCATTACTACCACATAATCCGGCAGCTCGCATTGACTGTGGGCGTGAATGGTGGTGGGGGACATGCGCACTGCCGCCCGCACCGGCGCTCCACGGCGTTCCACCCCGAAGAATGGCAAGGCCTGCCCCTGCTCGCCATTTTCCAGCGCAGCCTGTGCCAACAGGTGAGCCAAGGTAACGGAGCCCTGCCCGCCAAAACCGTTGATTCGTAATTCTAACACATTATTCCTCCATTCTTACATGGTACTGCCAGAGTTATCCGAACCCTGCCATCAAACCAGTTTTTCTTCCGTGCTTCTGCATAAAATGATTTCTAGCAACAATCCAGGACAAAATTCTTCTATGACATCTATCCCTTACCATAGTCTTTTCCTCTGCATAGTGCCTGTACCTTCGTCATCCCTCTTCCCCCATGCTGCTCCAGAAAACAATCAGTCTGCAGAGGGATGGTTAAGTGGCTGTACATCCAACCAGAAATCCTTATCCAAAAACGAAAGATAGAGCAGGTTACCAGGATGGTCTCCCATCGCCGCTGCCTCCCCCAAAAAACTTAACCCTTCGCTCAGAAATCTGAGACGAAGGGTTTAACTCCGCGGTACCACTCAATTTAACGGCTAATGCCGTTCACTCCATCAGGATGCGGGATCTTAATATCCGATATCCCCTTCCTTTTAACGGTGGAAGATCCGTCCGAGTCTACTCTCTTAAATGATTTCGGTCGGCAACTCCAGGATGAGTTCTGCCTCCCTCTTCGACCGCTTCACACCCAACAGCGGTTCTCTAAAGCCCAAGGATCGGCTTACTATTTCCTGTCATTGTCATTTTGCATTTTGCGCTATTAAGCTAATATTACAGTATTTTAAGGTTTTGGACAACACGGAAATATTACGATTGGGGAAAGATGCTCTGGGACTAAAGGGAACGACAATTATTGGGGAACAAAACTTCCTGTAGCTTAGTTGATTCTCTGGTAGTTATCCTAGTAATTCTTCTTCCATTTTGCCCCACGCCCCGTACCTAACAATTCAATTTTGTCAGTATCTCTAAGTTTGACCAGCACCCGATTAATAGTCGCAGGGCTAATATCCGGACATCTGCGTCTGATATCATCAATGGAAAAACTGGTGACAAAATGATCTATGGTTTCTTCCACCCGAGCCGCTTTATTACCTCTTGCGCTGCCGACTTTACCCACCCGATCCACAAATTCTTTATATGCCGCCAGGATAACCCCCAGCAGATATTCGCTCCATATCAGCAGGTCATGCCTGCCTTCATGCCAGTTTTGTGAAGATTGATAAAGGGTATCATAATAGGAGTCCTTGCTGTCTTCAATAATTTGCTCCAGACTTATGAATCTCCCCACTTCATACCCCGCCTTATACAGCAGCAACAGAGTAAGCAATCTGGCCATGCGTCCATTCCCGTCATTAAAAGGATGGAGGCAAAGAAAATCGAGCATGACATGATATTAACATAAGCGAATCGATCTCACTGTAATTGCTGTATTGATTATAGAAATCACACAATTCCGGTTAATCTACACCACAAACGCAGTCGAAGGTTTTCACCGGATGCTGAGGAAATTCACCAAGACCAAGACCAATTATCCAACTGATGATGCCTTAAGAAAGTCCAT
>Ga0334888_1002733_pt1 | contig 18663 bp, 14 predicted proteins | sample GraSluR1_MG_FD_207227 | JGI IMG/M metagenome (GOLD analysis project Ga0334888, IMG submission 207227) | Sludge microbial communities from methane-producing bioreactor in Wageningen University, Netherlands - Granular Sludge_3_08-R1 | ecosystem: Engineered > Bioreactor > Anaerobic > Unclassified ...
GTTTTTATTTGGTTCAGTAAAGATACGTCTTTTGTGATATAGATCATAGTTCTGTTGTGCATATTATCACAACTGCCTATGTAATTGGCTGAGGTTGCGGGCTTAAATTTGTAGTAAAATATATGATTATGTGCAAGTTTGCTAAAATAGCCTCACGTATTGGATTAATCTCTGTATTGTTGAGCATTATCGTTATGGTTTCAGGTTGGTTATTCGTTGATATCAATATTTGTATTGTATCAATAATATTGATGTGTTTGGCGGCTGTTAGTTTTACGCTTTGCATGATATGCAACTTTGTTCACAACAAGCCCGAAAACAAGCCAACCAGCTAAGGTCTCTTTTGTTCGCCTTGCAGGTTATGGAGCAGGATCAGTTTTTTACTGTTGTTGCTTGTTCAAGATACCCTAATTTGGCAAGGGTTGTATGGTTATCCCATAAACGGGAGAAAACAGGAGTTGGGTTAGCTCCTGTTTTTCTTTTACAAAAAAAAGGAACGACATCGGCCGTTCCTTTTCTTATTATTTTATCAAAAGCTTACATCTCGACCGTTTCGGTGCGGATGGGTTGTGGTTCAGCTTTGTGAATTGTTAGCTCATCTATCAAATTAGTAGCACCGGCATATTTATCAATCACAAACAACACATAACGGATATCTACATTGATAGTGCGTTGCAAGGCTGGCTCAAAAGCAATATCGCCGCTCATGGCTTCCCAGTTGCCATCGAAGGCAATACCAATCAGTTCGCCTTTGCCATTGATCACGGGGCTACCTGAATTTCCTCCAGTGATATCATTCGTACTCAGGAAGCAGATAATCAGTTCCCCATCCTGACCATAAGGCCCGAAATCGCGGGTTTCGATCAGTGTTTTAAGATATTCCGGCACAATAAATTCATCATCATTCGGGTCTTCTTTTTCCAAAATTCCGGCCGAGGTAGTCAAATAATTATACCGGATGGCATCAGCTGCCTGATAATCCTGCACGCTTCCATAAGTCATACGCATGGTGGAATTGGCATTGGGATAGAAAACTTTATCCGGTTGCATCTCGCGCAAACCAGCCATATACATGCGTTCTGCTTCGCTAAGTGCAGCTTGACCGGCCTGAAAACCACCAGCTACTTCCATCATCTTGCCCATAAAGGCGTTAGCCAGCTCCAATGCCGGATCTTTTTCGAGGGTGCGCAGATCGGGCTCATTCAAAAAAGCCATCACCCTTGTTTCGCTACCAAAAATGGAGTTCTTGAAAAGGTCAGCAGCATAATCTTCAAAACTGCCTTTGTATTTGTTAAACATCTGATATACCAACGGAACCTGCAAATTTGTTGGAACATTTTGATAATACTTCCATAGCATTTCGCTCAACACTTTTTGATCGGCGGGAGCATAATAGTTTTTAAAATGCTCGGCCACTCCTTCTTTGAGTGCTTCTGCTGCCTTTTCGGCTTCTGCTTTACGATCAGCTTTCATTTTGGCTGCCATTTCCTTGTCTTTGGGCAACTCACTTTTTTCGACAGGTTTTAAAAGTCCGGCTAATCCGTTAAAATTATTGGCATATCCAACGATTTCGGCACCGCCAAGACCGGCAAAATTGGTATAGAGGAAAGGCTCAATAGATCCACTCATCTGGGCATAAGCCGTTTGGAGTGTTGACAACACTTCTCCATACTTTTGCTGTCGTTCAGGATTGGCGGTTGCCCAAGCTGTAAATTCAGCTTCCAGTTCAGCCTTTTGTCCGGCAACATCCAATCGTTTCAAACCGCGCGTTTGCCCGATAAGGTACTTCCAGGTATTGGCCACAACAGCATATTTTGAAGCATACTGAATTTTAACTTTTTGGTCGGCATTCATAAATTCTTTCCAGGTTTCCAGCTTCTTTCCAAACATTTCGATAATGGCCGGATACTGATCATCAAGCAGGAAGTCGATTCCATAAGAAGTAAGGTATCGGTCAGTACCGCCGGGATAACCCCAGATCATAGCAAAATCATCTTTTTTAACGCCATCCAGGCTGATAGGCAGATAATGCCTGGGTTGGAGCGGGATATTTTCGGGTGCATAATCAGCCGGGCTGCCATCCGGTGCGCTATACACTCTGAAAATGGAAAAATCGCCTGTATGACGCGGCCACATCCAGTTGTCGGTATCACCACCAAATTTTCCAATGGCTGAAGGTGGGGCACCTACCAATCTTACATCGGTATAAACCTCATAAACAAACATATAATATTCATTACCTTCAAAGAAACTCTTGACAACTACATTGTATTTGCCATCTTCTCCGGCAGCTTTCTTCATCCGATTGCTCACCTCACGGATAGCTGCGGTACGTTCCTGCTCAGTCATTTCATCGGTTACATCAGCCATCAGACTGTCCGTAACGTCTTCCATGCGAATCAAAAAGGAAGCGGTGAGTTCTTCATTAGGCAGCTCCTCATCTAAGCTTTTGGCCCAAAAACCATTGGTAAGGTAATCATGCTCAAGGCTGCTGTGTTGCTGAATAATATCGTAGCCACAATGATGATTTGTAAATAACAAGCCTTTATCAGAAACAATCTCGCCGGTGCAGAAAAAGCCCGAAGGCGTTGGACTGGTCGATAATCCGACAATGGCATCCTTAAGACTGGCATTGTTGATGCTATAAATTTCATCTGCAGATAGCTGTAAACCAGATTTTTGCATATCTGCATAATTCAGTCGCTCAACAAACATGGGCAACCACATGCCTTCATCGGCATAAACTTTCCCTAGATTGGCCATCAATGCGAAAGCGATCAGCCAAAACAATTTTTTCATAGACGTATAAGTTTTAATGATTTGAAAAATTATTCAAGAAATTTAATTTAACAGAAAACATGCCATGCTGGGCAATAAACTTGTTTTCAGCATATTAACAAAACAAATGTATCACAAATAAACAATTTCTGTTCGCCAGGGTGCAGTAAGTTGTTCGAAAATGAACAGCTTACAAACCAAGCATTTCAGGACCCATTTTAAAGAAAATATCCACTGGAATATTAGCTTCTGTAAGGCGATCCAAATCTGCTTGGAGTTCAGGCTTTACAACACCTTCGTTGGCAATCCAGGTTTTTACGGTTTCATAGTCACCATCGCCCTGTGCTTTTAATATCATACCGGTTAGCTTTTCGGCAGCGGCCATCATTTTTTCCAGATCGATAGCATAAAAACCCTCATCAGTGCGTTTGAATGCGCCTTCTTCGCGGAAGAAATTGAAAGTAAGCATATTGGCCTTACCGTGTGCACTGGCAGCACCAAAACGTACCGAGCGGAAAAAGCCTGCCATAAATGTTACATAATTATCCATCAGCTCCGTATCGGTGTATTCGCCCATTTGATGGAGTTTGGTAACGAGATAAAGTCCCAGAATATCAGCTTTGGCCTCTTCTATGGGCGAATATTGTTCCTTTAATGCTTTACGAACAGTTGATTTTCCATCAATGGTATTTTTAATGCCCATGCCATGTGCCACTTCGTGAAACATGGTATTACTAAAGAATGCATCAAACTTGATGTGTTGCCGCAATTCCGGAGCAATCAGCACATTGGAGATCGGCATTAAAATCTGATCAAACTTAGCCCTCATGCTATTCTTTAGTTGAAGCTTGCGTGTGCCTTTTTCCAGTTGAACCCGCTCATCGTTGGGCAGATTGATGGCGATGGTTTTGCCTGCCATATTGCAATCGCCGGCATAGTAAACCACATCGTATGCATTGAGGTCGGCATCGGAGCCCGGCACTTCATTTTTATACTTTTGATCCACCGGTAATTGGGTTTGCAGATCAGGCAAAAAAGCAGCATAATGCGAAAGACGATCGCTCCACACCTTATCCTTGATAAGAATAAAAGCTTCGTGTGCGGCTTTGTAGCCAAAGAGGGCATCGGTATAGTTTTCGATTGGTCCTATCACCAAATCCACATTGTTATCGCGCACATCCATCCAGGCCATATCACTCTCAAAATAATCATCTGTGCGCAGTGCAGTGGCACGCAATTTCAGATAATCAGCAAAGGCTTTATCGCCAGCCAGTTCGGCAGCTTTATCAAGTAAGTCAGCCGCACGGCTAATCTCATTTGCATAGGCTTCGTGATACCAAACTGTTTTTAAGGTTCCATTTTCATCCCTTCTGATCAAGGTGTAAAGACTAGTTTTGTCAGGGTTGTCAAAAGCTTCAAACTCTTCAACAGTCATATCCAATGGATAAAGCTGAGCTCCTGCGGGTTTCTCGCTGAAACCTTCCAAAAAAGGTTTTTGGTTGTCCAGCTCATCCCAGGGACCATAATTAATTGTCGCAAATTCTCTTGCCTTGGCATTTTCGATCGCATCCAGAAAAGCTGCTTTTTCGCCTAAATTCTGCATCCAGAAAATATCATCCATGATGGCAGCTGCTTCGAACAGCAGCTTAAGCATTTCTTTCTCATCACTGCTCAGATGACTTACATCGGCCGTTAGCGGCACTTCAACATATTTATTCAATAATGTTTCCATGGGATCTTCCTGTGTTTGGGTTTGCTTTGGTGTTTGCTCACAAGCAGCAAGCATAACGAGCATTGCCAGGATAAAACTTAATTTATTCATAACCATTGTTTTAATACATTAACTATCAATTGTGCGAATTTACAAGATTTTCAGGGAATTGTACAGTAATATTTAAGTTAATGTGAAAATAATAACACATTTATTCAAAAATAAATACAGCAAAATTCACTACCTCAACGAATAATCCACTGATCACATCCACCATGATTTAAGGCAGTTTAGCTATCTTTGCCGAAATTTTCAAACGCATGTCAAATAACCTAAGCGAGCAGGAACAGGTGAGGCGGCAGTCGCTGGCCGAATTGATTAAAATGGGTATAAACCCATATCCGCAGGAAGCTTACGAAGTGAATACTTCAGCGGCTGAAATTCTGGAAAAATTTCCCAAAAATCCTGAAAATTTCAAACAAGTCAGTCTGGCAGGCCGCATTATGAGTCGCCGGATTATGGGTGCTGCTTCTTTTACCGAATTGCAGGACAGCACCGGGAGAATTCAATTGTATTTCAAACGCGATGATATTTGCCCCGGAGAAGATAAAAGTCTTTATAATATTGTTTTCAAACGCTTGTTGGATATTGGGGATATCATTGGCGTAGAAGGCTTTGTTTTCACTACCCAGATGGGCGAAATCACAGTACATGTCACCTCGCTGAAGGTACTCAGCAAATCACTCAGACCGCTGCCCATCGTAAAAGAAAAGGATGGAAAAATTTATGATGCCTTCACCGATCCTGAGCAACGCTACCGGATGCGTTATGTGGATTTGATCGTAAATGAGGAGGTAAAAGATACTTTCGTTAAACGCACGAAGGTAATCAACAGTATGCGTAACTTTTTTAATGCATCTGGCTACCTGGAAGTGGAAACACCTATTTTGCAACCCATTCCCGGCGGTGCTGCGGCAAGGCCATTTGTAACGCACCACAATGCGTTGGACATTCCGCTTTATCTGCGCATTGCCAACGAGCTGTATTTGAAACGATTAATAGTTGGTGGTTTTGATGGGGTGTATGAATTTGCCAAAGACTTCCGCAACGAAGGGATGGATCGTATGCACAATCCCGAGTTTACGGTGATGGAAATTTATGTGGCCTACAAGGATTATCGCTGGATGATGGATTTTACAGAAGCCATGCTTGCAAGTGTAGTGAAGGAAACCACCGGAAGCACAACAGTTGAAGTAGGTAATAAAACAATCAGCTTTGAAAAACCCTTTGCACGGGTACCAATTTTGGAAGCCATCAAAACCCATACCGGCTATGATGTTTCGGGCATGAACGAGACCGAACTACGCATGGTGTGCCGCCAGTTGGGAATTGAAGTGGACGACAGCATGGGCAGAGGCAAACTGATAGATGAGCTTTTTGGTGAGCGATGCGAGTCCCATTACATTCAGCCCACTTTTATCACAGATTATCCCGTTGAGATGTCGCCACTTTGCAAGCGCCATCGCGACAACCCCGAGCTTACTGAACGTTTTGAACTAATGATCAACGGCAAGGAAATTGCCAATGCCTACACCGAACTCAACGACCCGATCGATCAGCGCCGACGTTTTGAAGAACAACTAAAGCTCTCTGAGCGTGGCGATGACGAAGCCATGTTTATCGATCAGGATTTTCTGCGGGCACTTGAGTTTGGTATGCCACCTACCTCGGGCATGGGAATTGGCATCGACCGGCTGGTGATGCTGCTCACCGGACAAACAAGCATTCAGGAAGTGCTATTCTTTCCGCAAATGCGACCCGAAAAGAACAAAATAGTACTGGATACCAACGATTTGATGCGTTTTGGAATACCAGAACAATGGAGCCGACTGATCCTTGAAACAGGCCTGTCGAGCCTTGAAATGCTTAAAGAAGAAAACCCTTCCGGTTTATTACAAAAGCTCAACGGATTACGCAAAAAGAACAAACTCGACATACCGGCACTTCAACTGGAAGAGCTCGAAAAATGGCTAACAACTATTGCAAAATAGCTTTGCAGGCAAAAGTCAATAGTTAAGGGTTATAAACAATTAGCTGTTTATAACCCTTTTCAATACTACTGTATTTGAGTTTTATTCTTAGCTATTTTAGCTGCTTAAGATGCATTATTGTCTCAATTAGAAAACATATATCCAACTTACCGGCATGTATAAAAACTATCGATCATTTTATTCCATATTATTACTTGTTAGTTGTTTTCTTTTAGCACCAGCATTCCTCTTATCTCAAACAACCTACTCCAAAAACACCAGTAAAGAACAAAAAACCACATCACAATCACCAGTCAATCAATCTGTTAAATTTAGAAGCAACAGCTTTAAACCAGCCTGGCATCTTACGATAGGCGGAGGGCCCTCACTCTTTTTTGGTGATACCCGCCAATACCGATATTATCCTGTGGTGAATTACGAAAGTGAATGGAAGTTTGGTGGATCATTAATACTCGCAAGAAGTTTTACTCCTGTCTTTCAGCTAAGAGGTCAGATGCTTTACACCGGTTTGGCTGGCACAAGAAGGCCATGGAAGAGATATTTCAACACCGAACTTCTGGAGTTTAACATGAACCTTGCTATCAATCTTAACAACCTGATAAATGGCTATCGTTCCGACCGTGCATGGGGCGTTGACCTTTTAGTTGGTATCGGCCTTACAAATTTCAACACCACTGTGTACGAATTGGGCAGTGACAAAATTATTTCAAAACAAGGATTTGGAAATGGATCAGGAATTGGAGGCCGGACTCTGGAAGGCTTATTAATGGGAGGTATAGGTTTTAGTTATCAATTGAATACAAACTGGGGCATACGCCTCGAAACTGCAAACAGGGCACTCAATTCCGATAAACTGGACAATCATGTTGGAGGATTTAAATACGATATTTACAACCATAGCTTTCTGGGCTTAACTTATACTTTTTCAAGCTCCGGGAAAAACATCATACTGGCACCTGAAGAACCCGCATTACATATTGTTGATCCAGACCTGATGATGCCTGTACAGCCAGATAAGCAGTCAGATCAGGAAGTTACCAGCTTCAACAGGGTGATAGATGTGCTTGAACTAAACGAACAGCCCATTGAGGAGCCATCGGAGAAAACAGTTAAGCCAGAGCCAGAAGTAAAAACTGAGACTGAAAAACCTGCACCCGTAAAAACGATCTATGGAATAGAATATCGCGTTCAGATCAGGGCACGGTACGGAACAAGAATAGGAATAGATTATCTGGCCAGAACGTATAATCTGCCTGCCTCTGAAATCAAAGAAAACACCTTTAATGGCTATTATATTTACACCATCGGATCATTTGCCACTTACGATGAAGCTGCCAGCAAACGAAATAGCATTCGGTCGCAACATGGTGTTTATGATGCATTTGTTGTTGCATTTAAAGATGGAAACAGACTTCAGAAACTACCCTAATCAATCAAAATCTTACCTTTCGACAAGGTCTGCTTGTTCACCATCTGATTCTTTTTGAGGTAATTCGAAAGTGTATAAAATAGCCTCCAATTGTCTTAAAAAATCCCTTTTATCTTTACCCGGGGCATAAACGTAACCTTCAACCGTAATCAATCGGCCATGTGATTCATCCACAACGGTATAAGCTAAAAATGGTCCGGCCATAAAATCACCTACCACATTCCAAAGTCCACGGGTTTCAACTGTATAGGAAGGACTAAAATTTAACACGACTTTGCTTTGAGGCAACACAAACTCTTTTTCGGTTGACATAAACGAACCTTCAACAGGACCAGGAATATGGCGATAGAGCAAAGAATCACGGACATAAACAAGCTTCGAATTGTTCAAGTCTGCTGTGTCTCTGTAAGGTCTTATGTAAAGTATCAATCCCTGGCTATAATCCACCAGCTCTTTTCTGATCCACATAAAATTGCCTTCGTTTTTGGCCACATAAAAACCTTCCGGAATCAACAGCTTAAATCCAAAAGTCTTCTCAACTTCATTGATTACCTTATAATCAGCCATTGGGCGATAGATATTCATCAGACGTTCGCGTTCCGATTGATTAAATAAGCTCAAAAAACTCTCTTTTTGTTCATCAAATTCCATTACCCATGAATCCGCATCAGGAGCTGTGATTTTAAACACGCGTTGTGGCTGCGCCCATAAATTGGTGCGCGTTTCGACAACAGGCTCTTTCAGTTTTTTGTCGTACTCAACCACCAAAATATTCCGATGCTTTTTAAACATCTCCGATAAATTTGAAACAGTAATATTTGCAATGCGATAAAGCGGCTCAGATTGCGGTAACCCATATTGATCCTGCGCAAAATAAGCACGAATAGCCTCTCCGGCTTTTCCATCCCATTGTTCCTGATTTTGTGTTACAACAAGAATTTCAGAGGTTGCACCAACCGATCGTGCCGTACGTACTTCCGGCTGGACACACGACTGTAAAAGAACCAAAATGACGAAAACTGCTGTCCATTTAAAAAGCTGTCTCATAGCTCATCGAATTTTGTGATTACTGTTCATGGCTGATGCCTGCCCTCAAATCCGGAGACACTTCCAAAAACAGTAATGCTATTAGTTATACAACGTCCTGTTTTGCTGCTCTGGTATAAAGTCAGAAAAAAATAAGGAAAGACTGAATCAGCCCGAACTATCCAATTTGCGTAATCTTAAGTTTTTGACCGGGCTTTATTCTCGCCGTATTTCCAAGCTTGTTCAACTGCCTGATCTGATCCACAGTAACCCCGTCATATTCGCGGGCAATATCCCAAAGGGTGTCGCCGCTGCGAACCGTGTGAATCAAAAACTTACCATCTGTCTCAGTATTTTGCGCCGTAGTTTCTGCTTGTGGATAAACCCTGAGTTTTTGGCCGGGATGAATGGTTGAGCCCCGCAGATTATTCCATTCGCGAAGATCTGTTACGCTGCACTGGTACTTTTTGGCAATCAATCCAAGATTTTCACCCGAACGAACCACATGCGTACTGGAAGTAGCAGAACGCACCACAGGTTTATTTCCGGCTTGTGCCATAGGTGCGCCCGAACTGTAAACAACCAGCTGCTGGCCCGGGCGTATCATCGTGCTGCGCAAATTGTTCCAGGCCATAAGCTGATTCACGCTCACGCGATATTTACTGGCTATCAAACCAAGGTTTTCCCCGCTTTTTACTATGTGAAGGCTACGATCGCTTACTTTTTTTATCTCATCCAGAAGCTTTTCCTTTTCGATTCCTTTTTGTGTTTTATAGGCGTAAAGTGATGTTTCGTTATTTAGAAAAGTGCCAATAAATTCCATCGGCAAACGCAGCAAATAAGGATTTTCGGCAGAAGCCGGAATAATTCCCTTTTTGTATTGCGGATTAAAAAACTCCAGGTCCTCCATCTCAACGTTAAGCAGCTCACTAATCTGATCAAAATGCAATACCTCACGAACTGTAACGGTATCCGTTCCCTGCATGATCATGCCCGGATATTTGGGGTAAATATGATGCTCGGGAGCATAATTCATCACATAATTTACAGCAATAAAAGCAGGCACATAACCCCTGGTTTCCCTGGGCAGGAAAGGCCAGATAGCCCAATAGTTCTTTAATCCACCAGCCCGGCGAATGGCTCTGTTCACATTTCCGGCTCCGGAATTATACGCAGCCAGCACCAAAAGCCAGTCATCATAAATGCCATACAAATCAAGCATGTGCTGGCAGGCAGCTTCGGTAGCTTTGAGCGGATCGTAGCGGTCGTCAACCAAAGAAGTGACCTTGAGACCATAAACCTTGCCTGTGCCATACATAAACTGCCACAAACCTTTGGCACCCATCCGGGAGCCGGCTGTCGGATTCAAAGCCGACTCAACCACAGCCAAGTGCTTCATCTCCAGCGGAATATCATAGCGATCGAGCAATTCCTCAAACATAGGATAATACACATACGACAATCCCAAAACACGACTGGTGAGTTCACGCTTTTTTTCAGCATAAAGCTCGATAAATGACTTAACATGCTTGTTATAAGTTAAATCAATTGGAGTTTCTCGATTAAGCAGGGCAATTCGTTGTTCGTAAATGCTATCGGCAAACTGTGGAACATCCATTGTCTTTAAACCATACATACCCATGCCCATCGAATCGGCAAACAACAGACTGTCGCCAAAATAACGAATACGATACAAACTATCGAGCATTTTTACTATCGGAGAATCATACACTATGCCCTCACCACTGTTCAAAGCCGAAACTTCAGCTTCTGAAATAGTCGATAGGCTATCTGCAACCATCAGGCTGTCGGGCAATACAGCACTCGAATCGCGTAGGAGCTGTTCGATTTCTGATTGTGAAAAACCAGGTAACTGAAACAATAATAATATGAGGAAGATCAGGCTCTTTTTGATCATACAAGACTACATTTTAAATGAAACTAAGTGCAAAACTAAAGTGCATTGTAACCATAATTTCCGGTCTGAATAAAAAGTAACTAACAACTTGGTGTTGAGTAATCAAGCAAAAAAATTCATCATTCAGCCGAAACTAGTTTTCATATCAGGTAGAAACAGCTATTTGGTTTTTTTCTCTTCGTCCGACTTTTTTTCGTCTTCACCACTGATACCATCCTTAAATTCCTTTACCCCGCGACCCATTCCACGCATCAATTCAGGGATCTTTTTGCCACCAAAAAGCAATAAAACAACCAATACGATGATCAGAATCTGCCATCCGCCTATCATTCCTAATAATATGGATAAATTCATAGGTTGAATTTTTAAAAATACTGTCCACAAAAGTACATGAAATATTTCAAATCAGATTACAATCCAACATTCATCACTTCTTCAACAGATTAATGTGGCTTTTAGCAAATCCTTTTCCGTGGAATAACGGGAAATTTTGGTGATTATTTTGCCCGCCAAACAAATAAATGACCAATATTTTTACCTTTGGCCAGCATTTTAATTTTTTGATCAAACGATGAAACATTTATTCCGAATTATTTTTTTATGTGGTTTATTGATTTCTTTTAGCACAACAGCACAGGAAAAAAAACCAGCCGACTGGCGGCAGTTGCATTACCTTTCTGAGGAGGAAATGTCGCTGCCGGTTACGAATCACCTCACTTTTACCGAAACTGACCCACCTGAAGGCGATGTGCGTATGGTAGCTGAATATGAACCCATGCAATCCGTTTTAATACGCTATCCACTTGGCATTCCTTACAGTGTAATTGCCGAAATGGCCGAAGACATCAATGTGGTTACGCTCGTAAACAGCAATTCACAAGCCAATCAGGTGCTGAATCTTTACGAACAAAATAATGTAAACACCGATAACTGCACCTTTATCATTACCCAAACCGACTCCTATTGGACACGTGATTACGGCCCCTGGTTTGTTTTTGACGGCAACAAAGAGCCCGGCATTGTTGATTTTCCTTACGACAGACCCCGCCCCAACGACAACAACGTTCCTGCTGCTGTGGCTGCTGATTTGGGTATTAATCTCTTTGGTATGAACCTGACCCACACAGGTGGCAATATGATGGTTGATGGCACTGCGATGGCAGCCTCTACCGATCTGGTTTATGACGAAAACATCATCCTTCCCCAACAAGTTGCTCAAAAAGTTGAAGACTATCTGGGCATCATTCGCTATGATGTTACCATTGATCCGCTTGGCGATTATATCAAACATATCGATTGCTGGGGAAAATATCTTGGACCTGACAAAATTTTGATCGGACAGGTGCCACAATCCGATCCGCGCTACAGCAATTACGAATCTGTTGCAAATTACTTTGCCACCACACCTTGTGTTTATGGATATCCCTATGAAGTTTATCGCGTTTATACACCCGGTGGAAGCCAGACTACACCTTATACAAACTCACTCATCTTAAATAACAAGGTTCTGCTTCCATTGAGTGGCAATCAGTGGGACGATGAAGCCATTGCTGTGTATGAAGAAGCCATGCCAGGATACGAAATCGTTCCGGTTGTCTGGAATAGCTGGTACAATACCGATGCCATCCATTGCCGCACCAGAGGTATTGCCGATTTGGAAATGTTGTATGTGGATCACCGGCCTTTGTATGACGAAGTGGAATATGCAGAAAACTATACCCTGAGCAGTAAGATTATTGCTTATTCAGGAGAAGCATTGGTGAGTGATTCATTATTGGTTTTTTACAGCATCAACGGAGAAGATTACAGCACAGCAAACTTTACTGCTGATGGAAATGAAGAGGATTTTTTTCATGCAACGATCAGCGGATTTGAAGGTGGAGATACCATTCGTTACTATGTTTTTGCCAAAGATGAAACCGGTCGCCGCCTGAAACAACCGATCATGGGCGATCTCGATCCACACGAGTTTATTGTAGGTGAACAAAGTTTCACTGACCTGACTTTTATGCCGGATACGCTTGTTTATAACTACGAATATGAACAATTAATGACACTTACCAACCCAACATCCGAGGCTGTGATAATAAGCAGTCTGGAACACGAAGGTATGTTTGAATTTTACGATATACCTGAATTTCCCTTTGAAATTCCTGCGGGAACCTCCCTTGAAATAAGGGTTATTCTAATCCCCGGTGTGATGCTGGATCCTATTGTATATTATGAAACGCATATTGGTATCGTTACCAATTTGAATACCTATTCAATGCCTGTAAAAATAAATGTTGACCTGATAAGCGGATTTGATCAAATAAAACCACTCTTTTTCAGTGTATATCCTAACCCTTTCAGTGATAAGTTATTTATTCAAATGGAAAATGCTTTAGATGAAAGAGTTGATTTAACGATTCGTGATCTTACAGGCCGGCTGATCATTAAACAACAAATTGAAAACTCAAACAGGAATAGTATTGAAATTGACCTACCTGAAAATCTGGATAAAGGCTTGTATTTCATAACGCTCAACAATGCCAATCAGCGACAGATTGTCAAAATTATCAAGCAATAAAACGGCATTGAACTAATTGCTAACAGTCCTGCTCAGTAAGGGGCAGGACTTTTTTTAAATCAAAATCTGACTGAGGTATATTGCTGCACCAAAAGCAATTATAGCAATCCAAACCATCACATTGGTTGGGAGGTCATCTTTTTCGGGATCATAATCGAAAGGAGATTTTTCTGACATCAGGCTATAATTTTAAAGCTCAAAAATAAGCAATCTATTCTGAATACACTTCAATCATCTGAATAATGGCGTGCTTGCAGGCCAGACAAAACTCCTCTCCCTTGAAAGTGTGCATCAGGCAATCGATCATTGGGCGGTACATGCCTTTGGCCACATAACCTCCGCCTTCGTAAACGCCTAAAACGGTTCTCATACTATCAACAGCCGGCGTGGGTATCGGCGTGAGCGTATCCATTAATGATTTCCATTTGCTGTCGAAATCAACCAAGGTAGTGAGGTTGGGCTCCCAGGGTTCTGTTTTCAGATTGTAAAATTCGGAATAAGCCGTTGAGCTATCAAAATATTCATCACCCAGGCCGGCAAAAGAATGCCCGAATTCGTGCACAATCACCTTGGACGACAACTGATTACCAGCCGAACTCAAACCATAATAATTATAAATTCCTCCGCCGCCATATTTGGTTGTATTAGCCAGGATATAAATCTGATCATAAGGTACCTGTCCGGCCATATCGCGAATGCTGCGGTTGTCGTAACTCATGCAATAGCGCTCGGAGTCGAAGGTATAAAAACTCGATCCAAGTGCTGTTTGAGGCCAAAAATCCTCGGCAGGAACAGGTATTCCTGATTCATCCGAAGGAGCCAGCACCGCACGAACTCTGAATTTATTCTTTAAAGATTTAAAGGGCTCAAACTGGAAAATACTTGCTGCAAAAAATTGGGCATCCTCCACAAATTCACCCAATTCCTCCATGGTATAACCATCTGGCAGCACCACAATATCCACCACTTCAGCAGCATCGCCATCGCCCCATACGTTCATTATCGGCCATTTCATTTTTGGTGCAGGCTTAATGAAATAATTTTTCGGATCAAGTTTTATGCTAAATACTTCTTCCCAATTTCCTTCAAAAGTGCGTGTTAACAGCCTGATTTGAACGGGTTTCTTCGGATATGGCATAACAACAGTTTCCGGAAAACTTCTTACGGTTTCCTTTGCCTCAGCCGTGGTTTGCCATTCGCTGAACAAGCTGCCATATCCTCTCGAATACAACACGGAATCTGTTGCCGCATCACGCATTTCCACCCAATGTTTGCCATAACCCAGAGGATCGATCAGCACATTTCTTGAACCAGCCCAATCGGCTTGTTCATACCAGTTTTCGAGTGCAATCCATTCATTTTCAATATTTCCTGAACGAATATAATCCAGGCGCAAACTTTTATTATGGAACACGCTGTCGAACTGGGCAGTTAACTGTAATAACAGCCCTAAAAAACTAATTGTTAGGAGTATCCTTTTCATTTTGTTTAGCTTTGGAAAGTAAAATTACAGTAAAATTGTAACTTCTTCAAACGGGTTGCGTCCAATTGACTGAAACATGGAGCAGGAAGATCAAATCATCATACGTAAAGTTTTGGCCGGCGATACCGCTGCCTATGGTGTTTTGGTCGAAAAATACCAGCATATGGTCATGAATATTGCCTTTCAGATTTTGCATCAGCACGAAGAAGCCGAGGATTTGGCTCAGAACAGCTTTGTGAAAGCCTTCGAAAAACTCCACACTTTCAAAGGGGAATCAAAATTTTCGACCTGGCTCTATCGCATCGTTTGGCACATGACCATTTCGCAACATCGTAAGTTGCACAATAGCCTTAACAGCAATACGTTTTACCTGAGTGATGATCAGATGTCTGTTTCTGATGAAGCAACCGTGGAAGCACTTGATCGGGAAGAAGCTGTAGCAAAACTGGAGAAAGCCATGCAAAAACTGGATGCAGTGGAACGTTCGATTCTAAACATGTTTTACAAACAACAACTTAAAATACAGGATATTGCAGAAATTACCGGCCTCAGTCAGTCGAATGTAAAAGTAAAACTATTCAGAAGTCGCAAAAAACTGGCCCATCATTTTGAAACAACAACACAAGCTATTCACCTCGAAACCAATACACAATGAAATACAATAAATTCAATATCAACGACCTCCTGCAGGAACTGCCTGATGAAAAAGTAAACCACGACTTTAAAGACAAGGTGATGAATCAGATTGCAGCCATGCCACAAACTGCACCGGCAAGAAATCAATTGCTACCTGAGCGCTATTTGTTGTTTTTTAGTCTTTTTGTCGGATTATTAACACTCATTTTTCTACTTGATTTTGAATTTGTTAGTCAATTTCTAATTCAATTTGCACAATCTTTTGGAGGCTGGATTCAAACCGAACAAAAAGCACTTCCGGCGTTTTTTGAACTGATTGATAATCTTCCGGCCCTTAGTTTGGCCATTATCCCGGCTATTTTTGCACTTTTTGCCTTTGAACGCCTGATGCACAACCGGTTTTTCAGTAAAAATGCCGGTTTGATTTAGCTTTAATAGCTTTGTTAAAGTACTAAAAATCATTAGCGAAATAAATTATGATTCCAATTGAAATCGTATCTCAGCTGGAAAAACTACTTCAAAAACACACCGGCATCGAGGCCCTGATAGAGCAAACTCAAGCCCTTGGCGGTGGCTCAATCAATGCCGCCTACCGAATACGTTACGCCGGAAAGGAGTACTTTCTGAAATACAATCAGGCCAACTTTTATCCTAAAATGTTTGAACTGGAAGCGAAAGGACTGAAAATATTATCAAAAAGTAAAAAAATTCGCCTTCCTGAAGTTATTGGGACAGGTGAAGCCGGCCAAACAGCCTTTTTATTGCTTGAACATATAGAATCAGGCTATCCTGATAATAATTTTTGGGAAGTCTTTGGTAAAGAACTTGCTGATTTACATCGCAAAACGCACGTAACTTTTGGCCTCGACCATGACAATTACATTGGTTCGCTGCCACAACACAATACAACTTCACCAAGCTGGAGTGAATTCTTCATAAAGCAAAGACTGAAACCGCAGCTAAAAATGGCAGCAGGAAAAGGCTTTATGAATACCTCAATTCTAAACGCCTTTGAAAAATTATTTACCAAACTTCAAGGACTTTTTCCTGAAGAAGTGCCGGCTTTGCTTCACGGCGATCTATGGAGTGGCAATTTTTTATGTGATTCAAATCAAACACCCGTATTGATTGATCCGGCAGTTTATTACGGTCATCGCGAAATGGACCTGGCCATGAGCAAGCTTTTTGGCGGTTTCAGCCCACGACTTTATGAAGCTTACCATGCAGCTTTTCCTTTGGAAAAAGGCTGGCAGGAGCGCGTTGACCTTTGCAATCTTTATCCGCTTTTGGTGCATGTAAATTTATTTGGTGGCGGCTACGTTGGTCAGTTGCAATCCAGCCTGCGCAGATTTGTTTAAGCCCAACGCCAAAAGATTCGTTATTCTTGAAAAAAACGTAATTTTGCGCCCCTGAACAATCTCGTTTTCAAGCCAGAAATAAACTTCTAATCCCTATGGAAACCCCTGAAAAAGACAAAAAATCGCTCAACTTCATCGAAACCATTATCGAGGAGGACATCCAAACCCGAAAAAATGATGCCCGTGTGCATACGCGTTTCCCTCCGGAGCCTAATGGTTACCTGCATATTGGCCATGCTAAATCTATCTGTCTCAACTTCGGCCTGGCCGAAAAATACCAGGGCAAATGCAACCTGCGTTTCGATGACACCAATCCCACCAAAGAGGAAATGGAGTATGTGGATTCTATCAAAGAAGATGTGCAATGGCTTGGTTTTAAATGGAATGAAGAACCTTTCTTTGCTTCCGATTATTTCGATCAGCTCTACGAATGGGCTATACTACTGATAAAAAAAGGCAAAGCTTATGTGGATGATCAGCCTCAGGAATTAATCAGTCAGCAGCGTGGTACACCTACCCGTCCGGGCATCGAAAGTCCGTTCAGAAACCGTTCGGTTGAAGAGAACCTCGAACTTTTTGAGGCCATGAAAAGGGGTGAGTTTCCCAATGGATCCAAGGTTTTGAGAGCCAAAATAGATATGTCATCGCCCAATATGCATATGCGCGATCCGGTGATGTATCGCATCCTTCATGCCGATCACCATCGCACCGGCAATAAATGGAGCATTTATCCGATGTATGACTATGCTCACGGACAGTCAGACTATCTGGAAGGCATCACTCATTCACTTTGCACACTCGAATTTGAGGTACACCGGCCATTGTACGACTGGTTTCTCAATCAAATCATAGAGGAAGGAACTTACAGGCCACGGCAGATCGAATTTGCCCGCCTCAATCTAAGTTATACGGTGATGAGCAAACGCAAACTGCTCGATCTGGTGAAAAATGGCGTTGTAAACGGCTGGAACGACCCCCGAATGCCCACTATCGCCGGCCTGCGCCGAAGAGGTTATACCCCTGCTTCTATCAGAGCCTTTGCCGATCGTATTGGCGTGGCAAAAAGAGATAATACGATTGATGTGGGATTGTTGGAATTCAGCGTACGCGAAGACCTGAACAAAATTGCACCCCGTGTGATGGCGGTGATTGATCCTGTTAAACTGGTTATCACCAATTACCCTGAAAATCAAACGGAAACTATCGAGCTGATCAACAACCCGGAAGATCCGGAAGCCGGAAGTCGTGAAATTCCTTTTGGACGCGAACTGTATATCGAAAGAGACGATTTCATGATCGATCCTCCAAAGAAATTTTTCCGACTTGCTCCCGACAAAGAAGTGCGCCTCAAAGGAGCCTATGTGATTCATTGCGACAGCTACGAAACTGACGAAAACGGTGAGGTAAAAACCATTTTCTGTTCCTACGATCCCGAAACCAAAAGCGGTACGGGCAGCAAGCAACCCAAAGTGAAAGGAACGCTTCACTGGGTAGAAGCCAAAACAGCTGTGGATGCCGAAGTAAGGCTTTACGACAGGCTTTTTAATGATGAAGACCCTGCAGGGCATAAGGATCAGGACTTTATGGAATTCTTAAATCCGGAATCCCTACAGATCAAAACAAGCTGTAAACTGGAGCCCATGCTGGCGACTGTTACGGCTGGCGAAAAATTCCAGTTTCAGCGTATCGGCTATTTTTGTGTGG
>Ga0334888_1002753_pt1 | contig 18586 bp, 15 predicted proteins | sample GraSluR1_MG_FD_207227 | JGI IMG/M metagenome (GOLD analysis project Ga0334888, IMG submission 207227) | Sludge microbial communities from methane-producing bioreactor in Wageningen University, Netherlands - Granular Sludge_3_08-R1 | ecosystem: Engineered > Bioreactor > Anaerobic > Unclassified ...
TCTTCTTCAGTCGCTCCGTCTAGAGAAGGAGTAATTGCTCGATATCCTAATTTATGAGCTGCTAAACCTAAATGATTTTCAAAAACTTGACCTAAATTCATTCGACTACCAATTCCTAAAGGATTTAAAATTACATCAACTGGGGTTCCATCTTCTAAATAAGGCATGTCTTCTTCTGAAACAATAACAGAAATAACTCCTTTATTCCCATGACGCCCAGCTAATTTATCTCCAGCCATAATATTTCTTAATTCAGCAATTTCTACGCTTATTCTTTTTATTACTCCAACATTTAATTTATCCCCTTCTTTACGTGAAAGAATTTTTGTTCTCACCACTCTTCCTTGACGAGAAGGCTCTAAAGATAAAGAACTATCTTTAATATCTTTCATCTGTTCTCCAAAAATAGCTTGAAGCAATCTTTCCTCTGAAGTAAGCTCTGCCTTTCCTTTAGGAGAAATTTTACCTACTAAAATATCACCGCCTCTTACTTCAGCTCCAACTCTTACAATTCCTTCCTCATCTAAGTTTTTTAATTTTTCTTCAGAAACATTAGGAATGTCTCGAGTAGTCACTTCTGGACCTAATTTAGTTTCCACTACATCACAAGTAAATTCCTCTAAATAAACTGAGGTAAAGCAATCATTTTTTAATACTCTTTCTGAAATTACAATTGCATCTTCATAATTTGACCCAAAAAAAGGCATAAAAGCAACTAAAAGATTTTGACCAAGAGCCAAAACTCCATTTTCTGTAGCAGCTCCATCTGCTAAAATATCTCCTTTTTTTATCTTATCTCCTTTTTTAACAATTGGTTTATGCATCAACCAACTATTCTTATTGCTACGGCCAAAATTAATTAATTCATAAATTTTATTATTTTTCTCTCCATTAACTTTAATCGCAATATGACTAGCATCAACTTCTTCTATAATTCCATCTACCTCACTAATCAAGCATTGCCCTGACTCAAAAGCAACTTTAGACTCAACTCCAGTTGATACTAAAGGTGCTTGAGTTCTAACACAAGGCACTGCTTGTCTTTGCATATTTGCACCCATTAAAGCCCTGTTAGACTCATCATGCTCTAGAAAAGGAATTAAATTTACTGCTACAGAAGTAATTTGTTGGCAAGAAACATCCATTAAATCCACTTCTTCGCTTTGGATTAAAGTCGGTTCACCTTTTACTCTCGCTCCAATCCATTCTTCTTTTATTTTTCCTTTTTCATCAATATCAATTGCTCCATGAGCAATCTTATATTTAGATTCTTCAAAAGCATTTAACCAAACTATTTCTCTACTAATTTGAGCATTCTTAATTTTAATATATGGAGTCTCAATAAAACCAAATTCATTTAACCTAGCATAAAGAGCCAAGGAAAGAACTAATCCTATGTTTTGACCTTCAGGAGTTTGAATAGGACACAAACGGCCATAATGACTTACATGAATATCTCTAACTTCTAATCCAGCTCTTTCTCTCACTAAACCACCTGGGCCCATACAAGTCATTCTTCTTTTATGCTCAACTTCTGAAAGCATATTCATTTGTTCCATAAATTGGCAAAGTTGGGAAACATTAAAAAATTCCCTCAGTACTGCTACTAATTGATGAGGGTTTATTAATTGAGCTGGTGTTAAAACTTCAGGATCTAAGATAGCCATTCTGTCTTGAATTGTTCTTCTCATTCTCATTAAACCTACCCTTAGTCTTTCAGTTAAAATTTCTCCTACTGCTTTCACTCTTCGATTTCCTAAATGATCAATATCGTCGCCCAAAGCTTCTTCGTCATTATTAAGACGAACTATTTCTTTTATAATAGTTATTAAATCTTCTTGGGTTAAAGTTTTTTGATCAAAAGGAATATCTAATTCAAGACGCTGATTAATTTTATATCTACCTACTTTTGCTAAGTCATATCTATCAAGACGGAAAAACATATTATTGATTAAATCATGAGCATTATCATATGTAGCCAATTCTCCTGGTCGTAAGTGTCGATAAATTTCGATATAGCCTTCTTCTTTATTTGAAGCCAAATCTTTTTTTAAAGTATTCTCAATATATTTTATTGGCGATTTCTCTTCTTCTTTTTTAAAAACTTTCTTAATATCTTCATTTTTTTCTAAACCAAAAATTCTCAAAAGGGTTGTTATTGAAATTTTTCTTTTTCGATCTATTCTTACATTAATCACTCCATCATTATCAGTTTCAAATTCTAACCAAGCCCCATGATTTGGAATTAATTTAGCATTACAAAGTCTCTTGCCTCTCAAATTTACTAATGAAAAATAAACTCCGGGGGAACGATTTATTTGAGAAATAACAACCTTTTCTACTCCATTAATAATAAAAGTTCCTCGGGGAGTCATCGTAGGAATTTCTCCAAAATAAACTTCTTGTTCTCTAACAGCGCCTGACTTTTTATAAGTCAGTCTTAACTTTACTCTTAAAGTTGCCTCGTAATTTAATCCCTTCTCTTTTGCTTGATTTTCTGATATTTTTGGAGTTTCTAAATAATAATCTAAAAAATCCAATTCTAAATCCTTTCCGGTATAATCTTTTATCGGCAATAATTCCTTAAAAACATCTTTGATCCCTGTTTCTAAAAACCATTTGAAAGAGTCTGTTTGAAACTGAGTCAAACGCGGTGGCTCTAAAATTTCCCGGGAATAACGGGAAAAATTTTTTATTGTTGGCTGGCTAGACATTAAATAGACATTAAAAATAAAAAACTTCCTAAACTAGATCTAGGTTGTAATTTTTAAAGCGTGTAAAATAGATTGAGCGATTCTTTTAGAAATAATACTTTTTTCTTGAAAAAACTCTAATTGCCAGTCCTTAATACTCGCATATTTTATTTTATTCTTTTTTAAAAATTTGTCAAGAGCAACAAGTAATTCTTCTCCTTTTTTTGCTTTAATTGAATATTTTTGTCTACCTTTTTTAAAAGAAAGAATAATCATATATAAATACTTTTTAGGCCTTATTTCTATATTTTCTTAAAATGTTTTAATTTCCAATCTTGAATTTTTTTATGATTTCCTGAAACTAAAACTTTTGGAACTCGCCAAGAAACTTTTTTATCTTTTTCAGGATAAAAAATTTCTGGTCTTGTATATTGAGGATATTCCCCTAAAGACTCTTTTCCTGGAATTGAAGATTTAGAAACAAAAGAAAATGATTCTTCTAAAAGAGACTCCTTTTTGATAACTCCAGGAACAAGACGGCTAATAGCATCAACTAAAACCATTGCTGGTAATTCTCCTCCTGTAAGAACATATTCTCCAATTGAAACCTCTTCATCGGCAATATATTTTGCTACCCTTTCATCAACTCCTTCATATCGTGGACAAATAAGGATTAACTGTTTATATCGAGAAAGATTTTTTACTCGAGATTGAGTCAGTCTTTTCCCTTTAGCAGAAAAAAGAATTACCCGACACTTTTTATTATTTTTATTATTTTTTTTAAGAGCCTTGATTGCCTTAAAAATAGGTTCAACCATAAAAATCATACCCTTTCCCCCTCCATACGGAGAATCGTCTACGCTTTGATGACGATCAGTTGCCCAATTTCGAAGATTATGAATATTAATTTCTATTATTTTTTTTACTTGAGCCCTTTTAATAATAGAGGTATTAAAATAACTATCAAAAATTTCAGGAAAAATTGTAATAATATCAAAACGCATAATAATAAAAAACCGCGATGTTATAAATAATACCGCGGTTTTTGATTTTTTTCAACCGAAGGGTTAGATTTTCAAATCATCGACAATGTCGTCTGCCATCTTTTCTGCCTCTCGGTTTTCTCGAGAAGAACCAGCTGGCTCTTCAATCTTAAGATTTACTCGAGCTTTATTTTTAGCCCCAGCTACTTTAAGAATAGTTCTTAAAGCTTTTGCCATTGACCCTTGACGGCCAATGATTTGAGCCATATCATTGGGGTCTACTTTCAAAGAAAGCAATACTCCCATTTCATCAACTTTTCGTTCTACCTGAACTGCATCTGGGTTGCTAACAACGCTTTTAACTATAAACTCAAGTAATTTTTGATCAACAGGTGAATCTACCATATTTCCAGAATTAATATTTTCTTGATTTAATAACTAAGTAGCCGTCGACCCTTCATTTCATCAGCTACTGCATAACTTAATGATAAATTAGTAAGATTTAAAAGTCAACCCTGTTCTGCCAAAACTTCAGCTTCTTCTAATTTCAAAGAAAGAAGTTGAGAATTATTATCTGATGATAAAGTTACCCCATAAATAACCTGAACAGCATTCATTGTCATTCGATTATGAGTAATTATAATAAATTGAGTTTTTTTACTTAAAGCTTTTAAAATTTCTGAAAAACGTCGACTATTATCTTCGTCTAAAGCAGCATCAATTTCATCAACAACTAAAAGAGGTAGCTCTGATTGCTCCACTAAAGCAAAAAGCAAACAAATAGCTACTAGTGTTTTTTCTCCCCCTGATAGCATCTCTAGTCCTTTTAGTTGGGTTTTGGGAATATTAAGCTGTATATCAACTCCCCAAATTATATTATCGTTATTTGTTTTTTCTTTCTTTTGGATTAATTTAGCAGAACCACCATTAAATATTAATCGGAAATAATTATTGAATTGATGATTAATCTCTTTTATTGCTTCATTAAATTTATTTTCAATTTGTTCTTCTAATTCTTTAATGAGAAGCTTTAAATCTTCCATCCCTTTATTAAGATCATTGATCTGTTGTGTTAGAAAATCATAACGCCCTGAAACTTCTTTGTACTCAGCAACAACATTTTCATCCTGAGCACCAATTTCTGCTAACCCTTGTTTTCCTTTCCAAATTTTTCTTTCTAAAACAGAAAATTCCTCTATAGAAACTAGCTCAGTATCTTTATTAACTTGATAATTTTTCTTAATCTCTTCAAATTGAAAACCTGATTCTTCTAAACGACGCTTAAAATCTTCTAAATGAAGCTCGAATTTTTCATTCAATATTTCTTCTCGTTGTAGTTCTCTGTATAATCTTTCTTTTTCTGTTCTTTTTGATTCTATCTCCCTGAATTTTGATTTAAAATCTAAGTTTTTTGCATCTTGTTGTTCTTGTAATTGATTTAATAAAACATTTTTTTTATTAATTTCAATTTCAATTTTTTCTAAAGCAGATAAAATTTCTTTATCCTTTTCATCTTCTTTTTTTTCATTTAAATTATCTTTGGGATTTATTAAGGCACTTATATCATCAATAATTAATTGAATTTTTTGTTTAATTTTATTCAAATCAACAAAAGATAATAAAGATTGTAATTCTTCTTTTAATAAAACAACTTTTTTTTCTAGAGACTCTTGAACGACAAGTGAATCATTACTAACTTTTTTTTCTCCTAAGTCTTTCAACAATGATGATTTTTTGTTTTGAAGCTCAATAATCTCTCTGGTCAAATTTCTAATTTCAATTTCTAAGCTCTTATCATTCTGCTCATCTAATAATCCTATTTTTCTACTTTCATCTTCGATAAATTTTTCTATGTTTTTAATTTCTTGCCTTACTTTATTAAAATCAACGTTTGGTTGAATTTTTTCCTTTAAAACTTGATCATAAACATTAATAAAATATTTTTTTTCTAATAAAATTAATTCTTCTTTTATTTTTTCCATTTTTTCCCACCGAGTAACTTGCCTTTTCAAAGACCTTAAATGAGGAAGAACTTCTTGACGCAAAGCTTGAATTTTATCAAGATTAATTAAAGTGTTTTCTAATTTTCTTTTTGCTTCTTCTTTTTTTATTTCTAAATTTTTTAAGCCTAAATTCTCTTCAAGCATTATCCTTCTTTCTTGAGCAGAAACTTTTAAAATATTTTCTACTGATCCTTGGTTTATAATTGAAAAACCTTTTAAACCAAGCTTTGCTACAGCTGAAATCTCAATAATATCTTTTAATCGACAAGGCTGATGGTTAAGAAAATAATTATTGTTATCTTCTTTATCAATTCTTCTTAAAAGACTAACTTCTGAAAACTCTAAAGGAAAAACCCCTTGGGTGTTATCAAAAATTAATTCTACCTCAGCAAAGCCAGCTGAGGAATTTTTTTTATTACTGGAAAAAATTAAATCACTTCCTTTGCCTGCTCTTAAATTTTTAAAACTCTGCTCTCCTAAAGCCCAACGAATAGCATCAACAATATTGGATTTTCCTGAACCATTTGGCCCAACAATGGCTGTAAAAAATACAGGAAAATCTAAAACAGTCTTTCCACCAAAAGATTTAAAATTTTTTAAAATGATTTGCTTTAAAAACACAATAATAAAATTATTAATACTTTATTACCATTCTTTTTTTAAAAGCGCTTTTTGTGCAGCTTTGGTCTCTGCTTCATGCTTAGAAAAACCTTCTCCTTCAGCAATTAATTTATCTTTTAAATAAACTCCGGTTTTAAATTGTTTAGAATGATCTGGCCCCCAAGCTTTTAAAAATCTATAAACTGGAGTAATCCCCAGAAGTTCTTGACTCTTTTCCTGAAAAATACTTTTAGGATCTTTATGACTTCCTGTTTTTAAAAGTTGATTTGCCTTTACTAAAATATGCTTTTCAATAAATTTTCTAGTTTGTTCAAGCCCTTGATCTAAATAAATAGCTCCTACAATTGATTCTATTGCATTAGCCAAAAAATATGGATGAGATTTTTTTAATTCTTTTTTTTCTCCTTTAGAAACTAAAAGATATTTTTTAATTTCTAATTTATCAGCTACCTCTAATAAAGAATTACCATTAATTAATGCCGCTCTTAAACTCGTTAATTCGCCCTCTTTAAGATGAGGATATTCTCTAAACAAATATTCAGCTGCAATAAGCCCAAAAACAGCATCACCTAAAAATTCTAATCTTTCGTTTTGACCTATTTTAGACCATTCTTTGTTTTCATTTAAAAAAGAGCGATGAGTTAACGCTCGTTTTAATAAATCTATATTATTAAATTTTAATCCTAATTTTTTTTCAATTTTATGAAAATCTGAATCCATTTTAATTATTTTCCTTATCTTTCTTTGTTTTATCAAGAACTTCTTCCATCTCTCTGTAAACTGTCCCTAAAACTCCGTTTACAAAACGACGAGAAGAATCTCCCCCAAAAGTTTTTGCTAATTCTACTGCTTCATTAATAGCTACCTTAGGAGGAACCTCTTTAAAATCGCTAAACAATAATTCAAAAATTCCAATCCTTAATATATTTCTATCAATAATATTTATTTGATTTAATGGCCATTCTGGAGCTCCTGAAACAATTAATTTATTTAATTCATCCCAATGTTTTAAAACCCCTTTTAAAAGCTCTAGAGGATATTTTTGATCAAGCAGACCTTCTCCTAGCGATTTTAAATTTCTTTGAAAGATCTCTTCTATCTCTCTTTTTTCTCCTTTCCAAAAATCCCATTCATAAAGTGTCTGTAAAACAATAGATCGGGAAAGATGACGAGAACCCATAAATTAATAAATTAAATTTTATTTTTCTTCTTCTATCTCTTTCTGTTTTCTCTTCTTTTCTTTCTTATTCAAGCCTTTAAAAACATCAATAATCTCGTTTTCTTTATAATAACCGCAAAAAGAACAAACCTGATGAGGAAGAATCATTTCCCCACAATGAGAACATTTTACTAAATTAAGCGGCTTAAGAGCTGCATGAGAACGGCGTTTATCAACGCGAGAACGTGTATGATGACGTGAAGGAACTCCCATAATAATTAAAATTAAGTTTAGCTTTAAAAGATTAACACAAAGCCTCTTGCAGAGCAAGGATTTTCATTAATTAACCTTCTTTAAGCAAATAGTAATTTTTTCTCCATCTAAAATTAAATCACTTTTAAAATCAAATTCGTCTATTTCTTTCCAAATAATTTCCTTAATTCTTAGCTCTTTTTTCATTTGATTTTCATTATTTTTCAATAATTCTAATATCTGATCATCCCCTTTAAAAGAAATCAATATTCCGTCAGCTGGAGATAAATTAGCTTTTTTACGAATAATTTGAATATGTCTAAAACATTCTCTCATTATTCCTTCTTCTTTTAATTCTGGAGTAATCTTTGTATCAATTTCTATTTCTTTTTCTAATTTATCATCAAAAACAATCTTTTTAACATTAACTTCATCTTTAATTAATTGCAACAATTCTTCCTCATCCTTTAGCTCACAATTTTTAATCCTTAATTCATTTAATGACTGCCTTACTTTTAAACCTTCTTGCGCTCTTTCTGCTAATGCTGCTGATATAATTTCTCTAACCATTTCCATCTCTTTTTCTATATCTTTATTTATTAATTCTTCATCGAATTTTGGATAATCACAAAGATGAACTGATATTGGGTCATCTTCATTCCTTAACTCCTGATATAATTGTTCGCTTATAAAAGGAGCAAAAGGACTAATTAATTTACTTAAAACAAAAAGAATGTGCTTTAAAACCAAAGAAGGTTCTTCAGCTCTCTCTGTATTTTTAAATCTCTGACGGGACCTTCTGAGATACCATATTGATAAATCTTCAATAAATTTTTCTATTGGCTTAACTGCTTGCAATAAATCATATTGCTCCATTGCTTCTGTTATTGATTTATTAAAAGTATTTATCTTAGATAAAATCCATTTATCTAAAACATGAAAAGTTTGATATTGGCTCTTTTTAAAACTATTTTCGCTTTTGAAAGCATATAATTTATAAAAACCAAAAACATTCCATAATATAATTAAATTTTTTTTAAGAATCTGATCTACTCCTTTTTCAGAAAAACACAAATCATCTGCTTTAATTGCTGGGCTGGTTAATAAATAAAGCCTTACCGCATCAGCACCATATTCATCAATTATTTTCATTGGCTCTGGGTAATTTTTTAAACGCTTACTCATTTTTTGCCCATCTTCAGTCAAAATAATACCGTTAACAATATTATTAAGAAATGCGGGCTGATCAAATAAAGCAGTTGATAAAACCATTAATGTGTAAAACCAACCTCTTGTTTGATCAATTCCTTCAGCTACAAATTGGGCGGGAAAATTCTTTTCAAAAGATTCTTTGTTTTCAAAAGGATAATGAGCTTGAGCATATGGCATTGAGCCTGATTCAAACCAACAATCCAAAACCTCAGGAATTCTTTTCATTGTTCCCCCACATTTTTCACACTTAAAAGTAATTTCATCAATATATGGACGGTGAAGATCTTTAATCTCTTTACCACTTAATTGTTCTAATTCCTTAATTGAACCAACAGCTTTAATGTTTTCACAATCTTTATTTTGATCATTTTGACATTGCCAAATGGGTAAAGGAGTTCCCCAGTACCGAGACCGAGAAATTGACCAATCAGGAGCTTCTTCTAACAATTTGCCAAAACGACCATTTTTAATATGGTTTGGCACCCAATTAATTTTCTGATTATTCTTAATAATTTTATCTTTTATTGCCGTTACTTTTACAAACCATGAAGAAGCAGCATAATTTAAAAGAGGAGAATCGCACCGCCAACAGAAAGGATACTTGTGTATTAACTCTTCTTGATCAAATAATCTATCTTGCTCTTTTAACCATTGAATAATTTTTTTATCAGTTTTAAGAATGTCTTCTTTAGGCTTTACTTCTTCCCCTGCTAATTCTCCTATTTCTTTAACAAAACACCCATCGCCTTCAACATGCTGAATAAAAGGTAATTTTTCTTTTCTACCAAGAGCTAAATCATCTTCGCCAAAAGCTGGAGCAATATGAACTACACCTGTCCCTTCTTCTATAGAAACAAATTCTCCATCATAAACTTTCCAGCCATTTTCTTTATTTTCTATATTCTTTTGTTTACTAAAACAATCAAATAATGGCTCATATTCTAAACCAATTAAATCCTTGCCTTTAATTTTTTTTACAATTTGATATTCGTCTTTAATAATTTCTACTCTTTTTTCTGCTAAGATATAATAATTTTCTCCTATTTGAATTTTTATATAGTCAACATCTTTTCCTACTGCTAAGGCTACATTACCTGGTAAAGTCCAGGGAGTTGTTGTCCATGCTAAAATAAAAGTATTTTTTTGATCTCTAATCTTAAATTTTAAAGTAATTGCTATATCTGTGGTTTCTTTATATCCTAAACCAACTTCAAAATTTGAAAGCGTAGTACCACAACGAGGACAAATATGCATACTTTTATAACCCTGGTAGATTAATCCTTTATCCCATAATTGTTTAAATACCCACCAAATGGATTCCATATATTCAAAGTCCATCGTTTTATAAGAATGCTCCATATCAACCCAACGACCAATTCGAGGAATAATTTTTTTCCATTCATCAACATATCGTAAAACACTTTCTTTACAAGCTTGATTAAACTTATTAACACCAATATTTTCAATATCTTTTTTGTTTTTAAGGCCTAGCTCTTGTTCTATTAAATTTTCAACAGGTAAACCATGACAATCCCATCCCCATTTTCTTTCTATTCGAAAACCCCTCATTGACCAATAACGAGGAACTGCATCTTTTATTAAAGAAGCTAAAATATGCCCATAATGAGGTAGTCCTGTTGCAAAAGGAGGTCCATCATAAAAAACATAAGATTTATTTTCTGGCCTTTGTTCTATTGATTTTTCAAAAATCTTATTTTCCTGCCAAAAATCTAAAACTTCTTTTTCTTTTTCAACAAATTCTAATTTTTTCTCCATAATAATCTAAACATCATTTATTATTTGTTCTTAGTTTACTTCAAAACAAGCAAAAAATCCACCCCAACAGAAACTTTTTAAATGAGGACAAATCTCAATTTTATTGATATAATAAAAATATAGCAATAAGCCCCAAAGAAAATATGCAAGAAAAAACAAAAATAACAACTATTAAAGATTTCTATCAAGAGATAGATAGCCTAAAAAAAACTAAAGAAGTAATTTTAAATTTATTAATCCTAGATAAAAAACCCTCAGAAAAACTTATTAATTTACTTAATTCTCATTTGAAACAATTAAAATCTATTAAGGAAGAGAACGGTAATTTTATTCTTATCTCTGACCACCTCAATTTAAAACTTAAATTAAATTACGAAATTTCAGAATTAGAAAAAGATATTATTTTTCTAGAAAAAGGAGAAAAGGCTCTTTTAGAATATTTTAAAAAAATCCATAAAGACTTTAAAAAACAAAGCCACAAATTAAAAAATTATCTTAAAAACCAAAAAATTGATTTTTTTATTACAGACAGAGATGGAACAATTAATAACTATTGCGAAACTTATTTATCCTCTATTCAATCTATTTATAACGCATTTTTTCTATATAAATTTTCAAAGAAAATTAAAAAATTAATAATTCTAACCTCAGGTCCTCTTAATGATTTTGAAAAAGTGAATATCCTTTCAAAGGGAAACTTTATTTTTGCAGGATCTAAGGCAAGAGAATTTAAATACTTAAACGGTAAAACACATCGCATTAAAATTCCTAAAAACGAAAAGAAACTTATTGATTCCCTTGAAAAATCTATAACAAAACTTCTTCTTAAAAAAAGATACAAAATATTTAAATTTATAGGTTCTGGTTTCCAAAAAAAACATGGAGAAATCACAATAGCCAGACAAAATATAATTAACTCAATTCCTCAAAAACAAAGCATTGAATTTCTTTACAAAATTAAAAAAATAGTAAAAAAACTAGACCCAAACCAAATGTTTTTAGAGATTAACGACACAAAGCTTGATATTGAAATAATGCTTAAATCTTGCTTTAAAACTTTTGATAAAGGAAAAGGTCTTGAATTTTTATTAAATAAATCAAAAAATAATCTTTCCAATACCTTGGTTTCTGGAGACACTAATTCAGATTTACCATTATTAAAATCATCAAAAACTTTAAGTAAAAAAATTTATTGCATCTTTGTAACTAAAAACGAACTATTAAAAACAAAAATTAGAAAAATACATAAAAACTCTATTTTTGTCTCAAGTCCTGATATTCTAATATATAACTTATATCAATTTTCAAAAATTTAATTATGGATTTTAAAGGAGCAATATTTGATTTAGATGGAGTTATCACTGACACTGCAAAAATACATGCTGAAGCATGGAAAATTATATTTGATCAATTCCTAGAAAGCCATAATAAAAAAAATTTTATTCCCTTTGATAAACAAAAGGATTATTTAAAATATGTTGATGGAAAACCAAGAATAAAAGGAACTAAAGATTTTCTTGAATCAAGAAATATTTTTTTAGACTTAGGAAAACCTTCTGATCTTTCATCAAAAAAAACGCTTTGGGGTATTTCTAATAAAAAAAATCTTGTTTTTCTTAAATTACTTAATAAACAAAAACCAAATGTTTATAAACACGCTGTTTCTCTAATAAAAAATCTAAGAAAAAAAGAGATAAAAGTCGCAATTATTTCATCAAGTAAAAATTGTAAAAAAATTTTAAAAACATGTAATTTAACTTCCCTATTTGATGTAATTATTGATGGAAAAATTTCTGAAAAAATTGGCCTATCTGGCAAACCAGATCCTGACATTTTCTTATATGCCTCTAAAAAACTTAAACTAAATCCTGAAGATTGTATCATTTTTGAAGATGCTTTTTCAGGAATTGAGGCAGGCAAAAAAGGAAACTTTGGTTTAGTGATAGGAATATCAAGAAACAACAATATTCATTTAAAAAGTGCTCATCTTGTTATTAAAAATTTAAAAGAGATATCTCTTAGTAAATTAAACAAATTATTTAAAAAAGAAAATGAAAAGAATAATTGGAACTTAAATTATTTCTATTTTATTCCTGAAGAAGAACAACTAAGAGAGGCTTTAACAACAACCGGAAATGGTTTTATGGGAACCAGAGGATGTTTTGAAACCCAAAGTAATTCAAAAAATCATTATCCTGGATGCTATATAGCAGGAATCTACAATACCCTAAAGACAAAAATTGGTAAAAAAGAATCGATCAATAACTCTCTCGTTAATTGTCCCAATTGGCTTTTAATTAAAATAAAAATTAATAATGATTTTATTGATCCTTTTAAACAAGAAATTATTGAATATGAAAAGAAACTTAATTTCAAGAAAGCAATTCTTTATCATAAAATCATTTTTAAAGACAAAGAAAGCAGAATAACCAAAATCACTAGCGAGAGATTTTCATCCATGAAAAACCCTCACCTTTCTGTTATTAAGTTTAAAATCACTCCTTTAAATTATTCTGGGAGAATATCTCTTCAGTCATTAATTGACGGAAACATAAAAAACAATAACGTAGCTAGATATCGAGGATTAAAATCAAAACATCTTAAAATAATCTTCGCTAAAAAAATAAATAGTTTATTAATGCTACATGCTAGAACAAATCAATCTAAATATGATCTAATTTTCTCTGTAAAAAATATAACTAATAAACACAAAGACTCTAAACTAATAAAATCAACGGAATTAATTGGTGAAGAGTTTATCTATTTTCAAAAAAGAAACCAAGCAATTAGCCTGACAAAAATTGTTTCAGTTTTTACTTCAAGAGAAAGCGCTTCTCCTAAAAAAGATTCCTTGAATTTACTTAGAAGAACTGGATCCCAAAAATCAATTCTCCAATCTCACTTAAAGCAATGGAAAAATTTGTGGGAAAAATCTGACCTTTTTATCAAAGGAGATCTCTTTTCGCAAAACGCATTAAGATTCCATACATACCATCTCTTATCAACTTATTCTCCAAATATTATTGGCCTAGATGTTAGTATTCCTGCAAGAGGCCTTACAGGAGAAGCATATCATGGGCATATTTTTTGGGACGAAATATATATCATTCCTTTTTTCAATCATCATTTTCCAGAACTTTCAAAAGAATCTTTAATTTATCGCTATAATCGACTTAAACAAGCACAACAATATGCTAAAAAAAATGGACACAAAGGAGCAATGTATCCTTGGCAAAGCGCAGATACTGGAAAAGAAGAAACGCAAGAAATTCATTTAAACCCAATGGATAATTCATGGGGACCTGATTTTAGTCGACACCAAAGACATGTCTCAATTGCTATTTTTTATAATTTTTATAAATACATCTATCATGCAAAAGATTTTAAATTTTTAGAAGATTATGGAGCTGAAGTAATGATTGAAATTGCAAGATTCTGGCAAAGCATTGCCGAATATGAAAAAAAAATAGATAAATACCATATTAAAGGAGTTGTTGGTCCTGATGAATTTCACGAAAAATATCCTTGGTCAAATAAACCAGGCTTTATAGATAATGCCTATACAAATGTTATGGTTTCTTGGCTATTGCAAAAAACTGCTGTTTTGACCGAAAAACTGCCTCAAAAATTAATTAAGAAACTCAATCTTACAAAAGAAGAAATTAATAAATGGAAAGATGTAAGCAAGAAAATAAATGTTGTCGTAAAAAATGAAATTATTATGCAATTCAAGGATTTTGATAAACTAAAAAAGATAAATTTTGAAAAATACAAAAAAAAATATTCAAATATTGAGAGAATGGATAGAATCTTAAAATCAGAAGGCAAGTCTCCTAATGAATACAAGGCAATAAAACAGCCTGATGTTTTAATGATTTTTTATGTTTTAGAATTCCAAGAAGTAATAAAAATCTTAAGAAAACTTGGGATTAATATTAAAAAACCAAAAAATTTTATTAAAAAAAATTATGATTACTATGCCTCAATAACAACTCATGGTTCTACCTTAAGTAAGTTTATTCATAATGCAATACTTTCTAATCTCAAACAAGAAAATCATATGGTCTGGAAATGGTTTAAAAATGCCTTGGAAAGCGATATCTATGATTCTCAAAGAGGAACAACAAAGGAAGGAATCCATTGTGGCTTAATGGCAGGCACTATCGAAATAGTAAGGAAATATTTTGCTGGAATCAAAACTCATAAAAAAGGCCTTTCTCTTAAACCCTGGCTTCCTGCTCACTGGAAAAAATTAAAACTTAGAATAGAACATCAAAAGAAACAATATCTTTTCGATTTTGCTTTAGAAGAAAAAAAACTAAAAATTATTTTTGCAAAAGGAACAGGAAAATCTTCTATTGAATATCAAAGAAAGAAATATCCGCTTAAAAAATCAAAAACTGAATCTATTAAATTAAAGAAGTGTAATTTTTAAACAATTTTCTCTTAAATTCTACTCTGTAATCATGCCCGGCATTTTTTTTATAAATCGATAAAAATTCTAAGTTTTCATCTCCATTATTTATTGTCCGGTGAGCATAATTTTTAGGAACGTCTATTTTTTTGTCTTTCTTTAAATTAACTATCTTAGAATTCTTTTCATTTTCCATTAAAACAACGCCTTTTCCTTTTATTAAAATATAATCTTCTTTTGAAGGTACCTTATGAAGATGCCCTTTTGTCATATAATACTCTCCGTCAATATTCCCTTTTTTTATTACTGTCAAAGTTATAAAATAATCTCTGTCAAAATCCCTAGTATATGTCTTGTAAATTATGGGATTATTATTCTTTAGTATTTTATTAACTTCTTTTTGATTGAAATAATCTTTTTTCATCTCTTTTAACCTTCTTTCTCCTTTTTTCTCATAATTTTTCTTAAGATTTTGTGCTATTTTTTGCCAATTCATTTCAAAATATTAATTTATTATTTTCTCTCAGTTTACTTTAAGACAAGCCAAAAATCAATTTTTTATGATATAATATGCCCATGGAAACTTTAGCAACAAATAAAAAAGCTTATTTTGACTATGAAATTCTAGAAAAGATTGAAACAGGAATAGTATTATCAGGAATGGAAATAAAAGCTACAAAAACAGGAAAAGCCAGCTTAGCAGGCAGTTTTGCTATTATCAGGAATAATCAAGCTTATCTTTTAAACCTTTCTATTGCTCCTTATCAACCTAAAAACATTAATTTCAAATATATCCCAGACAGAACCAGAAAACTTCTACTTCATAAAAAACAAATAGCATATCTCTTAAGTAAAAAAAGGCAGAAAAACTTGACTTTAATACCATTAAGAATGTATAATAAAAACGGCTTGATAAAGATAGAATTGGGTCTTGCAAAAGGTAAAAGGAAATTTGACAAAAGAGAAACTTTAAAAAAGAAAGATCTTAAGAGAAAGATAGATAGGGCTAAAAGAGGAGATATCTAATTGGGGATGACGGGATTCGATAAAAAGAAAATTTTTAAATAAGCAAGTCGAGGAGTTCTTGTTAGCTCGTAAAAAACAAGAAAGCATTAATAAATGCTAATCTCAAACCTGCTTATGCCTATGCCTAATCGCCTAGGCTAAGCTATTCCCTTTTAAAAAGGGAAATTCTGCGGCAGATTCTCGATAAGCCAAAAGGATCAAAAACATCGAGATAGATTAGTTCTTAGCTTTTCCGACTAATAATTAATTGAATTTTGTTCGGAAATTTTTAAGAAAAATTTGTTCATTTCTTTTTTCTTGAAAATAACAAAAATGAACTAAACTTGTAGTGTTATTTAAAAAAATCTTTTTAGACGTGGGTTCAACTCCCACCTTCTCCACTTTAATTCATATAATTTCTAATAAATATTTAATTTGATACCAAAAGAAATTCGTCTCATTGACGAAAAAGGAAAACAACTCGGTATTTTTTCTTTTCAAGAAGCTTCTCAAAAAGCTCAAGAAAGAGGCTTAGATTTGGTCTCTGTTACAATTAAAACCTCTCCTCCTATTTACAAGTTAGGAGACTATGGAAAATTAAAATACCAAAAAGAAAAAGAATTTAAGAAGAAGAAACTTCAAGAAAGGCATTCTTCACCAAAATCTATTCGCTTAGGCTTCAATGAGGGAGAGCATGATCTTGATACAAAAATTAAAAAATTAGAAAAGTTTCTTCAAGAAGGAAAAACAGTTACTATTGAAATGAAGCTAAGAGGAAGACAAAAAGCTCATTTTGATTTAGCTAAAGAAAAAATAGATCATTTTTTGCAAAAAATTAAGATTGAACATAAAATTATCCAACCACTTAAAAAAGTTCCTCGAGGATTGATTACAGCTTTAAAAAAATGAAAATAAAACTATTCAGCAAAAGACTGAAACAAACAAAACAAGGAAAAATCATTAGAAGATCTAGCAACCTTGGGCATACCAAGGCAAAAGATGCTACAAAAGTGAAAAGAAGAAGAAAAAGAACAATTTCTGTAAAAAAACAAAAAAAATTAATTCTTCAACATTCACAATAAATAAGCTTCCCTGAAGTAAATTTTAATATTATGAGTAGAGTAAAAAGAGGCACCATTGCAAACAAAAGAAGAAAAAATCTCTTAAAGCACACTAAGGGCTTTAGATATGGTCGCAAGACTAAATATCGCCAAGCCAAGGAAGCTTTATTGCATGCATGGACGAATGCCTTTAAAGACAGAAAAATTAAAAAAAGAGAAGCTCGAAAGCTTTGGCAAGTAAAAATCAACGCTGCCCTAAAAACAGAGGGGTTTAACTATAATAAATTTATAAAAGCATTAAAAGATAAAAAGATTGTTTTAGATAGAAAAATTTTAGCTGAATTAGCTGAAAAACATCCATCTATTTTTAAACAAATAACAAAAGAAGTGTTTTAGGCATCAGTTATTCTTGTCTTTAATTTTCCTTCTTCTAGAATAAAAGATATTTGGCTATTAGGGCCAATTTTTTCTTTTAAAATAGCCCTTGCTAAATTATCTTTTATATAATGCCTAATAACAGAATCCAAAGGCCTTGCTCCAAAAACCGGATTATATCCTAATTCAGCTAATTTTTCGACAACTCCTTCTCCAAAAGATAATTTTATTTTTTTGTTTTCCATCAGAGACTTAGACAATTCTCTTAATTTTAATTTTACGATTTCTGCTAAATGTTCTTGAGTAAGAGGCCTAAAAACAACAACTTCATTAAATCTATTTAAAAGCTCTGGTTTGAAAAAATTTGTTAATTTCTTTTTTAATGTTTCTGATAATTTCTGAGGTTCAACTCCTTTTTCTATCTCCTCTTTAATAAAATCTGATAAAGCATTAGAAGTTGCAATAATAATTGTGTTTGTAAAATTAATTGTTTCACCAATATTGTCTGTTAATCTTCCTTCATCAAAAAGAGCCAAAAAAATATTTAAAACATCTTGATGAGCTTTTTCAAATTCATCTAGAAGGACCAAAGAAAAAGGATTACTTTTTACTGCTTCTGTTAAAGCACCTCCGCTTTCTCCTTCAGGACTACCAATAAAACGATAAATGCTTCTTTTATCTTGATATTCAGCCATATCAAATCGAATCATTGTTTTTTCACTGCCAAAATAAATTCTAGCTAAAGTTTTAGCTAATTCAGTTTTTCCTACTCCAGTTGGACCCACAAAAAGAAAAACTGAAATTGGCTTATTAATATTAACTAAACCAGTACGATATTGCCTTAAAGCTGAAGACACTAATTGGACTGCCTGTTCCTGATTAATTAATTGTTCATGAATTAACTTTTCCAAATTTAACAGTTTTTCTTTTTCTCCTTCTGATGAAATATCTAGAGGAATTTGTGTTTTTAGACTCACTAGATCTACAATATTTTGCTCTCTAACTATTTTACCACCTTGACGACGAACTCCT